>Ga0208919_1000690_pt1 | contig 21427 bp, 28 predicted proteins | sample 4_EtaG_FD_184076 | JGI IMG/M metagenome (GOLD analysis project Ga0208919, IMG submission 184076) | Marine viral communities from the Subarctic Pacific Ocean - 4_ETSP_OMZ_AT15127 metaG (SPAdes) (version 3) | ecosystem: Environmental > Aquatic > Marine > Oceanic | place: Pacific Ocean | collected...
TCCCTCCTTACCAATTGTCATTGCTGCATCTTTCATACCTCGAACTAAATCTAAAGCATCATCTACACCATTTCTTGCTTTAATGAATTTTTTTGCTGAAGTTTTTGGTAGTAAAACTCTTTTATTACTAGGATTATTCTCATCGTAAGCTAATGTGAGTTTGAAGAATTCACCATCTCCTCCACCCTCTAAAAATTTAATATCTTGTTTTTTGTCAAATTTTATAGGTGTATTTAATAACTTAACTTTTTCTATATCAAGTTTATTACTGGCTTCTAAATTTTTTAAATAAATATCTCTAAGAAAATCCTGAGAAGCTGCGGCAGAGGCTCTTTCAGTAGCTAGATCTTGAGCCTTTCTTTCTAAAGCATATTTACTAGCTGATAGCTTAATCTGCTGTTCATACGCTCTTTTTTCTTTTGCATCATCTGTAAAAGTATCACCCATGGCTAAAAAACCTTTTGATATGTTTTGTATTGCATTAGGGCTTTCTCCTGCTGCTATAGCCATACCAAGTTTGGCTAAATCCATACCTTTTTCGTATTTACTTTTACCTTTGTATTCAGGCATAGCCTCCATAAACTCCGAAACGTATGTATCTATAGCATCTTTTTTAACTTCATCTGCTACTGGTTGATTTAGTAATCCAGTAAGATCGTTCACATCCTGTTTATTGTCAGGATTTTTAAATGACGAGCCAACATTAACTTTTGCTTCTTTTCTTGCGTCACCCTCTTGCATTCTTTTTTGCGTTTCTGGAGATTTTATAGACTCTCTAAACTCTTTCTTACTTAAAGGTTTTTCTTCGATTTGCTTTAAGGCTTGTGTTGTTTCTTTTTCTTTTTGTTCTACTCGTTTCGCCTCTTCTCTGTCCAAATAAGATTGTAACAACTCTCCTGTTTTTGGAGACTGATTATTTAACTGCTCAGAAACTGTAATTGGTTTTTGTGCAGCCCCAAATGCAGTAAATGGATTGATAACATCTAAAATATTTTTTCCAGTAATAGGACTTTCCTCTAATATTTTTTCACCAGCTCCAGCAATAAGTTTTGTTGGTATTTCCATCCCTTGCCCAATAATTCTTGACAAAAGATTAGCGTCACTACCGCCTTTACCCTCACTTATATCCCTTATTGTTTGAGGAGACACATCTATCCTGTCACCACCTTCTTGTTGCTGTCGCATTAGTTCTCGTAATTGACCTATTCCCATAATTAATCCTTACTGAAAAAATCCTGATAGGCTTGGCAGTCCTGCTGCTCCTCCTAAACCTGAAACAGCTAATCCTGTACCAATGGCCGTGGACAACGGACTAGCACCAGGGGCTTGTGTTGAAGTTATTTGTTGTTGAAACGAAGGTACACCCCTTAAAATATCACTTTGAAACTGTAATCTCGTAAATGGGTCTTGAGCTTGTGCTTGTCTATTTAAGAAATCTGTATCAAGCTGTCTTTGTCCAAAGGCTTGTTCAAGTCCACCTAACCCTAATTGTGCTTGTTGTCCTTGTAGCCCTATATTACCTAATAAAGTAGCTAACCCAGCTTGTCTTGCTTGTTGATTCTCGAAGGCTTTTTGCGCGTCTTGAAACGCTTGTGACTGCAAACCTGCAATAGTTTTTGCACGAACGTCTTGTAGTCCTCTACCTAATTCTGCTTCTTGAACTGCTTGTCGAGTACCACCAAACGCACCTTGCGCTACTTGATTACCACGTAATGTATTAAGTTGTTGTAAACCGCCTCTGTCTATTTCTTTTAAAGCAGCATCTCTTACTAACGCAAGGTTAGGATCCATAAACTGCTGTAGTGTTTCAGCAGTAGGAGCCTGTGCTGTTCCTCTTGCTAAATCGGCAGCCTCAGTTAAAAATGGTAAAAATGAGGGTAAGCCTTTTGCTGCCTGTATATCTCTAGCTTGTAAATCACTTAGAGGAGCAACTTCTTGTGTCGGTAAAGTTCTAGGTGTTGAACCCAACGCAAAAACAGGATCTAATAACCTTCTAGTGAAATCCTCTAAGAATGGTGCCTGTCTATTAATTACTGACTGGGTTGTTTCATTTGGATTCGTGCTCATATTACTTCCTGTTGGTGTGATACCTGCTTTTTCTAGGCCTTTTTCTAAAATTTTCATTAAGCCATTCGTTCGAATCTACTCATTAAATCATACATTCTTGCTGCGCCTAAATCTCTATCTCCGTTTCCCGCACCTCTTACTGCTTGTGCTGTTAATACAAACTCACCATCAGACAATCTTGCAGGTATGCTGTCCGATGTGCCAGTGCCTGGACCCACTATCTCACCGCCCATAGCTGCTAAAACCTCACCTGGATAAGCAGATCTTAAATAACTTTGTGCATCTCCTACATCTATACCTGTAATTCTAGCTAATTCACTTGCATTAAAAGATGGCATTATACCTGCTAATCGTCTGTTTGCTATCGCTTCTGCACTACCTCTTTCTGATAACGGAGTGCTAAAATATGCTTGTCCTGCGGTTTGTTGTGGATTTACATCAGTCCTTCGTTTATTAAAATCTGATTGATACTTAGCAGCCAAGGCCGCTGCTCCTACTGGTAATACTACTCCTGCAATATTTTTAAACGCATCACTTTTTAAAAAGTCTGTTACTCCAGCTAAACCTCTTCCTTTACCTTGAGCTTCTTGTTCGGGTTGAACAACTTTTTTTAGGGCTTCTCTACCCGCTTGTGTAAATTCTCCAGTGGCTTTTCTAAATGCTTCTTTGCCCATTTCTGGATCTCTACCAAATAATTGACCAATGCCTATTCTTTTACTTTTTGAAGGATCTAAAGATAAATTTTGTTGTGCCCCTGTAAAACCTGAACCTAATTTTTGCAGAAAGGTTGAACCCTGAGGTGCTCCTTGAAAACCTTGTACTCCGCCCGCTAACGCTTGACTTCCAAAATAAGCTGATGTAGCTGAACCTAAAATTTCTTTTGCTGATTTACCTTCTAAAGCACCTATGCCCCCTGCTACTGCTGCTCCTGCTGCGGGACCAGCTACTGCGCCTACAACAATAGGAGCTGCTACTTTTGCTACTTTTACTACTTTCTTGAATAACTTTTTAAAGAAAAATTCTGGTTGACCAGTTACAGGATTTAAACTATTAAGCGTATTACCTACAACATAACGATTAGGGTCTTGAATACCCATTAATTGCATTTGTCTAAATAATTGGTCTTTTAAATTTGGGTTAGCTTCTAATATTTCCGCAGGAATAACAGTCTCACCCTCTGCTGCGTGTACCATATAGGTATCACCATATCGCCCAAACTCTGCTAAATTATTTGCTAATTGTTGTATGCCGTTAGTCATCTCTAGTTGTCTCTAAATAGCTGCCTACTACGTGTAAGCGGTTAGCGTTACCTGCTGTAACTTTTAAAGCCTCCCCTTCTTCTACTACTAATGGCGCAGATAATAATTCAACTGTGCCATTACCAGTGGTGGCTTTGACGTTAAACAATACGAATACGTTAGATGACGCATCAGTAATTGTCAATGTTATAGTGGAAGCTGACCCACTATCGTCTGCAACTAGAATAGATTTGAAGATAGCTGTAGCTGGACTAGCGGTGCTTGAGGCCGTTGGTGCAGTATATAAAGTAGTAATACCTGTAGTAGTTAAATCTACTTTTGCATTTTTATAAAACGTACTCATCTAGCCTAAAAACCACGCTAAACTACGAGAGTTATCTTTACCCTCTACTTGTTGTGGAAAATCTTTGCTTTGCAAAGCTAGTTCAATTTCTCGAAAAATGCTTTGTAGGGTATCTGGATCGTATTCATCAGGTGCCTGTGCTAACGATGACAGAAGTAATTTAGCCATTATCGCCTCCCATCAGGTCTAAGGTCAAGTCTGGTATCTCCCAATGTCCAGTTAACATTAGATATATTACTTTCGATACGTAACGCTATTTGTCGCGCTCGCGCTCGAGTAAAAGACTGTTGCGTATTTGGTAAAATTGCATTGGTTGAATTGGTTGCCAAGGTATCGCCAGGAAAGTTTCTAGTTTTTAACACAAAATCTACCTGATCTGTAGAAGAGATATCAGGAATAATACGGCTGACTAACATAAAATTATTGCCATCTGGGTCTAAATCTATATCGGCAGACTCAACAAAACTAGTCATAGCTGCTCCATCATCAGTTGTGCCTGTTTCATGTGTGAATATAGAAGTATTCCCGTTACTGTCATTACCTGCCGCTCTCGGTAAAGTATGAATATTAAAATCTAACCAAGCGGTTCGAGACAATACACCAATGTCCCATGTTTTTTCAGCATAGTTGTATTTAACGTACTTATCATTCTCTTCAGAACCAGAAGACGGATAGAACCAAAATATCTCATCAAACATTTTATTCGACCCTGCTACAATTTTTTCGCTCTGGTCAATGTTAATATCGTCAAAAATATGGCGTAACACAGTACAAGGTATAATAGATAAACGACCTGCATACACATAAAAGTTTTCTGTGCTCATCCAAAACACACTATCAGCAACTGTAGTTACTGCATTAGGGCCTATTAAAGATGTATTACTAGCTAATAAAATAATACCAAAAGTATTAGGTGGCCCTAGAAATTTCATAGAGTGCGTATTTACATCGGTATAAATTAGTATTTCTTGTTTTGTTTTTACCGCACGAATAATTTCTGAACCAGAAGATATAGTTAGACCACCAGCGGTATTAGTAATTCTTGGTGTCCAAACAAAAGGATTTTCTTGATCTGAAAATCTTACATGTAAAGGATTACGCACTGTAGAGCCAACCTCATTACAACCAAAAGCTAAAACATGCCTATCTTCAGTAGAAACCATTATTTGTCTAACTATCGTTGGTGCATCTGACGCACCAGACTGAGAGGCTAAATCGGTGGCTCTAGTTCCTACTGTAAGGGTTCTATCCCAATAATACGGAGTATTATCTTTTGCATTAAAAACTAAATCTTCACCAAAATTATCTTGAAACCACAATCTTAATTGTAAGTTGACGCTTGTGTTGTCAGATAAATTACCCCATCCTGAAAAATCATTTGCCAATACCACAACATCTCCATCGCTATGAGATGAGTTTGATGTAGTAGGAGAGCTTCTATCTGTGCCGCTATAAACAGAAGTATTTCTAGCAGAACGTGTTAAGTCACTTAAGGTGTTAGTAGACACCGTGTCATATAAAATTAATTCGTCATTTATTTTTATTAAGCCTAATAATTTTACAGCCGCACTACTACTTGCTGTTGCAGCTGTTGTGCTATCTGCACCCCTAGTCAAACCACTAAAAGTATTGTTAGCATTACCTGTATAAATAATATTTTCACTACCAATTTTTATAGTGCCTTTTGCAGGAAAACTAGAGCTATCAGCTACAGCAATAGTTGCAGAACTTATTTCTATATCAGCGGATAAAGTAGTATCTGAAGGTAAAGCAAAACCAGTCGCACTAGTTAATGTTATAGAACTAGCACTCGTGCTCACAGCTCCATTTAAAGTAGTTGCCACCACATCATTTAAATTACCGCCATATAAACCCGCACCCCAACCTATACCTGGCACAGCAGAACTAGTACCTACTGATATTTCATATTTAGCAGTTACGGTTCCTCCTCCAGTTCCTGAACTAGAGGCTGCATCACCAGTATCTACTTTATATTGTGAACTACTTAAAACTTCAGTTATTTTTAAGTTTGTGTTAATCGCAGATGCGGCTACACCGTTAAATGTAGATGCTCCTGAAAAAGTAACAAAGTCTCCTGTTTTAGCACCATGATCTGTATCAGTAACTGTTAAAATTGAACTTAAATTTACGGAAGTAAATGGACTAGATAAACTCGTTTGTGTAGCTCTTAAAGGAGTAATATCATTATAAATACCTCCTTCTTCAATTAAAAATTTTTCACTCGTTCCCACACCCATAAACTTAGAACCATCTAAAGCTACCCAAGTAAAAAGAGAACGAACGGTGCCTAAAATAGTATTAGTGCTTAGTTTCAACCAACCACCTAGCTTTTCAGCACGGCCTTTACGAAAACGTATTAAACTAGAATCAAACCAACCCATCTCATTTGCATAAGATGTGCTCTCTTTATTAACCCCTGGTCTAAACTGTAGTTTTACTAGTGGCATTACAATCTCAACAATAATGTAATAATTACACCCGCCATACCTGTCAATAAGGCAAATGTGTGTTGTCTAATATTTCTCTCTATGTTCTCTAATCGGTTAAATACAGTTTTATCACGCTCCTCTGAACGAGCTACATGAGCTTCTAATTTAGCCGCAACATCATGTACTTTTTCATCCATATTATTCATTAAGCACCTACATTAGCAATAGTTAAGTTGCCAGCATTAACTTCCTTTTGTATGGCAATATAATCACTATTTTTTGTGTCTATAGGCACTACGATATCTCTACCATCAAGTGTGCATTTAATGTTTCTAATAGTTGGGCCACCCTCAAAAAGTGTATTTTCTATATATTGTGCATTTGCATATGTTGACATTTTTAAGCTCCTAATTCACATGAAATAAAACAACGTGATGTTCCTGATTCTGCTGTATCTAAAAAAAGTGCAACTTGACCTCCTGTTGTGAAAGATGTGGTTGAATAAGAAGCAACAAAAGTAAGCCCATTTTGTCCAGGACCTACTGTGCCTATTGAACTAATTGTGGTTACATTGGCTGCTGTGCTTGATAAAATCAGTAACTCATTTTGATCTATTGTTGGGGTCGCACGAAAGGGCACTACATTAAATAATTGTATTCTTGAACTCGTTGTAAAACTATGTCCAGTAGCGATTGCACTAGCATTTGCAGAATCGTCACTTGTTTCTAACCAACCTCTAAAGTATCTTGCACATTTTAAAAATTGATCGCTATAATTTGTAAAAGAAAAATTAGAGGCTGATGAGGCTTTTTCTAATTGTACTTGCCCTATATGCAGTTTATCTGTTCCTGCCGTAGTTCCAGTAACATTTGACCATATAAAAACAGCTATATTTTTTGCACTAGAAGTATCTGTCGTTGCCGTAACAGAATACTTTGCAAAGGAAGTAGTTACATTTAAATCAGCGGGTGTATTTTCAAAGGTAAAATTAGATACTAAAGTTGGGTTAGTTCCCTCAGCCTCCCATGAATTAATTATATCTTTAGTAGGCGCATCTTCTGTTCCTGCCCATGAGATAATCCCAACCCTAACATCATCAAGATTTGCAGTTGCTTTAGCTTGAAAACTTACGGTTACTTCTTGATTTATAATAGATTCACAGTTTATATTTTCAATAAATTGAACTATACCAAATTTTTTGTTGGCAGTTTCTACTTCTAATTCTATTGCGTTTTGACTACCTGTAGGTACGTCTGAACTAGTTTGAGCAACATCGACAACATCATTACCATCGCTTAGTAGAACCCATTTATCTAAAGTATAATTACCATCATTATTAGCGTTTGCAAAAGGGGTTGTTGCATTTATAACTTTACCACGTTGGGCTACATTAAATTCTGGATTAAGTATATAGTTATGTGCTTGTAAACCAGCCCCATTAATCGTGGCAACACCAGAAATATCTTTATCATTTAAGGTTATTCCTGTGTTGTGATTATGTGTAATGGTAACATCACTGTCTGCACCAAAACTTAAAACAGATGAATCGGACAACAAAGTAAGATTATCACCTATTTCTAAATTAGTGCCTATTACTGGATTATCTAAAACATTTACAATTGTTGATGAAGAACCTCCGCCTGGAAACTTTAAAATATAATCCTTACCATTTTTAATTTCAAAATCTCTTCCAGTATCATAAGTACCCTGAAATATTAAAATACTTTGACTACCTGATAAACTATTCCTAATAAATACTATTTTTTCAGCATCATTAGGGGTAAGTTGAACAAATGCTGTTCCTCCTAAATCCCCTCCATCTACAAATTCTATAAATTTGTTTCTACCGTTGGAAGAAGTTGAATTTGTTATTGGTAGATCATTAGGAGATCCAGAGCTACCTGTTGCTGCTAATGTAATACTAACTACACCATTAGTTGCTTCATCAATTAAGTCCATGTTGGTATTTGTCATGGTTCCCCATGTTCCAGCTTTATCTCCAGTTGCTGGTTTTTCTATACCTAAATTCGTTGTAAATGTACTAGCCATTGTATTTAATCCTATGCTGCTCTATCTTGTGAGTCGTCAATTTCTATAAATATTGTTGTCTCTGCATTTTCTATTTCTGAATAAGTTACACTATCACTAGGAGTTATTTCAATAAAATTTACTAGTTGAGAGTCATCTATTTGTGAATAAGTAATACTCTGAGAGTCATTAATATTTGCATAAGTAATACTTTGAGAATCATCTATTTCGAGCCAACCTAATAAAACTCCTACCTCACCAGTCGCTGATTGACCGTCTAAAGTTACATCAACACCTGTTCCTTCAACAATAGTGGGCGATCCTACTGATCCTGTGCTCGATTGACCAGTTAGAGTTACATCGACCCCTGTACCCTCAACTATAGTAACTGAACCTACGGCACCTGTGCTTGATTGACCAGTTACAGCAACAGTGATACCTAATACAACGGTTACTGTGCCTACAGCACCTGTGCCAGATTGACCAGTTACAGAAACAGTAGCTCCACCTGTAGCTGTTACTGTGCCTACAGCACCTGTAGCAGATTGACCAGTTACAGAAACGGTAACACCTGTACCTTCAACTACAGTGACTGAACCAACCGCACCTGTACCACTTAAACCCGTTACTGTGATCGATGTATCAGTGGTTCCCCATGAACCTTCACTCCATCCATCTCTCCCCCAACCAATTGCCATTTAAGCTATCCTTATAATAGCGTTAGATGCGTCAGCAGCTGGAAAAGTTATAGTAAAATCACCTGCACTACTAGTTTTGTCTGTGCTGAAATTTATCACGACAACAGAGGTATCACCGCTAGTATCTTCGTTAAAAATCAAAGCTCCTCGCGCCGTAATTGAGCTGCTTGAAAATGTAGTATCAGCAAAATCAGTTATTGCAGTGGTGCCATCAGTGCTTGGGTCAACTCTAGTTAAAGTATTACCTTTTGCTGTATATCCTGTGCCGCTAGCCTCATTACTAGTGGTATATCCTGTGGTGCTTGCACCTAAACTAGCACTAGAAGTATATAAAGCTAATTTAAATGTATCACCACCACTATTTAAAAAATTATGTTTTCCCTCTAATATTTCTTTTTTAAAAGAGGTACACATTGCAGATGTAATCGCCATATTAAATATCCTCTATATTTTTTGCGATGTCTAAATGACCTTGTTGTTCTAAAACACGTTTGATCGTAGACCTTTCACTTTTTGCTACTTGTTGAAAGTAACCTATTAATAAACTTTTTATACGCCCTTTATATGCAATAGCTTGTTCACGTAAGGGTAAAGGAGTATCGGCTGAAATTTGTACTATTCTATTTACCGCTATATCGGCCCATTCTTCAGCGTTCAGACCTCTATTTTTAGAAGTAACAACACTAACACTTCCTACATTAGAATCCATTTTAAGATTAAACATTAAGCAATAACCTCTTTTCTAAGTTTGTCATAACGATACTCATCTCTAGTATTTTTACCTTCACCAAGATTTTTTAGATAAGCTAACGCTTCTTGATATCTTCCATTATATATTTGAAACATGTCTGCCTCACCTTTCATAAAGGTGTAAGCCTCAACTAATGAAGCATATAATAAGGCTAATTCTGCGTTAGTTCCCAACCAACTTGTACCATCACTTGTTGCGGTTATTGAGGTTGGTTTATGGTAATAATGTAATTCAGCATTAAAGCCAGAACTTGGTGTTGGAGCTAATAAAAAAGTAGTTTCATCAAAATCTGCATAATATTGTGGCACTCCTGTTGTACTTGGATCAGGCGTATAATCCTGTAAAAAAGTAGGGTGCTTACGTAATAAAAAAACATTTTCAGAATTATTTAAAACACTTAAGGAAAAAGTAGACAAGTAATCAGTAGGTTTTGTTAGAAACTTATTACCCGCAGTTATCGCACCATTTACATTTTTGCGAAATACATCTAATTGCACTTCTTTAAAAATGCGTTCCTCTGCATTTAAAATAAATCTGGATAAATTATTAACAAAAGTAGTTTCACTATTTTGTGTGTAATCTTGTATTGCTGTTTTTAATGTTGTAAAGGTAAATGCCATATTATGCGCTCACTGTTACTGGACCTGCTGAAGCAAAACCGCCACCGCCTTTTACACTGCCTGTTGTAGCAGTTCCGCTACTAGCAGTAAACGTGTAGCTATCAGCGTCCACTTTTGTTATCGAATAACCTGAAGATAACTCTATTACAGACTCTGTAAAGCCATCAAAGTTCTCTACATTTCTAAATCTAACTGTATCGCCTGTCGTTCTACCGTGACCAGGCTCTGTAACGGTAATTACTGCCGAGCCACTATCACCTGTTCTAAAACCATCAAAAGGTAATAATACTTCAGCTGCAGGTTCTGTTCTGTCTGGTCTGCTTTGACGTAATGCCTGTGGATCTGCTTTCGTGTGTCTAGGTTCTAGTTGAGGTTGTTTAGACTCATATTCATCTTTACCTACCAATAAACCATTCCACTCTTTAATCATTTCACGCAACTTATAAGTTCTACCTGATCTATCAGATATGCCCAAAGCGTGTTTTCCAGAAGCAAAGTTAGCCATTATATATTCAACGATGAGTAAGAGGGAACTAGACGTAGCGCAGTTCTTTCGCCATCCTCAGCCGCAGCTCGAGCAAATTCTTCTTCATAAATATCTTTTAAAACACCTATTCTTTGTGGTGATTTTTTAACCGCAAGATGATATGCCAATCCTGCTACTAAACAAGGTAAAAATCTAAATGGAACATCTGGACTATTAGTTCCTGCATCAGCATCTTGTATTCTTTTAACTCTATAAAAAATTAATTGGTCGGTAGAGTTCTCTGGTGTTGGCCACAAATTTATAGTAGGTGTAATTAACCTGTCTACAAAATATTGAGTCGGTCTACCTTGTTGTGTTTTATTAGGAATATTAAGATACTCAGCCCTTGATATTCTGCTTACATTTATATCCGTATTATCCCTTCTAATCACAACCTCTAGTAAATCCACCGTTGATTGTGCGTCTACTAAACTAGGATTAGCAGAAACGGTTGTTGTAGCAGAACTAGACGAACCAGTAATAGTTTCTGATGCCGTAAAGTCACCACTAGGAATAGTAATAGTAAATGTTGTGGAGGTAGGTTTAGTAATAACACTAGCCGTAGAACCACTAGTACCACCCGTAATAGTTTCACCAACGCTAAAACTAGAGCTATCTGCCACCGTCATAGTAATTGCACCAATCGGATAGGTAGATATACCAGAACTAGTGGACAAATTAGCTAGAGTTTGTGTTACCTGCTCTACCGTCCATAAATTTAAACCACGATTAGCCCAATCTGCAAAAACTAAATTTAGTGACCGTCTAGCAGTTTTAGCATCATAACCTGTACGTAATTCAAGACCACAACGCTCAAACGCCTCTTCAGTAATCTCAGCCATGTCTAAATTAAAATCACTTGAACCTGAAGTTGCCACGTTATGCTCCTAATATTCTTTTATACATTGAATAATAATACTATAACTATCTCCAGATGAATGACCTACAGTTGTTAGCAATACATCTCCAGTTTTACCACTACCTGAGTAGTTAGGAAAACCACTAATATCGCTATAATCTAATGTATCAGATAAATCAGCAGCTAATTGAATTGCCAACACATCGGTTGTTGCGTCAAAAGTTAATTTTACTCCCATACCAACATTAGAATAAGTTATTTTAGTTATCCTGACACCCGTACAGGCAGTGCCGTCTTGTAAACTAGACAATGCCGATACATCAATCTTTTTTACATTAGCCTCACCGCTTCCATCACTAATATTAGTAAGATAAAAAACGGCATTTCTTGGGCCATCCTCAATAGTCGTTACGGCTACAGCGTCAGCCATGTTGACCTCCTATTTTTCTTTAATTTTGCCTTGTAAAACCAAAGATTTATATTCAGCACTCCCCTTCGGAGGAACGGGAGTGCTTTTCTTTGTAACCTTAGGTTTAGTCGTGCTTGAGGCTTTTTTAGTTTCAGCCATTTTTTATTCCTTTATCTGTTTTGTACAGCCATCAGGTAATCAATAGTCATCGACTTGGTTCCTGTTGCAGAACCAGATAATTCCATCGCACCAATAGCTAAATTTTCATTATCAGGAAGATTAGCTGTATGTGTTGCAACTTTGTTTCTATTTACAAAAAATTCAACACTTCCAGTTCCCTTTACATGAAAGCCTAAAGTAACAGATGTACCACTTACAATATCAATACCTGAGTCAGTAGTTGTAGCTGTTCCGTCTTTTTCAGTAACACAATCAATATTGCTGTCACCGTCATCTATCTGAAATACTATTCTATCTGCTGCGGTTAGCATAGCTTCTGGATTAGTTGCAAAGTTAACTGTCAAACCAACGCAAACGTCCATAGCATCGCCTTCTGCATCAGTGATAAATAATTTAGTTTCAAACCAAATATCACGAGTAGCAGATAACGCAAATATTTCGTTACCTTGAACAGAAGCACCGTCATTATCAGTAGTTGCTTCAGAACTTAAAACTAACGTACCATTTTCAGCGTCTGCACCTAAAGCACCTGAAGCTGAACTGTCCTTTATTAATGTCCAATCGTTAGTAGTGTCTAATGCGATACCAGTAAAATCATCCATGTACATTAAATAGTCAGGATTGTTCGCTACTGGTAAATTTTCAAACCATTGTCTTTGTCCGTCTTTACCTGCGTAAAGCACTGGGCCAGTAAAATGTACTGCCATTTAAATATCCTCCTTACCAAAGGTTTCGCCCTAGAGTCTTGGTAAGCGTCTGCTGGGACAGTCGCTAGGGCTAGTTATTTCCCAGATTAATGGGGGAGACTAGCTCCCCCTAATCATTTATGCACCTGGCGAACCAAATACGCAACGTGGATCTGAGAAACCAAAGCTATAACGCTCTCGAGCCTTAAATCTCATGTTACCTGTATCGAAGTCACCTTCCATCTTAGTTGACATTGGCAATCTTTCAAAGTGCAAGAAACCTCTTGGGGTATCTGTCTTAATAAAGAAAGCGTCTGAATCTGTAAGATAGTGATTTACAACATAACCCTCAGGCAACATTCCCATGTTACGAGAAGCGTTAATGTCGTTATCTGCGGTTCCTGGTCGTAGAGTAGATTCTAACAATCTATCTGCAACGAACTGTAACGCAGGTGGTACAATAAGTTTAGTACCTCTTACAGACACTTTAAGTCCACGCTCATCTACGAACGCAGAAATGTCAATTAAAGAGTTTTCTAAACTTGTTTCGTTCAAGTCAGCAGCTGTGCTTAACTCATTTCGAAAAGTGTTACCATTTGTTAGAGGGTGGTCTGTAGCGCAAAGCTCTTTTCCATCTCCACCTGTAACAGTGCTATCGAATGCGTTATTTAATACCGCAGCAGACTTAACCTGTTTAGTGTGTGCCATACTTCTAGCTAATGCTTTGGTATAGCGGCTTGCAAGACGATCATAAAGATTATCTTCAATTGCTTCTTCAGTAATTGAAAAAGCTAAAGAAATAGTCTCATGTGTATATCGTGCTGTGAAAGCCTCTTGTGCATCATCAAATGTAACCGCGGCACCTTCAGATTTAACGGGTGCAGACCCAAAACCTGTAAGCATCACTTCTTCTTCAAACGCTCTGTCTGAAGATTCTGTTTCATAGATTTCTGCGTGTTCATCGTCATACCTAGCATACTCCATCCCAAAAAGGGCATTGAGGCCAGGCTCTAGCTCTTTCGCTAATTGTGCTCTACTAATAGCCATGTTTTAACCTCCTTATACGCCAGTAGTTGATGGTGTTCCAGCAGCAATAGAACCAGTAGGAGCGTTGAAACTATTGTTTAAACGCACAATAAGTCCTATACCTGCGGATGCAAAGTCAGCATTTGATGGGTCTTCTTGCCAACCCATAATCCTGAGATGCAGTGAATTGGTTGTTGCAATAGTGCTAACCGCTAATGCAGCTGAAGACATACCAGTAGTATTATCTCCGCTTTGACCACTTGAAAAGTTGGCATTAGCAAATACAGCAGCCCTTGTAGTTGCTTCACTAGTTAGCGAAGCATCTGACGCAATCAAAAACAATTGATTAGGGTCATCTGCAACAAAAGCCTTTACAGGGTGATTACTATCAGCACCTGAACCAGGCCAGTTATTAGAAAATACAACTTTACCAGTTGTACTAGATACAAACTCACAACCCATGAAAGCACCTACTAAACTAACCGAACCACCTGCCGCAGCTCCTACACGGTCGATAAAACCTGTGCTTAAAGGAATTACTGGCATACCTTGGTAAATTCGATTTGAGTTATCAGATGCAATTTCATAAGGAGTATAGCCTGTAAAACCAGTAGAATTAGATCCTTGCCCTAACTTAGCGATAGGACGAAGACCAAAAGCTCCGTTTATATTAGCCATAATTTATTATCTCCTAGCCCTCCTCTTTACGGGGGCCTCCAAATGTTACACTTGTTTGCCGATCAGGTTTACTAATAGGCATTGCTGGGTGCTGTTCTCGCGCTAAATCGTTATCAACAGCAGTCATCTGATCGCGGGTCATTCCCCGAAAATAAGCATTGCGTTCGTCCACAATGTCAATAGGCACTCTTGCTAGTAGTAAACCTCCTACACCAATCACTCCTGCGTGTTTCCCATCCTCAATGGTCGGAGCATCAAACTCAGGATAATCCTCAGCTCTCACTAAGTTCCATCCTTCGCGCATTCTTGCAGATATGTTCTTTCTATCATCAAAGCCCATAACTTCTGCACGAATCCAACGATGCTTGTAACCCTCTGGTGCTGGAGGTGCTTCAAGAGCTGAAGGTGGCCTCCAAGGTTGTCTTCGAGACTCCCTTTTTCGGGTTTCACTGTTTCGTGAAGTTCTACTTCTAGTTGTTTGGCGAGTTGTGTTCTCGTTTTGTTCTGTCATTATCTAACTCCTACACGTATTTTGCATATTCCTCAAGAGGAACATTTAGTCTTTTCGCTATCGCTACCTGTGAAGGGGTTAGACGAACTGTTTTCTGTCCACCCTTTCTGCGTGATGCGGAAGATTCGGCAGATGCCACCTTCCTGCTTGCCACGTTTTTATTGAACTTATGCGGAAACTCCGCAGCCATTCGTTTATCTATCTCAGCATAATACTCATCGCTCATCGGGTCAAATCCTTCTTGATTGACCAATCTGTCGTCAATAAGCCTAGCAGCGTATGTCATTACCTCATCTTTACCAAACCATTCATTTTTTTGTACCCAATCTTTCAATAATGGTTCCTGTTCAAAAACCTGTTGCATAGATTTTTGTGGTTGTTGAGGTTGAGCTTGTTGCGTTGCAACAGGATCAGATTCGGCTGTTTGTGCCGCAGTATCCTCTGCTTGTTTTTTAGCGGTAGCTAAACGCACTTTGTCAACAGATAAATTAGCTAACGCCTCTTGTGCTTCAACTATTTTATCTACATCACCTGACTCATGTGCGTCTTTTAATACTTTTTTAGCCACATCTAACTGAGATTGTACTCGAGTATTAAATTCTTCTTGATAACCTTGATCAAGTCTTTCTAACCTCTTTTCAAGCTCTTCGTTACGCTTTTTAACATTTTCAGCAAAATTTATTGCTTCTTGTTTTTGACGCTCCTCTTCTCTATAACGATGAGTTAGCTTGTTAATACGTGACTTTACATTGTCACTGTATTGTTCTAATTCATCTTCTTTTTTATCATCAGTGGTTTCTAATTTAAGCTCTGCTTGTTTATTATCATCCACTACCTTTTTTTCTTCTAAGTCAACATCGACCGCAGTTTCTTCACTGTCGCCAACTTCTATTGGTTTTTCATCTTGCACGTTGATTGTCCTTTTTTAATTAAACGTGTTGTATATCATCGGGTTCTAATATAGTAGCTATTACCTCATCATCATTAATTATTCTGACTTCACCGCCTTCTATGCGAAAACGAGCACCAGCATAACGACCAATACAAACCCAATCACCTTCCTTGCACCATGCTTTTTCAGAATCTTCACCAAATTTAGCAATATCCTGATAAGCCAGTGGTCCTACTTTCAAAACATAAGCTACAACCGTAGCTAATGCTTCTCGAGTTCTAACAGCATCTGGGATGGCAATACCCCCATCGCTTTTGGCACGACCTTGATATGGCATAACTAATATGCGCCAACCTGTAGGTTGTGGTAATCTTTCAGTAAGTTTTCTATCTAGTAACTCTGGATTTAAAACTTTTTCTTCTTTATTTACATAAGCGTCCGATAATGATGTTTGTTTTTCTTGCTCTTCTTTTGCAACATGATCTGGAACGTATAACATTATTCAACCTCTATCTTTTTTAAAATATCTCTTATTTCACCTTCGCAAAATCTTAAACCAGTTAACTCACCTACAAGTTTTTGATAACTAGAATAATCTTTTGTACTGCCCTCTAATATATTTTGCTCTACTAATTCAATGCGCTCTCTAAGGGCTTTGAGCACATGATACGAAAAAGTAGTTGGATCTTCCATAGTTTATTAAAAATTTCCTTTAAAATAACTTCCGCCTTTCGCCATATTTTTTGGTGGAGGTAATTTTTTTCGTGGCCCTGTTAATTTTCTTGTAAACGGCAACCTATCAAGTGTCAAAGTTTTTAAAAAAGTTCTTGGTCTTGCAATAGTAAAAATAGGATCTAAAAGTCTTCTTGCTTGTTCTAATTTTTCGTTTTCGGCAGCCTTAGCATCCATGTCAAATTTAGTACGAGCTGCAATTTCTCTTTTTTGATCTGCTACACCTGTTCTTAGTTTTGTGCCTGTCAACCCAATTCTTCGAGCATCTTCTAATCCAATTTTTTTAACACTGGTTCCTCGAAATGGCTTATCTTTTTTAGTTGTAGTTGTAGCTGTAGCTGTTTTAGTTGTTGTATTTGGTTTAGTCGTAGCTGTAGTTGCTTTAGTTGCTTTAGTTGATTTTATAGTGCTTGAACCTCGCTTAACTCCTGAAGGCACTTTACCAATAACTTTTGCTCTATCTTCTTTAGTTTGAACATTATACCTTTTGCCCTTAAACATAAAGGTTGCTTTTGCTGGTTTACCAGTCTTGGGATCTATCTTTTTGCCAATAAAATTTCTTCTGGCCGTGGCAAACGCTTTTTCAAAATCTGACAATCCACTTTTTTTCTTTGTGGTCGTTGCGGTATTTGTTTTAACTTTTGCTTTATCAGATGCAATTTTATTTTTTCGATTTTTATCGTCTCGTAATTTTTTAAAACGCTCTTGTGTTTTTTTGAATGTTAGTGACATGTTAAAAAGTTCCTTTAAAAGTTCCACCTGCTCTCATTTTTTGAGCTTGTTCTTCCTTTCTTTTATTAGCTTGTTTAGCTGCTGCTGAACTTGTTGCCGCAGCAGTGATGGTTGGTGCTGCAATTTTAGTTCCTTTTCTTAAATTTCTGCCTCTTTTTACTGTTTTAGCAGAAATATTACCTCTAATGACATTAAACCCATCTCTTTCAGTCTGAGTTCCTTTCCGCCCTTTACCAACGCCAACTCCTGTAGCACTTTTAATTGTTTTTCTAGTTTCATCCACAGCCTTTTTAGCTTTAGATCCAACTTTTTGCAATGTTTCGCCACGTTTTATATTTTTGTTAGAAACCCTACTAATTTCACCTTTTTTATTTCTGATTACTTGTCTATCTTTTAATTTTTCTGTCTTATTTCTAGCAACTGCTGTTACATCTTTTCCAGTCTTTATAGCCGTTGCTACTTTTGTTGCAACCTTAGGTAGAACTCCTGTAGCAACTTTACCTGCACCCGTAAGTGCTAATGCAGCACCAGCAGTTCTTTCTCCTTTTTTCTTTTCTGTTTTTCTTCTTTGTTCAGCTTTTTTTACACCTGCCTTTATTTGTTCTTGACTTTTTTTAATCTCTTTTTTGTCTTTAAATCTTGCTAATCTTGGGTCATTTAACTCTGTACCTACAACTTTTGGTTTAGCTTTCCGTTGATTTAAAAGCATTCGAAGAGCCTCTTTGTTAGACCCTTTAAATTTTTGTCTCTTTTTAAATCTATCTAACTCTTCTTTCGTTACATCAGCTAATCCCTTTTCCTTTAATCTTTTAGATATAGCTTCTCTAGCTTGTTGTTTTTTAGTGCCGCCACTCTGCATCTTAATTTGTTTTATACCTTTTTTTAAACCTGGCATCTTAGAATACCCCCTCAAAGTCGAAACCTTTTATCATTGCACCCGTACCACGAACACCTGAAGAATCACCGTCTTGCACTAACGTCTTTCTATCTGTTTCGGCAAAACCACCGTCAGCCATTTTCATACCCTCTGCCATTTGCATATCTTCTGACGGGTCAAGCTCTATGGTTTTTTTGGTAATAATTACCTTTTTCATAGTATCGTCTGTCATATCTGCACCACCTAAATTAAATTGTTTTTCATTCATCTCTCTAGCTTTTTTTAACAGCCTATTGGCTTCACTAGGAGACAAATTCATTTGTTTTTGCATTTGTGTTCTGCGTACCATCTAATCTTCCATTAAAATATTAAAACAAGGTTCAACTATTTTATCTTGCGGTATGACAACATTTTCTCTTTCAACCTCAAAATAATATTGAGTAAAAGGTATATTATCTAAATCCGTTATGCGAGGAATGACATAACCACTTTCTAACGGGACAATAATTTTGTCGTTAATCCTCGGTATATTAGTATCATAACCAAAAACTGGTAATGAAATAAATACTAAAATAAATATTTTTGTAAGTTTCACGTGAAACATTTAAAACTGTCTCCCTTTAGTAAAACCTTTAATAATTCCGCCTTCTGCAAAACCGCCTTTACCAAACGGTTCGTTTTTCTTTTTATCTTTCCGTTTAAGAATTTGATCTACTACGTCAGGTTCGTCTTTTTCTAAAGCTCTTAATCCTGCCCCTTCTGGCCCAGGTGGTATTTGTTTTGCCATAACTGCTGTTCCTTCACTTGCTTTTACTGTTATTTTCTTACGCAAAGATTCCTTTGCTTTTTTAGCTAATCGAGCTTGTTCTGGTTTACCCGCAAACTTAGCTCGTTGTTCTAGTACCGTTAAAATTTGAATCTTTCGCGCAAACGGCTTATTAATATTTTTAACTTTTTTGATAGTTTCTTTAGCATCTTGCACTGTAGCATATTTTATTCTCACTGTATCTTTTGGGTTTTCATCGGTATAAAGTCTTCTATCACTGCCTTTGGGTTTTTTACCAGTGCCAACCTTAGGATCTCGTTTGACACCACCTTTAGACATTTTTTCTGCCTGACTCAAGGCAATGGCAATCGCTTGTTTTGGGTTGGTTATAGTTTTGTCATCTCTGCCTTTAAGTTTTTCACCCTTAAACTCACGCATCACCTTAGCAATTTTTTTTTGCTTTTTAGTTTCTGCCACTATTCGCCTCGACCTGGTGTACTACGATTAATGCGCTCTAGGTTTACATCTGCTCGTAACTGAGCAATGTCTTCAGTTGAATCTATCTTCTCTCTAGTTAAGTCTTGACGCGATGCTTCTTTATCCACCTCAAAACCTTGCCTTTGTTGAAACTCTGATGCTTTACGCTGTAAGTCTAGCTCTTTAATATCTAGCTCTCTTGCCCTCAATGCTACTAATGGATCTGGGCCTTTCGGTGGTGGCATTAATTGTGCCATTACTTCTTGCGTAATTACCGCAATAAGTTGAGCAACTCGAGACTCTACGTCAAATGGTATAGGCTGTTGTCCTAAGCTCATTGCTTCCTGCATCATTTGTTCCATTTCTGCATTTGCCATATTTCTTGCTTTCAGCGCAATATGCTCTGAAACATGAGATAGTAGCGCACCAAAAATGGCAGGGGAGTTTGCAGTAACAGGAGTTTTCATGAATGCTAAGTGGGAGGCTATATGTGCATCATGATCTTGCTGAGGGAACGCCTTCAAGGGTTTTTGAAGTAGAGCCATCGAGTTCTCTATAGCTGGATCCATTGGTTGTGGGGGTTGAGGAGGAGGCAAAATAGTCTCTATATTCTGTACTCCTATCGACTCGTACATCCTACGGTACGCCTCATAAATATTATGTAACTGCGGATTAGATTGTGCTAACTGTAGTTGCGTTTGTGCTAACGTCATACGTTGTGCCATTGAAAAGATGTTTGGGTCGGCAACTGGCACCACATCTACCCTGTCGTCAAAATCAGATTGTTTTATCATTGCATCGACACCTACATGCTGATAAGGGTACATAGGTGGTAATGACTCTGAAAAAATACGAGCTAACATACGAAACTCTTGTTTTTGGGCGTAATACATACGTTTATGTATCGCTGACATGACCCGTGAACCACGTTCCAATAACGCTAAAGTTGTTCCAACTGCTTGATTTTGCTTAGTTTCTCCAGTTTGCATGTCCGCTACCATCGCAAATCTTCGCCCTGCATCGACCACGAAGCCTAATAACGACATCAGCGTTTGTGACGGTTCCTTATAAGGTAATGGGATAATACTTTCTCTTAAAGCACCCCCAGGAGAGTCAATATCCCTAAATTCACCAGGCGATAACGGCTCATCGGAGTCCCTTATCCTAATACCACGGGCCTTGAACCCTGCGGGGAGGTTCGCTAACGTCCCTGCATCGATTAATTGACGCAAAATGGAGGTTGCCGAGCGTCCTAGCCCACCAATCATGTGTAAAAGCCCAAATCCGTAGAATCCTAAGCCTGGTAAAAACTTATAATGGGTAAAATATTGCTGTTTGCGGAAAAATTCGTCCCCTTCAGTGTAATTTCTGCGAATTGCTAATACTTTTTGACTACTTAAGTCGATTGTGACGATGTAAGGTATCTTAATACCCGTTTTTTCTTCATCTAACGGGTTAATATGCTCAAAACCAGTCAAATCTAGGTCGGTATGTATCTCTAACAGTGTACATTCCTCCCCATCTGCCGTTTTTTGTACCCCAGAAAGCTCTCTTTCCTTCTTTTTTAGCTCATCATCTTCGGTATAAGGCGATAATTCAATGTCCCTATAGAACCCACCTGCCTGATATTTACGCACATCGTTCATGCTCATGCGTACTACGTGGGTAATTCTGGATGCTGACGCTAAATCAGTGGCATTATAGGGTACCACTAGGTCATCTGCGGGTACGAAACGAGAAACTGCACGATCTAAAATGTCGTCAAAGTATACTTTTTTGAAAGCACTACCCGCCAGTGGTAGATAAAACAATAATCTATCCATCTCAGGGTCGTATTCGTCCATAACATGAACTATCTGA
>Ga0208919_1000692_pt1 | contig 21404 bp, 18 predicted proteins | sample 4_EtaG_FD_184076 | JGI IMG/M metagenome (GOLD analysis project Ga0208919, IMG submission 184076) | Marine viral communities from the Subarctic Pacific Ocean - 4_ETSP_OMZ_AT15127 metaG (SPAdes) (version 3) | ecosystem: Environmental > Aquatic > Marine > Oceanic | place: Pacific Ocean | collected...
AAAACGCTTGGGGTATCGGACACCGGCACAAGTGTTCCTGGGAGAGTATTCAGGAGCGCTGGAAACCGCGGGTGCTGCGCTTAATGTTTGAATTCAGGGGTTAAGCGGTGGCGCTGTGCGGTTGTAGCGCTCGGTTTCGTGGCGTTGTCGTATGTAGTCTATTCCGATCAAGCTGGTGTTGGTGGTATTTCCAGCCTCCCAGTCGTATTGCAAGGAGGTATCTGAGGTCAAGGCCGATGACGCATCACGGCGATCCTGGGCGCTCCGGGCATAAATCCGCTGATCGCTACTTTGGCCGAGACTTATAGAATCGTAAGTCCGGTCGGATCGGAAAGTGCGGAGGCTATGTCGAAGGTGGAGGTTGTTAGAGAAGTCATGCTCGAGTAAGTAGCCGATCGAATAGCGCTCGTTATCGTATTCATCATAGCCGGGCTCTCCGGTGAAAAGCTCCAGGGGAATGCCACCATTCGGGTTAGTAAGAATGGTCCCGCTGGAGGGTAGCCCATACACATAGATTGTTTGATCGCGCTGATACTCGCTCAGCAGAGTGAGCGAGGTATCCTCATTTGGCTGCCATTTCAACGCTGGAGCAATATAGGTGCGGTCATCCGGCACATGGTCGATAAAACTATCGCTATCCCGATGCAGCATGGTCAGGCGATATGACCAAACACCATTCTCATCCAGAGCATCGGAGAAATCAGCAGATATTTGGCGACGGTCGAAACTGCCCGCCTCAACATTCACTTCGCGCAGAGGGGAGCTAGTGGGGCGTTTACTGACGGCGTTGATCATGCCTCCGGGGGCAGCTACCCCATAAAGAATAGAGGATGGGCCCTTTAACACCTCCAGTCGTTCAAGGCCATAAAGCTCTTGCTGACCATCATAAAGATTAGCTTGGTATTTGCTGCCGTCACGATAGGATCTATCAACGGTGAACCCGCGCACTCTTAGTGATTCAGTAGTGCGATCAGCACCTTCCTGCCTTGATACACCAGCTGTGTAACTCAATGCCTCATTGAAATTTCGAGCACCATAATTTTGAAACTCTTCGCTACTTACAACTGAGATGGACTGTGGCGTCTCAATGATAGGCGTACCGGTCTTGGTGCCTGTTGCGCTACGAGTGGCGGCAATACCCTCTACTGGCCCTCTGGCCGTCTCACGTATCCAGTCGGCTTGCACCTGCATCGTCGTCAACGCCACATCAGCCGCCCGCTTTTCCAACCGATAACTACCCTCAGCGCTGCGCACTGGTACAAGGCCGGTATCTGCCAACAAGCGCTCCAAACCTTCGTTTATTCCATAGTTACCTTGCAGCCCTGCGGTTTGCTTGCCAGCGGTCAAAGTGGCATCGAAGGCAATCTCGATGCCTGCACTGACCGCGAAACGGTTTAGTGCCGTATCGAGTCGTCCTGCTTCGATGGAATAGCGTTGCTGAGCGGCGGCACTCTGCCCTGCTTCTTGCTGGGCAAGCGCCGTTGCGGGTAGGCCAGCCAAACAGCTGGCGAGTAGACTGTATTGAATGGCGCGGGCCAAAGGCGTTCGGATAAAGCGTGAGTGCGCTTGCTGCGTCGTCATGAAGATCCCCGTTGATTTTTATGTCTACATCTTCTCTTCCGAACGAGAACGAGAATCCCTCAATGTTTTCTGACATTTTTCTTCTTAGCTTTCGCCGTCGCTGCGCGGCATGACCGTGACCCAAAATGGCGTTCGGTAGACCACCTTTAATGACAGTGCATCGGCAAGACTAGCCAGGGCGCGGTCGGTATCTTGCAGCGAGAACACGCCGCTCACCCGCCGGTCGGCCACCTCTGGTGCGCAGCGCACTACACCATGGCGATAGCGGGCCAATATCTCGACCACCTCACTAACCCGCATGCCTTCGGCCACCAGCCGCCCCTGAAAGCGGGCTAACCCAGCGGGTTCCAAGGGCGCCGGTGGCGTTACTCCATCGGCGCTCATGGCAGCCTGCTGACCAGCATCCAGTGTCGTCCGTTCATCGCTTCCACGCCGCTCCAGAGCCACCCGCCCTTCGTAAACGGCCACTTGGGTGCTGTCATTATGCTGCTGCACACTGAAGCGGGTTCCCAGCGGATAGGATAGTCCCTCCTTCGTCATAACGCTGAATGCCCGGGCGTCCGGTGTTTTTGCTGTGGTAATCAACACTCCGCCACGTAGCAGGTGGAGTCGCCGCTGGTGAGCATCGAACCTTATGTCGATGGCGGTATCGGTATCCAACGCCAGATGAGTGCCATCGCTCAGCGTCACTTCGCGGCTCTCGCCAATACCGGTGGCGTAGTCGGCGAACTGACGCTGCCACTGGGGCGTACGCGGTAGCCCAAACCCCAGCCCGCCTAACAGCACGGCCAAGCCGCCCCACTGCAGCAAGCCCCGCCGGGAGACCTGGGAAGACGAAAACAGCTCGCTACGGGCAGCGTGACGCGGCAACGCAGCCAGCCGGCCATCAATCGCCTGCAACTGCTGCCAGGCTCGCTCATGTTCCGGCGACGCTTGTCGCCAGGCCAGGCAAGCCTCGCGCTGGGCCTCGCTGATGTCGTCGCTCCATAGTCGTGCCATCCACAGGCTGGCCTGCTCCAGCACGGCAGGATCAATGGCCTCATGGGAAGCGTCGGCTGACGTGCGGCTCATAGCATTCACTTAAGGTTGAGATTCGCTTATCGCGCGGTGGCAGGCCAGCAGCGCCCGAGCGATATATTTCTCTACCGAAGAGACCGAGACACTCAGCGTCTCGGCAATGTCTTGGTAGCTCTGGCCATCCAGGCGGCACATGAGGAAGGCCCGGCGAGGCTTGTCAGGAAGCTCATGGAGCAGCGTATCAATCTCTACCAGCGCTTCGATAGTGAGTGTTTGCTCCTCGGGAGAAGGCGCGTGTGTCTCTGGAAGCAGACTGAGAGTTTCCAAATAGGCAGTTTCGATTCGCCGACGGCGGTAATGGTCGACGACCAGCCCTTTGGCGATCTGGGTCAAAAAACGGCGTGACTGTTCGGGCGCTGGCGTAGTGCCCCGCGCCAGTATGCGTAGGTAGGTATCATGCGCTAGGTCAGCAGCGGTATGAGAACAGCCCAGCTTGGCGCTCAACCAGCTCCGCAACCAGCTATGATGATTGTGATAGAGGGCGTCGAATGGAACCTCGCTTTCGCCCTGTTGCTTTATCGATACCATCGCCCGTTGCCATTGATTGCCCGTGCCAACTGCCCCAAAAAAGGGGCAAAACTAGACGCAAACAATAAATGATAATACTTATCATTACAAATCATATGGCGGTGATCAGATCAGTGTTAGGGCGTAGTTGGCCCCTCTAATGCCTCAACGAGGGAGTCGGCGAAGCGAAGGGCGGAGGGGAAACCTCCCCAAGACCAGTAGTTGATAGGGACAATTGTATAGTTGCCCTCTTTCACGGTTGGCAAGTGTCTCCACTGACCATCATAGAGGAGCTGTCTCTGCCCTCCAGGTGGATCGTAGGGGCTTTCAAGAAATATTATTTGAGCCTTGATATTAGAAAGGGCTACTGCGCTGACGGTAATCGACCCCCATTGGCCTAAATCTCTTTGCCATGCATTCTGAAGGCCAAGGCGATTTATCACCATACCTTCAACGCCTCCCTTACCATAAATACGAGCATGGCGCTCATCCACTAAGCGCACTATTAATAGGGGAACGTCTATGCTGTTAAGCTGATTTTTTAAATCATCAAAATAGCTGTTGGTTCTCTCCACATACTGCTCTGCAGCAACAGAATCATTGACAAGAGAACCAAGTTCACGAGTCAATTCCTCAACCGCTTCCCAATGGTTCTGCTCAGCATTAACATCATCAGAAAAATTATAAAGCGTATATTCTTTAACATCAGCAATCTCTCTGAGTCTTGGTATTAAGCTGACATGGGCCGGTGGAGAAATTAGAATATGCTCTGGCGGATGATGTGCAAGAAGTTCATAGTTGGGAAGAAAACGGGAGCCAAGATTCGTCGTGTTAGGGATGACATTATCTTGACGTGAGTAGGTTTCGTACCCTTTTAGACCCGCTAGAAACATAGGCGGATGGCCTATCGCATTGAGCGTCTCGGCGATTGCGAAATCAAATGTTGCCAATGATGATTCATTGATATCGTTACTTGCCATCGAAGCAGCACTAGTCTGCAACCCAACCAATAGAATTAAAAATAAGGGGATACTGCTAAGACATATTGAACGATTAAGAATGCATCTGTGACACTTCACTATTATGCCTGCCTTTACGGAGTAGAATATAGCGTTTCCACTTAGTAGTTGAGGATCAACCAACTTGCCATATAAGGTTCTTGGGCTGCTTTAGAAACTCTTTGCCCAATAGACAATTCCGTTCTTACTCATGGAAATATGCATGGGCAATGTTAGGTTCGCTGGACAACAAGGTCTTATAGAAGCAAGGGGAAAAATGTCGCACCGCCATGCGGGATGTCGGTGCGAAATATTCAAGATACGCTTCAGGGCCAATGCCTTACCAGCTGTAAGACACGGTACCCAGGAACGTGCGATCGCCCCCCCAGTAGCAACGTCCCCCGTTGTTACAGCGGGCAACATACTCACGATCAAATAGATTCTTGGCGTTGACCTTAGCGCTCCAGTTATTGCCGAAATCATAACCGATGGATGCGTCTACTAGCGTCTCGCTACCTACCTCGAGAGTGCCATAATCTAGACTCTCCGGCGGATAGGCGTAGGATTTACCCAAGTAACGGACACCAAGCCCCGTTTGCAAGCCGTTCAACACCCCTTGGCGAAAGGTGTAATTGGCCCAAAAAGAGGCTTGGTGGCGTGGTATTCCAGTAATCTGCTCATCTTCTAAACGTGAGCCCGCATCATCAATGATCCTGGCGTCAATGTAACTATAGGCAGCGGTCAAGCTCAGGCTTTCGTTAATATCGCTTTTGACCTCAACTTCCAAGCCCTGGGATTGCGTCTCGCCAATTTGTCGGTATTCACCGGAGCTTGCATCATAGCTAATGTCATCTTGCTTATTAATATCGTAAGCAGCAACTGTCACCTGTGTATTCCAACCCTCAGGCTCATACTTCACCCCCAACTCTACCTGATCGCCAGTAATAGGCTTGAATTCATCAGCCGTTTGGAGCTGCACTGGTACGAAAGTTGTGGAGTAGCTAACGTAGGGAGAGAAGCCATTGGCAAACTGATACATCAATCCAGTTTGCCAACTGAATTCCTCGTCGGAGCGCTGAGTATCATCGTTGGCTGCCGTGTAGTCATCATATTCACTATCTGACCAGTCGTAACGACCTCCCACCAGTGCAATCAAACCGCCCACCTTGCCCTGCCACTGAGCATAGGTTCCAGACAAATCCTGCTTGAGATCGCCATCATCTGATAACCTAGAGGTTTGCGGCGCGCGACTATACTTCGGATCGAAAATATTAATAATTTCGAATTCGCCATTGGCTATATCACCAGCATACTGCTGCTGTTCAAATGATGTCTTGTCAAAGCTAACACCAAACAGCAACGTATTTTCGAGCGCCCCGGTGGTCACGTTACCCACCACCTGGTTATCGATGGAATAAACTCTAGACTCGTTGGCCCGATCAAGATTATAGGTGCCAATATTAGAGCCGAAACCTGCATCGATAAATTGCAACCAACTTTCCTGGCGATCTACCAAAGATCGCGTGTAACGCCCATTTTGACGAAACGTCCAGTCGGCATTAAAGCGATGCTCGTATTCATAACCCAATGTCCAGAATTCACGATTAAAAGCGTCCCAATCGGTACGCCCCAGATTGGCATCGGTACTCAATTTTCCTTCGGCATTGCCAAGCAAACTCCCCGATGCTGGCAGCCCTAGCTGCATTTGAGTACTGTCCTTTTGATATTGTCCTAGCAAGGTCAAGGTATCCCTATCGCTAAGGTCTATAGCAAGCGAAGGAGCGAGGTAGACTCGGTCGTCTGGCATGCTATTGATTTGAGTGTCAGCATTTCGGATCAAGGACACCAGCCGACCACGAACACTGCCCTCTTCGTTGAGAGCGCCCGCCACATCGAGAGAGACCTGCTTGCGATCATGAGTACCATAGCTAAGATTAACCTCACCCTGACGTTCATAAGTAGGCCGTTTGCTGACCAAGTTGACCATTCCGCCAGGCACATTTTCACCGTATAGAATCGCTGAAGGCCCCTTGAGCACTTCGACCCTCTCCAGACCATAAGGCTCGGCAGATGTGGAGTAAGCATTGGGCTGAACACGTAGGCCATCACGATAGGTACCGTAGCCATAATCACGCTGGTTCATGCCACGAATGTAGAAGATATCACCGGCCAAAGACTCGCCGCCAGGGTAACTATACCTGTTAACACCGGGTATATACTCCAAAATATCTTCCAGCGTTTGCGCTCCTTGATCCTCTATCTGACTCCTCGTTACCACCGAAATGGAACGTGGTGTCTCTGAAAGCTGAGTATCTGTTTTGGTTGCCGACAGGCTACGTTGAGCCCGATAGCCCTCGTCAGGCCCTACGGCAGAAAGCCCCAACCAATCCGCTTCCACCCGCACCGTCGTCAACGCCACATCAGCCGCCCGCTCTTCCAACCGATAACTACCATCACTCTGCCGGGCTGCCGTTAACCCCGTTCCATCCAATAGTCGCCCTAGCCCTTCATCAACTAGATACTGGCCTTGCAGGCCGGGGCTTTGGCGGCCTTCCCCCAGCTCGCCAGCGCCGCTGATAAAAACACCCGACTCGGCGGCAAAGCGGTTGATGACGCTGCTTACCGGGCCGCTGGCAATGTCATAGTGGCGTGCTTGCTGCTGGGTAGTTTGTGCCATGGCGGGCTGCGATAGCTGCGGCACGGCCAATAATCCGACGGCGGCAAAATGAACCGCCAGCGCCAAGGCGCGGCGGTTAAGCGCCGGTTGGTGCTTGGCAGTAAGCGGTTGAAGTGCAGTGCGCTGTTGGAGCATGTCGGTTCCCCTTGCAGATACGTTTTAAGTGCTTATAAAGGGGAATCGAACCAGCGCGAAAAAGGGGAACCAGAAAAACCAATTTTTGCTCTTTTTTATTCCTCGCTGGAGCTTGCTTTGCCTGCCTCGATTTTGATCCACCAGGGCATTACCCGGCGCACCTTCACTGGCAGCGTGGTCTCGACCATGTTCAGGGTGCGCTCTAGATCATTGAGCGGGAAAGCGCCGAGCAGGGTGAGATCCGCCACCGCCGGGTCGACTTCAAGGCGGCCACGGTGATGGCGGCTAAGCGCCGCGGCGAAGGTTTTAAGCGACATGCTCTCGGCCAGCAGAATCCCGTTGGCCCAGGCTTCCCGACGGCCTTCGGCGGGGGTGAGTTCCCCAATGCGGTCAGCGGCGAAGTGGGCCTGCTGCCCCGCATTAACCACCTGTCGCTGGCTCGCATGCTGAGCATCGCCCAGGGTCTGGATGGCCACGGCACCGTCAAACACCGCCAGCAGTTCGCCTGATGGCTGCTCACCCACGCTAAAACGCGTGCCCAAGGGCGTTAGTCGCGCACTGCGGGTATCCAGGTAAAACGGTCTTTCGGTGTCTTTGCCGGTCTCTATCAGTATCTCGCCGGTCACCAGCGCCAAACGGCGCTGCTCTTGGTCGTAATCGACATTCAGCGCCGAGGCGCTACTCAGCCAGACCTGAGTGCCATCCTCCAGCACGATGTGAGTGATTTCGCCGGTGGCGGTGTGATAATCAGCGCCCCACTGCTGTACTAGTCGTGTCAGCGGTGTGCTTTGCCAGAGCGCTGCGGTGAGTACAGAGACCAGCGCAAGGCTTGCCAGCCCACCCAAAAGGTGACGACGCCCCCGCCGTCGCTGGCGCGCCAGGCTAATCACGCTGTCAGCGGTTTGGCGTTCATCTTCGTCTAGATGCTCGGTGAAGCGGCGGCTTACGCCCTCCACCTGCTGCCAAGCCCAACGATGGGTGTCGTTGGCATCCCGCCATGCTTGCCAGCGTTGACGCTCTGTTGCCGACAACTCCTCCGCTTGCCACTCGGCAAACCACTCGGCTGCCTCCGCCAACGCACGACGTTTGGCGGCTTCCTCGGAGCTGGCGGCAGAGGCCATTTAGAGACTCGCCTCAAAGCCCGCTTCGATCAACGCGCACTGCAGCATGGCCTGAGCCATATATTTTTTGACCATGCGTTCGGAAACACCCAGCTCCTCAGCAATCTGCCGATAGGGTTTGCCATGCAGTTGGGAGGCCAAAAAGGCGCTAGCGACTTTCTCGGGCAACCGCGCCAGCATGCGGTCGATTTCGCACAGTGTTTCGATGACAATTTGCTGGTATTCGGCAGAGGGCAAATGCGCCTCGGCGCTGGCCGCCAGGGCTTGCTGCCAGGCGCGCTCGATATCCTGGCGGCGCCAATGATCCACGCACAACCCTTTGGCCATACGGCTGAGATAGGCTCGGGCACCTTCGAAACTATCCAGGTGGCGGGGCGTTTTCATCAATCGCACAAACGCATCCTGCGCCAGATCCGCCGCCGACTCACTGCACCCCAACCGCTGGCTGAGCAACTGCTGAAACCAAGGCTGATGGTGGTGATACAGCTCACCGAGGGAGTCTCGACAGCCGGTATGGTAAGCCGCAGGCTCGGCTGATCGGGGTGCCGCCGCCATATAAAAAGTGCCCCACTTCTACGAAAATGATTCTTATTCTTTTTCAATTCGCAGACAGTGTCAATGCACAGTGCTCAACGAATCTCTCCATTTTTTGATATGACACCCTGCAAAATCCTACCCCCCAGCAGCGCCATCACTGTCACCGCCGCCATGCCTAGCGCCAACGCCGTAAACATAGCCGGGTAGCCCAGCCGGTCTAGCAAAATACCGGCGAGCACAGGCACAGCCAAACGCGACAGGGTGAACAGACTGGCCTGTAGACCGTAATCCAGCGCCTGATACCCAGACCGGGCGAAGTGCATCATCAGGCCGAACATTACGCCCGATAGCGCTCCCATGGCACAGGCCAACAGTCCTGCGCCCACCAGCCACAGGCCATACCCCGCAGCCATGTAACCCACTCCCCCCAGAGTCGCCAGGGCCAGCGTTGCCAAAGCGGCTAACAGCGGTAAGGCACGGCCAAGCCCAACACTCCGTGCCAGGCGTTGCCCCGCCAGGCTAGCCAGGGCGCCCGCTATGCCACCACCAACCCCCACCCACCAGGCGACTTGCTCCGCTGGCATCCCCAGGTCGAGCAACAGCGGTTTTAGATAGACCCAACCGGCGCCAACGAAGGGAAAGAGTAGCATCAGCAGGGCTACCCAAAGACCTGCGGCTGGCTGACGGACAAAGCCCATTGCCCCCTTATGGCTCACAGGTTGAACTGCTTCCGTTACCGAGACATACCGTTGCCTGCCGGTCTCTGGCGGTAACGATATCCAGCGCAATAAGAGTCCTCCCACGGCCAATAGCAACGCCATCAGTACGAAGGGCACTGCTCCCCCTGCACGCTCGTGCACGACCAGCAATAGGCCACCGCCCACCACCGCAGCCAGAAACAGCGCCGCCGAACGAATTCCCCCGGCGCGTAGTCGCTCTTCGACGGGCAGACAGCGAATCGCCAGCGCGTTCACGGGCACATCAGCCCAAGTCGCCAACCAACTGATCAGCAGCACCCAGGCATAGAAACGCGTCGGCTGCGCTAGTGGGAAGTCGTACGCTAACCCTAGCAACGCCAAGCCCAACAGCAATCCGAGCAGACCAGCCCAGGCGCGATAGCCTCCGCCACCCAGGCGGCAGCGCTCAACGGGAACCGCCATCACCAGTTTGAGCACCGCTGGCAGGCCCGCCAGTTGCAGTAGGCCAATCTGGGTACCGCTCCAGCCCTGCTCGCGCAGTACCAGCGGCATTCCCAACAGCAGATAGATACTGGGCAGCGCCAGAGCAAAGTGGAGCCAGCCAAATGCCAGTTGCCGGGCGGTCAGGCCGCGCATCATTTCGCCCTCCTACGCGCCACCAGAGCCGTGGCAGGCGCCATGGGAAGCGCAATCGGCTGCGCCTCACACACCTCGAAACCCTGCGCCAGCAGTGCCTGACGCAGCTCACCGGCCTGGGTCACCCGACGACCCTGCCACAGCAGCGGCAGGTAATAGGACAGCATGCGGCGGACCGCCTCGGGTTCTTCGGGAATTTCAGCGTGCACGCAGATCAACTCGCCGCCGGGCTTTAGTGCGGCATGCAGTTTGGCCAGGCAGGCCGAAAGCTCGGGCACGAAATGCAGTACCGAGGAGCACCAGATCAGGTCGTACCCGGTGCCGATATCATCCCTCGCCAGATCGCCGCCCCGCGCTTCGAGACGCGATGCCAAACCAGCCTCGGCGATGTGTTGCGCGGCGACATCGGCGGCTTCGGGCAGTTCAAAGACCACGCCGTGCATATGTGGAAACGCCTTCGCCAGGGCGACGGCGACCAGCCCCGGGCCACCGCCTAGATCCAGCAGCCGCCAGGCTGATTCAGTCGCCCTCCGTTGTGCCACCAATTCACAGGCAGCAGGCGCCGTTACCGCCGCCTGCTCGCGTGCCAGATGGCCGCGCGCTGCCACGGCCCAGCGCTCACCGTTAGCCAGCGGTGCTGGCCGGCTTTGTCCGCGCAGGCCATCGGCTAGCCCGGCACCGAAATCACGCAGTGAAGCAAGCCGAAAACGCCAAGCATCACCACAGTCTAACGCTGAGGAAGACGCCAGATAGCGCCGCGCCACCTCGCTGCTGGTGTAGTGCCACTCACCCTCCGCATCGCAGCTTCGGTCGAGCAGTTGCATGCTCCATAACAGCGTCAACCAGTGACGCGTGGCTTCAGGCTGCCATGCATGCATTTGTGCCAGGGCCTCGGGGGTGCAGGGCGACGCCAGCGTCTCAAATAGATCCTCTGCTAAGGCAAGCTGTAGGGCCTCGGCCTGTACAGCGGCCAGCGATAGATCCCAATAGGGCTGCAGTGCATGGGGAAGCGCATCCACGAGCCGGCTCATAACGATACCCCCACACGCAAGCCAATCTCACGGGGCGGGCTGTACTCCCGTATCGTGCCGTTGAGCAGGCCCACTGCATCGTATTGTCGGTCAGTGGCGTTGTTCACATAGCCCCCCAGTTGCCATGGCCCCTGTTGATAGCCACCAGCCAGATCCAGCAGGGCATGACCGGGACGACTGAAGCGGTTGGCCGCATCCAGGTAGGTCTTACTCATGCCACTCAGGTTGGCCTGGGCATACCAGCCCTGGGGTGAGTCGTAGCGCAGCCCCAACCGACCACTGATATCGGGCGCAAAGGGGTTGTGGTGGCCGGCGTGGTCACCGCTAAGATCGTTGAACTCGCGAAATCGGGTACGATTGAGCGCCAGGCCCGCCTGGAGCGTCCAATGTCCGCCCAGCAGGTAGTCAATATCCAGCTCTACGCCCTGGGAACGCGCCGCGGCAGCATTGGTGATCTGCACACTACCGGGCTGAATAACTTGCTGAACTTGCATGTCGTCAATGATCATCCAGTAACTGGCTAACCCATAGCGGAGCCGTTGCGACAGCGCTGTTCCCTTGATACCCAGCTCGTAGGAAGCCACTTGCTCAGGTTCGTAGCCGGGATAGTCACTCTGAGCAGAGAAGGCGTTGAAGCCACCGGCGCGAAACCCTTCGGCATAGCGGGCATACAGCCAGTCGTCGTCACCCAAGCGGTACTGCAGGGCTAACTGCGAGGTAACATCCCCCCAGCGCTCGCTGCGCTGCCCGGCTCCTCGGGGCGTCAACGCCACCCGGCTCTGCTCTAAGCGCAGGCCTGGTGTTAGGCGCCAACGCTCGCCCAGCGGCAACGTCCACTGCCCGAACAGCGCGAGGTTCTCAGCCTCCAGCGTCGCCTCACTGCGCTGGGTGCCCATCGGGTTGCGTTGCTCGAACTGCAGTTGATGATCATCACGGTCACCGTACAGGCCCAGCACCCAACTGCTCTGCCCCTCATCACCCTGACGCTCCAGACGCAGTTCCTGGGAGAAGGTGGTCAAACGCTGGTCGCGCCCGACGGCAAAGCGCTGAGCTGGCGTTAAATCGGTATCCTGGGTGACGCGATCACGAATCTCGCGCCGCGCTGTGATGGATCGCAGCGTCAAATCAGGCGCTAAGGCATGACGCGCATCCAGGGAAATATCCCGTCCGCTTGAGCGGTTACTACCGGGATGAGGGGAGTCAATGCGACGCGTATCGTGACCGTTTGACCCGACAGGCCCCCAGGGAGCCGCACCGTCTTGGTAGTGTAACTGCCCATAGCGCAGGGTAACGTCCGTCTCCGCTGTCGGCATCCAGAGCAGACGTAGCCGACCGTTCTTGCGCTCGCGGTCATCTGCCTCACCCGCGCGCGCCAGGTTATCCACGAAACCATCCTGCTGGCGCCACTCCCCGCTGACCCCAAAATAGAGCTGCTCGGGTACGAGTGCCTGAGCGGCATCGAGGCGTAGCGCGTTCAGATCACGGCTGCCCAGCGTAGCCTCCAGTTCGGCATAGGGGCCTGCATCCGGCTGACGGGTATGCAGGCTGACCACGCCTGCCTCGGCGTTGCGGCCATAGAGCGTCGACTGGGGCCCGCGCAGCACCTCAACCCGTTCCACACCCTGCAGGTTGTGATCAAACCCTTGGCCAGCCACGACGGGCACCCCATCCACCAGCATTAGGACTGATGAGGAGAAAGCGGTAGCACCTGAGGTTAGCCCACGCATTACCGGCAGGGCGGTACCCGACTGGCCAAAAGGCTGAAAACTCAACCCAGGCGCATAGCGCGCCAAGTCGCCCATATTGGAAGCACCGGCATCCACCAGCGTCTCGCCGGATATTACCGCTAAGCTCGCCGGTACCTCTTGCTCAGTCTGCGCGACTTTGTTAGCCGTTACCTTCACCACGGGTAGTACTTCCCCTTTAGCGATGCTGCCCACGCTGCATCCCCCCAGCAGAAGCACCACCACTGCATTTCTTTTCAACCCCTTGCTCTGCATCGCCCCCCCCCTTAGTGCTGTTTCTGGCTCCCGACTAGCGCGGGAACCTTCAAGGGAGTAGGCTAGCTATAAACGATAGCAATTATCATACTCATTCATATGCAAACCAATTCACTTCTTATGCGTAGCGATGCATCACGCCCCATTGGCGACTCTCTGCAAGGTTCTCAATGCTGCGTGCTGGATGATGGCCTCTCGGTAGTGTTAACCCGCTACCGTACTAAACAAGCGCTCGTCGAAGAGAGCCGCACACCCCATACGGGCGCAGGCGTGATTGTGACCTTTGGTCTACAAGGCCACTCTGATTACCGAGAGCGCTGGGGGCCGCGCATCGATTTCGGTCACGGTCACACCACGGTAACCACCTTTAACCACAGCCAGGGGGAGCGCCATATACCGGAAGGGGAAACAGTGCTTCAGTTACGCCTTGTCGCCAGTACTGGCTGGCTAACGCGCTACCTGGGCGAGCGATATCAAGCAGCACTCCCTGCCTCTGGGGGTATTCGACCGCTGGCTTTTCAGCCTACGTCGCCGGTCAGCCGGGCACATCTGCAGGCGCTCCAGGTATGCCTCCAAACAGGCAGCGCTCGGCTCCAGCAACACATTCACGCCTTGAGCTTATTGGGGGAACAACTTGAGATGCTGCTGCCGGAACCCTGCCCTACACAGACTATCGCCAGCGCAGACGCCGAGCGCATCGTTCAGACCCGTGCGATCCTTCTCAACGAACTGGATCGCCCCTTGCCCCTGGCCTATCTAGGAGCACGAGTGGGGCTAGGAGAGCAGAAGCTTAAGCAGGGATTTCGTCGCATGTTTGGCACGACGCCTCAGCACTTTCTTCATCAACAGCGCATGCGCCACGCCCATACGCTGCTGGAGAGCGGTCAACAGGTCGCTCAGGCCGCCTACGCCACGGGCTATCGGCACCCAAGTAACTTTAGCTTAGCCTTCACACGCTTCTTCGGTTATGCCCCTAAAGCCATCAAACAGCGCAAAAGTTGATAACAAGTATTGCGAGTACTGATGCAGCTGTCCGAGCGAGTTCCGGCGGAATTGCACACTGTCGCGCGACACACTACAATAAATAAAAGCCAGTTAGGCATAAGCCGGTACGATGGATGATTAAAAGCATCAAGCATAAGGGACTAAAACTGCTTTTTGAAAAAGGCAGCACCAAGGGCGTTCGTGCCGATCATGTCGACCGTCTCCGTGATCGTCTGACCGTACTGAACGCAGCCACAAGTCTCGACGATATAGCGGCTGGCAACTGGGGCCTTCACCCTCTAACTGGAAAACTGGACGGCCAGTATGCCATCAAGGTGTCGGGTAACTGGCGACTGTTCTTCGAGTTCCGAGACGGTAATGTTTACCTGCTGGACTATTTACCTTCTGAACCATGACGATTATCACTGATGGGAGAAGAAACAATGGCGATGTATAACCCCTCACATCCGGGTCGCATTATCCGGCAACGTCTGATTGAGGATGAAGACGGCCACAAGATTGGCAGCGTGGCATCGGTCGCTGAACAACTCGGCTGCCACCGTAACACCCTGAACCGGGTAATTAACGGCAGCGCCTCCGTCACACCTGAAATGGCATTGGCTCTAGAAAAATTGCATGCCGGAAGCGCCGAATTCTGGCTATCCATGCAAACCAATTATGACCTATTTCAGCTTCGCCATAACCAGGGCGCAGCTTAGCTAAGCGATATCACTCACTATAACTAATTATTCTAAGCGACTCACATCAATGACTACCCACCCGGGCCACCGCATCGCGGCTGGCGGCTTCTCGCTGTTCGCCGGTGAGCTCTACCAACTGCCCCTGTCGCATTTCCAGCAGCCGGTCGGCTTGGTCGAAGTAGTGGTCGTCGTGGCTGATCACCACCAGCGTCTTGCCCAGCGCTCGCAACTGCGGCAACAGCTCACGGTAAAAGACCCGGCGGAACTGGGGGTCTTGGTCGGCGGCCCACTCGTCTAGCAGCAATAGGTCGCGCTGTTCAGCGACCGCTAATAGCATCGCCAAGCGCTTGCGTTGGCCCTGGGAGAGGTTGACGTTGGTGATGCGATCGCCGTCGAAGTCGAGCTTGCTATGCATGCCCAGCGCGGCAAGCCACTCCTCCACCAGCGCCGGGTCGGGTGACTCGCCCGCTGGGCCCATCAAACGATCAAACAGGTGCAGATCGGTGTAAATGGCCGAGAAGTGCTGGCGATAGCGTGTCCAGTCTTCCTCCTGCAGCGGCCTGCCATCGACCCGTACGCAGCCACTTTGGGGCTGGTAGAGCCCAGTCAGCAGCCTCGCCAAGGTCGATTTTCCGCTGCCGTTACCGCCGATCAGAAACACTACCTCGCCACGCATCAAGGTCAGGTCGATAGGGCCGATGGCAAAACCCGCCCGAGACTCCTCATCCGGGTAGCGATAGCTAACCTGCTCCAGGGTTAGCTCTTGCCAGTCGTGGCGCAGCGCAGAGTGGCCGAATGCCTCGCGATGCTCGGCCAGGTCTAAGCTGCTGATTTTTTCGAACGCCACTCGGGCGTTAATCAGCGTCGGAAAAGCGCCAATGGCCTGCATCAACGGCGCACGCAAAAACAGCAGCGTGAGTGAAAAAGTAGTGGCTACCTGCACCGATGCCCAACCCAGGCCGTTGGCCAAAAAGAACGCGACGCCGATGGCGCCCAGCATCATGATGTTGAACCAGTTCACTGCGCTGAGATGATAGGTATCACCAAGAATAAAATGACGCCGACAATCCTGTGCGTTAGGCGTATAGACATCGCGATACAGCCATTCGGCGCGGTCACGGTTGAGCGCCAACTCTTTGCGCCCCTCGATCACCGACTGGTAATCCGCGTAGAGACGATCCTGTATGTCGCGCAGTTTGGCCATATGCCCATAGACCCGAGCTACCAGACGTATGCCAATTAAAATAGTCACGATCACCCAGAGCGCGGTGACACCCAGCATGGCAGGCGAAAGCCACGCCAAGTAGAGCGTAGCGCCTATCGTCAGCACCCCGCCCTGCACCAGCTCCGGCAAGCGTATAAAAGCAACGGTCACTGAACTCACATCGGTGGAGAGGCTCGCCAGCAAACGCGCACTGCCAATCTGCTCGGTGCGTTCGATATCGGTATCCAGAATTCGCTTGATCAACTGCCCCCGCAGCCGGTAAACGAAATGGTGACCCAGCGTGGTCAGCGCTAACTGTGATGCCAGGGTAATGACCAGCAGCAGCGCGATCAGCCCCAGGAATTCGGGTAGGATGCGCCAGGGGTCAGTGAAGGTACCCAGCAGCCGTTGATTGATAAAGGCGATGACACCGATGCCCAGGCCAGCGCTTGTCAGGCTAAGCAGTACCACGGCCACAAACGGCCAGCGATAATCACGCCATACGATTCTGAACAGTTCCATTAACTTTGACTCCTTGCAAGAGTTGAACGCTAAAGGAAGCGCTGCGGCGTGCCGTACTACCCTAACGGCGTTTCTTGGCCGGTTTATTTTCGGGTTTTAGCGGGCATCCACCGCACAGCGGCTCACCGGGTAGCCGGTATTTGATACAGCATAGCCGTCGCACACGAGCAGGCGTTTCACCGCCCAGCTCCAGATAACGCACCGGCTGATAGAGCGGATTACGACGCCCATCGGGAAGCGTCTTGGTGGCGAGATAATCCAGCAGCGGCTCACCCGCCCCTGTAAAGGTTGGATGCCGCGAGCAGGTCTTGCCCACGAACTCCACGTAGTGACCAAGATTGCTCCAGAACACCTTGGCAGAAAGCCCAGAGACAGCGGCCAACGCCTCGATCAGTGGGGCACAGTGGTCATCGAATAGACTGCTGAAGCGTGCCTGGAGCGCTTTAGAGGCCAGCGGCACACCACCATGCGGCAACCAGATACGAGCCGTCTGGCCGTGATCACCAAACGCCAGTCTCAGTTCATCCCCACCCACCGGCAGGTCGTAGCCCAATAGCAGGTTGGCCACCAGCGTCGGGATCGAGACGCTGCTGAAATGAAATTTCGACCATATCGAAGCGACGGCCAGAAAATCGGCATCGTCACCGTGGTATCGCCGGTAACGCGTCAGCTGGGCGTTAAGCACCTCATGGTTCAGCAGCTCAGAGGCCGCTAGCGTCGGCACATCAGGCTGACCAAAACAGGGAGCCTTGGCGTTATCCAGCGGCGGCTGGCGGTAAAGCGCCAACAGCGCCTCCGCTGGATCCACCGTTGCTAAAAGCTCCCTCGTTTTGATCGCCACGTTACTCATAGCCGCCGCAGCCCCCACATAAAGTAAGCGCCGCCAATCAGGGAGGCGACCAAGCCCGCTGGTATCTCATAGGGGAAAATAATCTGGCGCCCCACCCAGTCAGCCAGCACCATCAATAACATGCCGATCAACGCTGCTCCCAGCAGATGCTGACCCGCCCGGGAGAAGCCGACCAAGCGCGCCATATGCGGCGCCAGCAGGCCAATAAACGAAAGCGGCCCCACCACCAGGGTGGCGCAGGCGGTTAACAAGGCCACCAACAGCAGCAACGCCAAACGGGCTCGATTGAGGGTTACCCCAAGCGCCTTGGCCGTCGGCGCGCCTAAGGGCAAGATATCCAACCAGCGGGTGAAGGGCAGCGTGATCAGCGCCAATACAGCGGCAATGCCCCCAACCACCACCGCATTGGTGATATCCACGTAGTAGGTGGAGCCCGCCAGCCAGGCAATCACCTGCTGGCCACGAGGGTCGCCGCCCGCCAGCATCACGCTGCGCACTGCATCAAACAGCGCGCTGACCGCCACCCCGGTGAGCAGTAAACGCTCGGGGAGATAACCGCTCTTGCGGTTGATACCCACCAACACCAGCAGCGTCGCGAAAGCACCCAGGGTACCCACGCCAATCAGCATCATATTGGTGGGCGCAGGCAGCAGGAAAATCCCCAAAATCAGCGCAATGGCACAGCCACCACTGATACCCAGTACTTCGGGGCTGGCCATGGGGTTGGCGGAAAGGCGCTGGAGAATAGTCCCGGCAATCGCCAGCATTAACCCGCTGGCGGCTGCCGCCATCACCCGGGGCATGCGCCACTGCATGACATTCCAGTTATTGGGCGCCAGCCAGTACCAGCCATCTACACCCTGGCCAAACAGCAAGCCGAGAACCGTTGCCCCCAGTAACGCGAGGATTAAACCAGTGGCTAAACGTGAAGGCGCTGGGTGACGACGGGCGAAAATCCCCGCCCCTTTCGGCGGCTGGTCGCCCTGCAGTTTCAGGCGCGGAATCAGCCACATTAACAGCGGTGCCCCCAGGGCACCGGTAATCGCCCCGGTAGGAATAAAAGCTGCCACCATGCCACCGAACTGCTGCAGCAGCAGATCCGTGGTAGCCAGCAGCACGGCCCCTAATAGCGTCGACCAGATTAGCCGCGGCCCTAAGCGGCGCGCACCGGCCATGCGCACGATATTCGGCGCTGCCAAGCCGATAAAACCGATGATGCCCACCACGCTGACAATGCTGCCGGTAATAAATACTGCCAACCCCATCCCCGCAAAGCGTAGATAGGTCAGCGAGACTCCCAGGCTCTTGGCACTGGCATCGTCCAGCTCCAGCACCGCCAAGGGCCGTAGCAAAAACCACGCGGCCACGCAGCTAATCGCTAGCCGAGGCCAGAGGATTGTAACGCCGTCCCAACCGTTTTGCGCCAGCGAGCCCGCCCCCCAGATCAGCAGCCCGGAGAGCGCCTCGTGGTTGAACAGCAGCAGCGCCGTAGACAGCGCCCCCAAGTACAGATTGACTACTAGGCCCGCCAGCACCACCACGATCGGCGCCAGCCCGCGCCGCCAGGAGAGCAGAAACACTAATCCAACCGCTAGCGCACCGCCCAATAAGGCGACCCATTCGCGCCCGGCGACAAGCAGCCCCGGCGCCAGCAAGGTGGCGGTCATCAACGCCAGGTTAGCGCCCGATGCCACCCCTAGGGTGGTGGGCGAAGCCAACGGGTTGCGCAGCACCTGCTGCATAAGCACGCCTGCCAACCCCAGGCCGCCCCCGGCGAGCAGGGCGATAGAGAGGCGCGGCCACCAAGCGTAGTAAAGCAGCAGCTCGTCAACGTTCTCAAAAGAAGGGGCCACTAATGCCTGCAGGCCCAGCGCGAAACCGCCTTGGCCCTCTAGGCCCACCCAAAACAGCACCACCATGGGCAGGCTAAGTAATAGGCAGGCTTTAGCAGGCGACATTCCCCCCATTCTTTGGGTAAATTGCGCAGCGCCTAGCATAGCGAGCACCCTTTTGTGATAACCGGACAGTTCGCCAAAAGAGACGTGATAGGCAGCAGCGTCATTTTCTTAGCCTTACTATTTATGCAAACGAGTTTATGGAAATTAGCGATTGAATAACTAACAACGATTCTAAATGATAATAATTAGCACTACAATTGACTCCTTATATATAAAGGAGGCATCACTATGGCAGCCAAACCGAGCTACCAGCTTTTCGATATCACCCTCGACCGGCGCACCCAAGTCAGCGCCTCATTAGTCAGGTTCACCTTTACTGGCCCAGAGGTCAGCCAAATGGCGACCTACGCACCGGATCAGCGCGTCAAGCTATTCTTTCCCGAAGGCGGTGGCAGTCTCGACCCGCTGTTTGAAATTGCCAAGCTGGAAGAACACGACTGGTACGGTGCCTACCGCGCGCTGCCGGATGCCCAAAGGCCCTCAGCGCGCACCTACACTATTCGCGCCCTCCGCCCGGAGCAGGCTGAGGTGGACGTTGAATTTGTACTCCACGGCGACAATGGCCCCGCGTCGCGCTGGGCAATGCACGCCCGCCCGGGTGACCGGCTAGCCATGACAGCCCCCGACGCTAACGCGGAAGGCCCAAAGTTGGGCTACGAGTGGAAGCCGCCCCAAGGCGTACGCCGTATTCTGATCATCGCCGATGAAACCGCCCTCCCCGCTGCCGCCGGCATTCTGGAAACCCTTGATGATTTGCCGCTCAAACCCAAAGTCGAAGCGCTGTTCGAAGTGCCTCGCCGCGACGATGTTCAGCCGCTGCCCCAGGCCGCCAAGCTGCGCTGGCTGGCACGTGACGCTGAGTCCGGCTGCCAACATGGTGAGCTACTAATGAGAGCAGTACGCGATATTGATTTACATAGGGAAATTCAAGCGCTAGGCGGCACGCCTGCTAACACCACTACCAGCGCCACTACCGGTGCCACGACCAACGACGAAAGCGACGATGAGGATGGCCCACTCTGGGAACCCGCCACCCTGGATGACAGTGCGCCCTTCTACGCATGGATCGCCGCTGAAACCAAGGTCGCCATGAAGCTGCGTCGCTATTTGGTCAACGAGTGCGGGCTACCCAAGCAGTACGTCACCAGCATGGGCTACTGGCGCCAGGGCAAGGCCAATGGTTAAAGGAACGGCAAACAACACGGCGTTAAACAGTGATATCACAAGCAAGCCAGCTCAAACGCCTATTGGCTGGCGAGACAGCCCCAACGGCTATGGGCGGGTCAGCCGTGTACTGCACTGGTTGACCGCCGCGCTGGTCACGCTGCAATTTTCCGTGTTGTTGGCCTGGAGAGGAATGGGCGAAAACGCTATCACGCTGTTCTTGGCGAGCATCGGGCCTCACGGCTCATTAGGATTTATGATTCTGATCGTGACGCTGGCTCGCCTTGGCTGGGCATGGATAAATCGCAAACAACGCCCGCCCCACACGCCAGGGCTAGGTGGGCGCTTAGCGCGCTTTGTCCATATCACCTTTTATGGGCTACTAATGTGGTTGCCCGCTTTCGCTATTTTGCGCCAGTACGGCCGCGGCGGGGCGCTACGCTTTTATGGCATGGAGCTGCTGCCCGAAGCGGAACGCGATATCACTTGGATGATCGCCCCCGCCGAGCTCCTTCACGGCCCGCTCTCGTGGCTGCTATGTGGATTAGTCATCGGCCACATCATGATGGCGCTGACTCACCGCTTCTGGCTTAAAGACCGAGTACTGGCGCGTATGGTGGGGTCAAGTGGCCGATGAGGGTTCCGCTAGCGGCTCTTCGGTAGTCTCAGACTCAGCAGTCAACAGCTTGCCACTCTCTAGCCGCACCAATCGATCTGCGAGGTGGAAATAGCGGTCATCGTGGGTGATGACCAGCACCGCTTTACCCATGCGTTTTAGCTCGGGCAACACCTCGCAGTAAAACACCTCTTTGAATAACGGATCCTGATCCGCCGCCCACTCGTCAAACACCAAGAAGGGCCGATCCTCAAGGTAGGACACGACAAGCGCCAGACGCTTACGCTGGCCCTGGGAGAGTGCTTGGGTGGTAAACGCACCGTTTTCAACCCGCACCTTGTGCTGCAGGTGCAACTTGGCCAGCAGGCGGTTGCCTTCCTCGTCCAGGCCATCACGCGGTGCCTCTA
>Ga0208919_1000694_pt1 | contig 21352 bp, 20 predicted proteins | sample 4_EtaG_FD_184076 | JGI IMG/M metagenome (GOLD analysis project Ga0208919, IMG submission 184076) | Marine viral communities from the Subarctic Pacific Ocean - 4_ETSP_OMZ_AT15127 metaG (SPAdes) (version 3) | ecosystem: Environmental > Aquatic > Marine > Oceanic | place: Pacific Ocean | collected...
ATGCGGAACCGGTTAGTTGTTCAGCGTACAAGCCATAAGCACAGCGTTGAGGTGAGTTTTGCCCAATCGGCAGTGCACCCGGCAGCGCTTCGGTTGAAAAGTGATTATGAAATCCATTTTGATATTTCAATTGTTCATTCATTGTTAAGACCTGCTTTATTGGAACGTTATTTTGATAAAGCTATATTTTGATAAAACTGTATGTTGATAAACCAAGGGGCGCGGCTATTGATCGCCATCACCAACCGCATGGGAAATCGCTTCTTCAAGCACGGTTTGATCGCCGATGTGATTAGCAAGTAAGAGAATCAGGCGTGCATTGATGCGCTCGCTCTCTGTTTCGCTGCGGTCGCGATGTAGCGCCGTGAGCGCAGCGTAAAAGGCGTCTGGATCAGTGAAGTTCGAATTCAGCTCAAGCCTTGGCATGGCAGCTTTCCTGGAAGGTAGTGTCAGCGGCACCCGCAAGATAAACGCCCAGCGCGCGGTCTAATGCGTCTTCAACCCTGCGGGCCATGATGGCGTGCCAGCGGGCAGCAACGTGTTGATCAGGGCGAATAAGGTACCCGCCACCTGCTTTCAGGCCATATCGTTGTGTCACTAGCCCCTCGGAATCGTCTACGATGGTTGTGCGCGGTAGAGCGCTAAGCTCATCCGTTGCTGGGCCAACGACCACCAGGCTTAAATCAGTGCGACGGCCTAACAGCTCTTTCAACGGCGCGGCAAGCGTGTCGGTGTGTCCATCCTCAAAGCGGCCGTCGAGTAACAACACAAAGCCATCGCCAAATTGATTGAGTAGCCAGGCGTTCTCTTCTCTCAATCGAATGGGAGCGTCCTTGGCCGGGCTGCCGGGGCGCAGTTCTCTCGGGCCACCATTAACATCGGGTGTATTGAGCGGTGAGGTGTCATAGCGGCAGGGCATGGAAAGGCGACCGCTGTTGACCAGGCTACGTGCGAAGGCATGTTTCTCAGCCAGCTCCAGCGTCACATCTCGGAACACTTGGCTGATATGGCTCTTCGGGGTAATAAAATCAGTGGCGCGGGTCGAGTTAAGGATGTTCTCTGCCGCGCCATGCTGGCGCTCAGTGTTGTAGGTGGACAAAAGCGTTTTTGGCGCCTGCTGTTTGAGAACGCGGGCTAGTTTCCACACTAAATTATCCACACCCTGTAGGGCACCATTGGCGCCCCTGGCGCCAAAGGGGGATACCTGATGAGCCGCGTCACCTATGAATATCACGCTATGGTGAATGAAATTATCCATCTTACGGCAGCGGAAGGTGTAGACACTGGCCCACTCAAGCTCGAACTCCACGTCTTGGCCAAGCATTGCCTGAACTCGTGGGCGAATGTTCTCTTCTTTCTTTTCTTCTTCCGGGTCAGCATCACATCCTAATTGAAAGTCGATACGCCACACATTGTCCGGTTCTTTGTGCAGCAGGACTGACTGATTGGGATGAAAGGGCGGGTCAAACCAAAACCAGCGTTCTGTAGGGAAGTCGGCCTTCATCACCACATCAGCAATCAGGAATCTGTCCTGAAATACTTGGCCTTTGCACTCAAGGCCCAGTATGTCTCGGATTCGGCTGTTAGCTCCATCCGAGACGAGGAGGTAGTCACAAGTCAGCTGGTAATCACCGTCTTGGGTAGAGACCTTGATGGCGGAGCACTCAGGCTGAGCATCGACATCAATGACCTTATGTTTCCAACGAAGGTCAATTTGCTCTGGAAAGTCGTGAGTGCGGTTGACCAGAAACTCTTCAAAGTAATACTGCTGTAAGTTAATAAAGGCGGACATACGGTGGCCGTCTTCTGGCAGCAGGTTGAAGTCATAGACCTCGCGATCCTGGAAGAAGACGCGACCGTGCTGCCAGGTGACGCCTTTTGCAAGCATCGGCTCGACGCAACCCAGGCGGTCTACAATTTCCAGCGAACGTTTAGCAAAACACAGGGCCCGCGACCCCACGCTAACGGTGTTGTTATCGTCCAGAAGAATCGAATTAACGCCTTGGTGAGCCAAGTCGATGGCGGCGGCGAGGCCGCTAGGTCCCGCTCCGACAATCACTACCGGATAGTGGCGAACTTCTTGAATATCGAGTTCAGGCGGGCGCCGATAAGGATAGACAGGATTTTTATAGGTTGTTGGCATCTATTTGCTCCCGTTCAGCGTCGGGTGCGTGACACCCGACTGCTGGGCATGATCAGTGGGTGTCACTGGTGGCACTTACTGATTTTCGACGGCGTCCTGTAGCGAGTGCCACATAGCGGTATCGCGTTCTGCCGTCCAGATGCGGGGATCCGGGTACTCGCCGCCTGCTTCGTCGTAGCAGCGAGTGATATCGAAAGGCACACAGTGATCGAAGATGACCCAGTGACCATACTTCAGCTTAAGTACCGCGTAGGTCTCGGCGTAACACTCGGAGAGAGACTTGCCCGCCGCCTTGCCCGCTTTAACACTTCCATACATATCATTTAGGAAGTCGCGAGTGCCCTGAATGGCTTCCTGGCACTGTTCGGCAGTTTGCAGTGCATCACCGCGGCCGGGCACCAGCTTTTGGGGCTGCATGGATTGCAGGCGATCAAGCGTGGCAGGCCAGTCCTCGTGGTAAGCGTCACCGGTGTAAGGGGTGGCGCCATACTCAACGAGGTCACCGGAGAACATTACTTTTTCCTGAGGTAACCAAACGATGGTATCGCCCTTGGTATGTCCGCGGCCTAGGTGAATGATTTGTACCTCACGCTCACCCATGTAAACCGTCAGCTTTTCTTGAAAAACTATGTTTGGCCAGGTTAAGCCAGGCACAGAATCCACACCCTTGAACAGGCGAGGGAAACGACCGACTTCTGACTCATAGTCTTGCTGACCACGCTCGTTGATCAGGTCATAGGTGTTCTGGCTAGCGTAGATATTCTCTGCATCGTATGCGGATGCTCCGAGAACACGCACGGCATGGTAATGGGTCATTACCACATGCTTAATCGGTAGGTCAGTCACTTCGCGGATACGGCGGATGACATCCTGAGCCATGACGGGCGTTGCCTGGGTGTCGATAACCATCACGCTGTCATCGCCAATCACGATGCCCGTATTGGGGTCACCTTCAGCAGTGTAAGCATAGAGCCCTTCTGCCAGCTTGGTGAAGCTGATCTTCTTCTCTTCGGTATCGGCATGGGACGCGAATTTCTTGCTCATGATATCTCCGGTGCTATCAGGGTGATTCAGGTATTCATTGAATTGTTGTGTGCTTGAAGGATAGTTTCTAATGAAACTAAATGTCCAATGTTTCATGGACGAATCACTCTGTCTTTTGCATCGTATTGACGATAATTCTTAATAAATCAGGTGATTATTGCAAATTAATACTTAAGTATAATAAATAAAATTGTTAAATTAGTTGCAAGGGAGAGTATCTGTCGGCACTGTTCCACCTTATGATAGGTGCATTGCTGGAGCCTACATTCCCAGCTATCGTGCGGATTTTGGTCATCACCACTTCTGATAAACGGTGGCTTTAGGAGAAACAAAATGACGATGGATAAAGCAGACGGCGATGTGTCACTGGAATCTTCAGCCAGGGTAGAGCTGGATCTCAACCAATTTTTACCCTATCAGCTTAACCGTTTAGCTGACCGAATCAGCCAGGCGTTAGAGAAGCTTTATGCCGAGTCTTATGAACTCAATATTGCCCAGTGGCGTGTGCTTGCCTGGCTTAGCCACTGTGATGATTTAACCGCTAAGAAGGTCTGCGCTTACACCAATATGGATAAGGCTCGCGTGTCTCGCGCTATTCAGTCACTGGAAGACCGTGGACTGATAAGCCGCACGCCCTCACAGCAGGATCAGCGACTACATGACTTGCAACTGACGGACGCCGGACAAGCGCTACTCAATAAGTTAGTGCCCGAAGCCCAGGCGTGGGAGGCCGGCCTGGTGTCGACCCTGAGCGTTGGTGAATATCGTGATCTGCTTAATACAATGCGCAAGCTTGAACGGCAACTGGAGAGAATTGGCTAGAGGCTTGATGCTGGGAAGTCGAGCCCAGGTGACAAATCGCATTTTTGCCGGTGGTGTGTCGTTAGTGTATTGATAGATAAGATTTGTGTAACAAAAGAATGGGCGAAAAATAGCCCCATATAGCCATTGATAGTCACTCGAAGAAACAATGCTTTTGGTGTAAGTGGTTGTAGTTTAAGTTAATAATGTAAATTAATACTTAAGTATTAGAATCTATTAGTTGATGGATCGTTGCATGATCCACGTATCTAAAGGCATTGTGATAAATAACGTGATTCGTATAATTTCTATATTTTAATAATAAAGTATCACGTTAGGCGCAATGAGTGATTAACTAGCAATCTCACCCACCGCACGCATGGCTTATCAACATCATTCAACAAAAACGATGAGCGCTTTACCCAGTTCGTGACGACCAGAGGAAAGAGAAGTGAATAAAACAACAAACCTGATGATCGGCGCTATTGCCGCCGCAACGCTGAGCACCTCCGCCTTTGCACAAACGACAATCACCGTGAGTACCTGGGCTGGTCCCAATCACGGCATCAACACCATGGTATGGCCAACGTGGAAAGCGTGGATTGAAGAAGCCACTGACGGGCGCGTGACCGTTGACGTTGTGCACGACCTCGGACCTCCCGCCTCCCAGATGGAGATGGTCGCCGACGGCATTGCTGATGCTACTTGGGTATTCCATGGCTATAACGCAGGGCGTTTTCTGGCCACTCAGTTACCCGAATTTCCTACCTTTGAAGACTTCTCCTCGGAGAACGCCTCTGCTGCTTATTGGCATACGCATCAGGAGCATTTAGCCCAAGCTGATGAGCATCGCGGCGTTGATGTGGTGGCTGCGGGAGTACATGGCCCGGGTTGGATCTTTAGTCGTGAGCAGTACCAAACTCTTGCTGATTTAGAGAACGAGCGCATTCGCGTCGGCGGCGGGGTCATGGGAGATCTCTCTAATGCCCTTAATCTGACCGGCGTGGCTTTGCCGCCAACCGGGGTCTATGAAGCTGGCTCTCAGGGCGTTATTGATGGCGCTATGCTGGTGCCGGAAGGCCTTAGAAGCTTTCGGGTAGCCGAGGTATTTCCCTATACCTTGACGGTGGATGGGGGCTTTTATCGAGGCAGCTTCACCATTGTAGTGAATCCGAGTATCTGGGATGAGATGTCTGCAGAAGATCGTGCCGCTGTGGAAGACGTCTCGGGTGAGCGGTTATCGCGACTGTTTGGCTACATGATGGATGTATCCGATGAGCGGGGCGTCGAGTTCGCCGAAGAGCAGGGCCATACCTTTACAGCCCTCGGCGACGAAGATCTTGAGACGCTGCGCGGTATCAGTAGTGATCTGGTTGACACCTGGTCCGAGAACGTAAGTGAACGGGGTGTCGATGCGCAGGCGGCGCTCGATTACTTCCACCAACAGCTTGAAGAAGCTGCTACACAAGAGAGCGTGGCATCCTTAGTGCCACAATCATAATTACCCTTCGCCAAGTGGAGGGCGACTATGCAGATCCTGACGTCTCGCTGGTCAAATGTCGGTAGGGTCATGCAGCTGGCGCTGGAGGGGGTGGCGGGTGCCACCCTCTTTGCCTTGATGCTGCTGACGACTGCTGATGTAGTAGGCCGTTATTTCTTTAATTTACCTATCCTTGGAACCGTCGAGTTGACCCAGCAGATGCTGGCCGCTGTGGTGTTCTTGTCACTGCCAGTAGCATGCTGGCGTGAAGAGCACGTTAGCGTGGATCTCTTGGATGCCATATTCCCTGTGCGCTGGATATGGCTGCGCCAGATGATCGTCAACTTAATTATCGCCGTGGCTTTATGGGTGATCGCTACACGGGTTTGGGCACTGGGCGTGCGTGCTTTCGAGTGGGGCGATGTCACTGAGTTTCTACGCATTCCCGATGGTTACCTTATTTACCTGATTGCCATCATGCTGTTTCTTTCCGCTCTACTCACCCTCGGTCGAGCGGTGAGTTACCTCCTAGAAGGCGTGGGTGTGATTAAGTGCGGTGGCCCAGTCAGCCAGGGAGATAAGCATGATTGAAGCACTTTATGGGTTTGCAGCGCTGTTGATATTGGTATTCCTGCGCATGCCTCTGGCTTTTGCCATGGGGATCGTGGGTTTTGTGGGCTTCTACTACCTGACCGGTAACTGGAACGCGGCTGAAGCCATGGCGTCGCGCCGGGTAGTCGACACCGCTAGGGACTACGGTCTATCGGTGATACCACTGTTTATCTTGATGGGTAACTTGGTGTCCCATGCTGGGCTCTCTGATGCGCTATTCCGGGCCTCCAATGGTTTTCTTGGACACCGTAAGGGCGGTCAGGCGATGGCCACCATCGTGGCTTGTGGTGGTTTTAGTGCTATTTGTGGGTCGAGTCTTGCGACCTGCGCCACTATGGGGCGTGTTGCCATGCCCCAGATGCGCAAGTACGGCTACAAGGACTCGCTGGCGGCAGCCTCCATTGCAGCGGGCGGAACCCTTGGGATACTGATTCCTCCCAGCGTGATGCTGGTGATCTACGGCATCATTACTGAGACCAGTATCCGTGAACTGTTTGCAGCGGGCTTTATTCCCGGCATATTGGGCATTGTGATGTATCTCGGCGCGGTTAAGTGGGTTCTGTGGCGTGATCCCAGCGCTGGGCCAGCGGCCGAAAAAGTACCCTGGAACGAGCGCCTTGCGGCCCTAAAAAATGTGGGGAGTACCCTGGCGCTGTTCGTATTGGTTATCGGCGGCATCTATTTGGGTATATTCACCCCAACGGAAGCGGCGGGTATTGGCGCAATGGGTGCCTTTGTGATTGCGCTGCTCAAGCGTGCTTTGACGCCGACTATACTCATGAATGTCCTGATGGACACTGTGCGAACAACAGCGATGCTGTTTGCGGTGGTGTTGACGGCGCTAATCTTTGCTAATTTCATTAACCGCGCGGGGCTTCCCAATGACCTCCTGGCGTTGGTCACCGGGCTGAACGTGGCCCCCTTCGTGGTAATTCTCGTTATCTTGGCCATTTACGTACTGTTAGGCTGTGTATTCGAAAGCATGTCGATGATGCTGCTGACCGTGCCAGTCTTCTTCCCGGTCGTGGCGGGGCTTGGCTATGATTTGGTGTGGTTCGGTATTCTGGTGGTTATCGTCATTGAGATCAGTTTGATAACGCCTCCTGTCGGTATGAACGTGTTCGTACTGCGTGCCGTATTACCGGACGTATCGACAGGCACTATCTTCCGCGGCGTCACCCCTTTCTGGGTCGCCGGTACCATACGCGCACTACTGGTGCTTATATTCCCAGCGATCGTGCTTTTCCTGCCGCAGTTACTGTATTAAAACTACACTATTAATACGGTTCTATTAACGTCCTTGCTAAACAAACGGATGACAGGGTTAAGTGCCCTGTCATCCGTTTTTTTGTATTACATTTTTGTCTGGTTGTATCGGCTGGGACGTTACTGCCGCTTCGCGACCAGCGTTAAAATGTCGTAGCTGGCGACCAGTTCATCATGTTGATTGGTCACCGCTACGTCCCACATCACCACCCCTTGTGGGTGCCCATCGGGAGAAGTTCGGCCCTGATCAATCTTGCGCTTGCAGGTTAGGCGGGCGCGGATAGTGTCGCCGACCAACACAGGTGTAATAAAGCGCAGTGTATCCAGGCCGTAGTTAGCCAGTACGGGGCCTTCGCCTGGGTAAACGAATAGACCCGCAGCGGCAGACAGCACAAAGTAGCCGTGGGCAATGCGCTGGCCGAACTGGGTCTCTTTGGCGGCAATGTCGTCGAAGTGCATATAGAAGTGGTCGCCGGAAAGGCAGCCAAAATTGACGATGTCGGCTTCAGTGACGGTGCGGCGGTGGGTTAACAGTGACTCCCCAACCTGCAGGTCGTCGAAATGGCGGCGGAACGGGTGGACGTCAGTCTCGATCACCTTGGCGCCACGCACATATTCCTTTGTGACTGCCGCGAGCATGCTCGGAGAGCCCTGGATGGCGGTGCGCTGTAGATAGTGGTGAACCGCACGAATGCCGCCGAGTTCCTCGCCACCGCCTGCGCGGCCGGGCCCGCCATGCTTGAGCATCGGTAGCGGAGAGCCGTGGCCAGTGGATTCCTTTGACGCCTGAGCATCCAGAATCTGCAGGCGGCCGTGCTGGGCGGCCAGAATGGGGATCATTTCAGCCGCAATGGCAGGGTCTTTCGTGGTCAGCGTGGTCACTAAGCTGCCCTTGCCCTTGGCGGCGATGGTCAGGGCTTCGTCGATGCTGCTGTAGGGCATTAGCGTTGCGACGGGGCCAAAGGCTTCAATGTCGTGAGCGCCGCCGTCGTTCAACGGGTTACGATTGATCAGCAAGTGGGGAGTAATGAAGGCGCCGTTTTCAACACCCTGGCCGACAGGCTTAAAGCTGCCGTCTCTGCCGAAGACGCACTCACTGGTCTCTAGCAGTTGTTCAATTGCGTGGTTAACGTCTCTCAATTGGTCACGGGAAGAGAGCGCGCCCATGCGTACGCCTTCTTCATGAGGATCACCGACCACAATGTTGGCAAGCCGCGACTTAAGTGTGTTCGCCAATGCATCCAGATGCTCGGCAGGCACTAAAATTCGGCGGATCGCGGTACATTTCTGACCTGCCTTGGCGGTCATCTCCTTGACCACTTCTTTGGCAAAGATTTCGAACTCTTCGTCTTCCGGGCTAACATCCGGGGCCATGATGGCGCTGTTGAGCGAGTCCGCCTCGGCGTTGAACGGGATGCTCTTCGCCATGATGTTAGGGTGGCTTTTCAGCTTCAGGGCGGTGCTTGCCGAGCCGGTGAAGGTGACAAAGTCCTGCTCTTCCAGATGATCCAGTAAGTCACCGGCTCCGCCGATAACCAGTTGCAGCGCTCCTTCCGGCAGCAGGCCTGAGTCGTTGATGACGCGCACGGCTGCTTCGGTCAAGTAGCTAGTGGCGGTTGCCGGTTTGAAGATACACGGCATGCCTGCCAAAAAGGCGGGTGCGAACTTCTCCAGCATGCCCCATATGGGAAAGTTAAACGCATTGATATGCACAGAGACGCCGCGGCGGGGCACCAGAATATGGGTGCCATTGAAGTGGTTATCCTTACCTAATTGGGTCACCGGGCCTTCATGGGCCACATTGCCGGAGGGTAGTTCCTTGCGGCCCGTGGAGGCGTAGGTAAATAGGGTGCCGAAACCGCCGTCGATGTCGATCCAGGAATCGGCCTTAGTGCAGCCAGTGTGGTGAGAGATGGCATAGAGCTCACGCTTACGCTCTTGGATATAGGCGGCCAGGGCTTTAAGAATGGCGGCCCGCTGCTGGAAATCCAGTGCCAGCATATTTTTCACACCGGTGTTGCGGGCATACGCCACCGCTTCACGAAAGTTGATCTCTTCTTGGTGGGTATGCGCAACGGTTGTGCCGTTAATGGCGCTAATCAGTGCTTTGGACTCGGTCTTTCCGAACCACTGGCCTGCGATGAAACTCTGTAAAACTGGCATTGAGCGTTCTCCTGCAAAACATGGACTATGCCGACGCGGTCGCCGGCTTGGAAGTGGGTGGGTTAGGGTTTATACCTCGTCATAGTCAAGTACCACCCTGTCGCTGATCGGATAGCACTGGCAGGACAGCACGTAGCCGGCATCGATTTCGTAATCTTCCAGGGCGTAATTGGCGTCCATTTCCACCTCGCCTTCGATGACTTTTGACTTGCAGGTGGAGCACACCCCAGCCTTGCATGAGAAAGGTATATCCGCGCCGTGCTCGTTACCTGCGTCCAGAATGCTCTGGGTATTGCGGGGCAGGTCGTACTCAATGGTGCGGCCGTCGATGATCACTTTGATGTGCGAGGTTTCTGCTTTCACCTGGGCCGCTTTCGTCGCCTGCCGGCGCTTGGCGCCTGCCGTCGGTAGCCCAGTGGTGAACAGCTCGAAGTGCACTTTTTCCTTCGGCATTCCATGTTGGCTCAGAACACCACGCACGATCTCGGTCATTTCGTGCGGGCCACAGATAAACGCGGCGTCGAGCTTGGGTACGTCTACCCAACGGTCAAACAGAGCGTTGCATTTGTCGGCGTCGATCCGGCCGTTGTAAAGATCGATCTCCTGTTGTTCGCGGCTGAACACATAAATGATGTTGAGGCGCTCCAGGTAGCGATCCTTGAGATCCTGAAGGCGTTCGCGAAACAGCGTACCCGTGGTGGAACGATTGCCATAGATTACGGTAAAGCGGCTCTTTGGCTCGCTTTCCAGCGTGGTGGAAACAATCGACATAATGGGCGTGACGCCACTGCCAGCGGTTACCGCCAAATAGTGTCCTTCACGGCTGGGGGCGAGCGGCACGAAGAACTTGCCCTGGGGCGGCATCACTTCCAGGCGGTCGCCGGGCTGCAAGTGCTGGTTGGCAAAGGTGGAGAAACTGCCGCCCGGCACCAGCTTGACGGCGACTCTCAGCTCATGTTCGTGGACACCGGTGCAAATCGAGTAGGAGCGACGGACATCCTCGCCTTCAATGTCGCGGCGTAGCGTCAGGTACTGCCCTTGGGTAAAGCGAAAGGCGTCCAGCAGGTCATCGGGAACGTCGAAGGCAATGGAAACGGCATCATGGGTTTCCTTGCGCACATCCTTGACGGTCAGGGCGTGAAATCGGCTCATGGGAAATGGTCTCGTCGTTTTACAGACACTTGAAATAATCGAAAGGCTCCAGGCAATCGCGACAGCGGTAGAGCGCCTTGCAGGCCGTAGAGCCGAATTCGCTGACGCGTTCGGTCGCGTTGCTGCCACATAAAGGGCAGGGCACTACCGGGTCAGACTGGCCCGTCAGGCTACGTTTGCTAGCACTTTCTACCGGTGGCGCGATGCCGTAGGCACGCAGCTTTTCGCGTCCGGCTTCGGTCAACCAATCGGTGGTCCAGGCGGGGGACAGGCGGCGCTGAATTAGCGGGTCTGAGTAGCCAGCGGCCACCAGCGCTTCATGGATATGCTGTTCGATAACTTCTGTGGCCGGGCAGCCGGAGTATGTTGGGGTCACATTGACCACCAGCCGTCCATCAAGCCAAGCGATATCGCGCACAATGCCCAGCTCAACCACACTGACCACAGGCACTTCCGGGTCGGGCACTTCCTGTAGTACAGCCAGCACGGCGTTGACATCGCCTTCGTCACCGGCGGGCGGCAGCCCGCTGCGGTCGCTGCCGATCAAGTCGCTGGAAGGCCAGTCATCGGTAAGCCTGTCATCGCTAGACGCAGACGGATGGTTACCAGACGGTCGCATCGGGATATGCCCTCGGCAGATATTGCATTTCCGCCAACAGAAAGCCCAGGTGCTCGGTGTGATGCCCGACTTTGCCGCCGGTATACATCCAGGCGTCGTAAGAAGGCCGCTCCAGCGTGGCTTCTTCAAGCACCTCTTCCACGGTGGCTTTCCAGTGGGCGGCAATGGTTTCCGGGTCAGGCGCGATGCCGGCCTCTATCATGGCCTGATCAATCTCGTCGACCTGTAATAGCTCACCGGTAAACTGCCAGAGGTTGTTGAGCGCGCGCTGCATACGGGTGTGGCTCTCGTCGGTGCCATCGCCCAGGCGAATCACCCATTCTGAGGAGCGGCGTAGGTGGTACGTTGCTTCCTTAAGCGACTTGGCGGCCACTTCAGCAATGCGTGGGTCGCTGGAGTGAGACAGCCCATCGAGCAGGTGGACGTGCCATGCATCGAACAGGAACTGGCGCCCCATGATGTCGGCGAAGTCACCATTGGGCTGTTCGACGAGCAACAGGTTATGGAAGTCCTGAGCGTCGCGACGAAAGGCCAGATGGTCGGCATCGATCTTGTCAGCCATCCGTTCAGCAGCCATCAGTTCAGAAACATAGCCCAGCCAGTTGCGCGCCTGACCGAAGAGGTCGAGGCCCACGTTCATTAAGGCCAACTCCTCTTCCAGCGCGGGTGCCTTGCCGCACAGTTGTGCGTGGCGCTGGCCGAGTACCAAGGCGTTGTCGCCAAGGCGCAGCAGGTATTCGATCAACGGGGTTTGTGCTTTTTGAGCTATGTTTTTCTGGTTCATGTTTTGCATCACTGCCTCCCCTACATGTGGCCGACTTCTTTCGGCAGTTTGTAGAAGGATGCGTGGCGATAGACCTTGTCGTTAGACGGGTCAAACAGCGGCTCTTTCTCGTCGGGAGAAGAGGCGGTGATTTCGCTGGCCGGAACCACCCAGATGCTCACCCCTTCATTGCGACGGGTGTACAGCTCACGGGCGTTTTCGATTGCCATGCGGCGGTCGGCTGCATGCACACTGCCGACGTGCTTGTGATTAAGGCCGTGCTTGCTGCGTATAAAAACTTCGAAGAGGGGCCAGTCAGCCATGAGAGATGCCTCAGTGGTCATAGGAGTCTCGCGAGACTCCCTATTGTTTTAAAAGTCGGGTTTTAAAAATCAGACGTTGCCAGTTCAGGCTGCTCGGTGTTGACGCTTGGCGGCGTGGGCCACGGCGGCTTCACGTACCCAGGCACCGTTATCGATGGCGTTACGGCGTGCTTCGACACGCTCGCGGTTGCAGGGGCCGTTGCCCTTCACTACGTCGAAAAATTCCTGCCAATCGATTTCACCGAACTCGTAGTGGCCGGTCTCTTGGTTATATTTGAGATCCGGATCAGGGGCGGTGCAGCCCAGCAGCTCTAGCTGCGGTACGGTTTGGTCGAGGAAGCGCTGGCGCAGCTCGTCATTGCTGTGACGTTTGATCTTCCAGGCCATCGACTGAGCACTGTTGGGCGAGTTTTCGTCGGACGGGCCGAACATCATCAGTGCTGGCCACCAGAAGCGGTTAATAGAGTCCTGCACCATGGCTTTCTGATCGTCAGTGCCTTCTTGCATCATGGTCAGCAGAATCTGATAACCCTGGCGCTGATGGAAGCTCTCTTCCTTGCACACGCGAATCATGGCGCGGGCATAGGGGCCGTAGGAGGTGCGTTGAAGCGGCACCTGGTTGACGATGGCTGCGCCGTCGACCAACCAGCCGACGGTACCCATGTCTGCCCAGTTGAGTGTTGGGTAGTTGAAGATACTGGAGTACTTGGCGCGACCGTCGTGGAGCTTGTCGATCTCTTCGTCGCGGTCGGCACCCAGGGTTTCCATGGCGCTATAGAGGTATAAGCCGTGACCCGCCTCATCCTGAATCTTGGCCATGAGCTGCAGCTTGCGCTTGAGGGTCGGCGCACGTGTCAGCCAGTTGCCTTCCGGCAGCATACCGACGATTTCTGAGTGGGCGTGTTGCGAGATCTGACGGATCAGGGTCTTGCGGTAGGCGTCCGGCATCCAGTTCTTGGGTTCTATTTTAATTTCATCATTGATGCGCTCCTGGAACTGGCGTTCCTCAGGGCTCATCTCATCAAGCGTTTTGAGTTTGTTAGAACCGGTTTCAACGAGCTGCGCGTACATAGAGACCTCCGCGGCGTCGGTATATCAGGGAGTGTGGCTTATCTTTTCTAAAGTATAGTGACACGAAATATTTTATCAATAAGTATTTTTGTGTGTCACTTTAAGACTTTGTGATAACAGATGTAGATAGGGCTTAGCCATAAAAGGAAAAAAATAGCTAAAACAAGTGATTCAAAAATGCCTTCAGAGGGAAAAGTTATTTACGCTAATATGCAGAACCTTTTTTGTGGACGCTAGGTGCGGTCTGAACAGTCGGATCGCAAGTAAGGCTCTAACAAGGGACGGCGCCGCCGTTGCTTGTGGCGCCAAATTTCAGTGGAATACTTGCCTGGCTGCTTTGAATTTCCAGCCCTTTAACGTGGGGGACGGCGTAGACTCGTGATCAATTCACGGCGGTGGGAGCCTGGTATCGTCAGGTCTAGAGTGGTTGCCAGGATGTTGCACGCTGTGTCACTTCTGTTGGTAAAACAGAAAGTGAGTCAGCGCTGCTAACCTGTTGTGAAATGCTCTTCACCGATGCGGGTCATTGCAATGAGAAAAACAAGGTAGCTGTATGCTCGAAACACAACAAGATATTAAGAAATTCTTTAAACATGATTTGAAGCTTAGACACCTCCAGATAATTGCCATGCTTGCCCAGTTAGGGCAGGTCAGTCATGTGGCGAAAGCAATGAACGTGACTCAGCCGGCGATTTCTAAGCAAATCGGTGAGATTGAGCGTTCCCTGAACAGCCCAATCATTCAAAGGCAAGGTAACCGCGTTGTTTTCACCCCTATTGGTGAAAGGTTGGCAGCCCATGCGACTGAAATCATACAATTAATTGAAAGGGCTGAATTTGATGTCGATGCTGTCCACCGGGGGTTAGGAGGCCACGTTGTAGTGGGTGTGGTCGCCTCACTTGCACCGACACTGTTGCCAGAGGCCATTAAACGGCTCAAGGTAATTGCTCCTTCTGCAGTCGTTTCTATCACTGAAGGCCACTTTAATCAGCTATTACCTCTGCTGGAAAATGGCAATCTAGATATCTTGATAGCTCGGGCATGGGAGCCTTTCTTTCGCGAGGGCATCAGTAAAACCTCGATATTAAAGGAACCTATTCTGGTGGTAGCCGGCTCTCAGCACCCGCTTGCGGTGCGAGCAACAATCGAATGGAAAGACGTTGTAGCTTGGCCATGGATTAGCCCAGCAGAAGGGTCATTAGCCAGGCAAGCCGTTGACACATGCCTTGCCAAGGCCGGTTTAGCATTCCCTTCCAGTTATATCGAATCTACATCACTACTGCTCAACTTTGAGCTGATGCGGATCGCTCCGTTCATCAGCCTCATGCCTGAGTGGTTGGCCAGACATCATGCGGGAAAGGGAGATCTAAGTATCCTGCCGTTGCAATTTGATGAAATTCTTTCGGAGGCCTACTGCTATTGGAGAAGCAATTCATCTAATGCAACTAGCAAGCTATTTCAAGAATGCCTGGAACAGGCAAGTCACCAGTCTCGTTTTACTTCCCATTGAGTCAGAGTAAAGTGAAGCGCTCTCTTCGTATTACTGTTTGGTTATGCGAAGAGAGCAATTTGTCATTTGTCTGCCTTCACATCACTGAGTATTCTCAAATAAAGACAAGTATAAGTTCTGTTAGTAGCAACGCCTTCGGAGCCTTGTATGGCCTATGCTATCGTAGCTTTTTGTGTATTCCTGTTTTCGGGTACAGCATTCGCTTATCTAGTAGGTGCCACTGCGGTCATCGCATTTTTGACGACTGGCTATCCGCAATACATAGCGATACTTCCTCAACGTATCTTTGCTCAGTTAGATGTCTTTGCTTTTATGGCTATGCCCTTGTTCATACTCACCGGAGAGCTGATGAATCGTGCTGGTGTGATGGGGTCTCTGATCGATTTTGCTATGGCTCTGCTTGGTCGTTTCAAGGGTGGTCTGGGGCATGTCAATATTATGACGAGCCTATTCTTTTCTGGTATATCAGGTTCCGCGGTGGCCGATTCAGCAGCTGTGTCCAACTCTTTGATTCCAGCTATGCGCGAACGTGGTTATCCACCATATTATGCAGGAGCACTAACCGCCGCTTCATCAATGATTGGGCCGATTATTCCGCCTAGCATCATTATGATCATTTACGGAGGGCTAACAGGCACCTCCGTAGCAGCGCTTTTTGTGGCTGGCATTTTGCCTGGTTTGCTACTGGCCTGTTTGCTCTTCGCATTTAATGCCTGGATAGCACATCGAGACGATCATCCCGGTGGTAGCACTATTGATATTCCTCCACTGTTCGCTAGCTTTAAAAGAGCGTGGCCTGCTTTATCTATACCCATCATTATCCTTGGCAGTATCGTCTTTGGGCTTACAACTCCAACTGAAGGCGCAGCACTTGCTGTTATTGCGGCTATATTAGTAGGTTGGTCGATGGGAGGGATGTCTTGGAAAGTGCTCTATTCAGCCGTGGAGGCGACAGCACGTTTAACAGGCTCTATCTTTATTGTCATTTGCTCTATCGCAGTACTTAGTTATCTTGCAGGACTGCTGGGTTGGCCTCAATTATTGGCAGGCTGGATAGCCTCAATGGGGCTTGCCGGAAATAATTACCTTTTGTTACTTATTTTTGTGCTTCTTGTTGCCGGTATGTTCATGGACACACCTGTGGCACTCACATTACTCGTACCATTGCTTGTGCCTACAGCGCTGTTACAAGGTTTCAATCCGGTACATCTAGGTATTATGGTTTGCTTCAACCTTTGTATTGGATTGATAACACCTCCTTTTGGGAAATGTTTAATTGTGGTTTCGGGGATTGCGAAAATAAATTACTGGAACCTTGCTAAAGCAACACTACCCTTTATTGGAATACAGTTAGTAATATTGTTGATAATTGCCTTTTTTCCGAATATTAGTCTCTTGCTTCCACGGATATTCGGGTTCAACGTGCTCTAGATTAAAAAATCACAACTTCTATCGATAACAAGCATAATGGAGACACTGTATGAAATTGCTAAAGATTCTCGCAATGGCGTCAGCCCTAATTGCATTTCCTATGTCGGTTCTTGGTAGCGAAATCAAGGTTGCTCTGGATAGTCCAACGGACTTAGAAAGGTCAGGCTCCTATGTTTGGGCACATAATTTTACTGAAGCTCTCAAAGAGCGCGGCTTAAATGCTCGCGAAATACCTCGAGATGCTATGGGGGGAGAGGCAGAAAAACTCGACCAACTTTCAATGGGCCTGCTAGAAGTATCTTTGTCGGACGTAAATTCAGTCGCACGCATCGATCCGTTTATTTTCGGCGTACGTTTGCCTTATCTTTTTGATGGAGTGAGCCACATGGATCGAGCTCTCACTGAAGGTGATGTTCTGTCACGCATCAATGAAAATATTAAGCATGCTGGGGTTCGTTTATTGACGCTCGCACCGCTTGGCCCTCCCTCCGGTATTATCACAACACGCAAGGCTGTCACTCAGCCTGAAGACATGGCCGACCTGCGGATGCGTGCCATCGACGATGTACAAAACGCGCTCTATAGAGCTTGGGGCGGAAGCGGAACAATTGTTGCCTGGGGAGAGGTGGCGGCAGCAATGCAGACAGGTATTGTCGATGGCTATATTAATACTTCACTTGTCCCAATTATGTTTGGACAAACGGACATCATAAGCTATTACACTGATACTAATGTTATGAACGCTTTACGTGCGGTTCTGGTTTCTGACGACTGGTACCAGGGTCTGAGTGAGCAGGAAAGAAGTATTGTCGATGAATCCGTTGGTATTGCTAATCAGGCCAACCGGGCATGGCTTCAAGATATTACACCCAAGGTTTTAAACGAGCTTAGGGAAAATGGTGTGGAAGTAACAAAATTGTCGGCAGAATCGCGTGATAGATTTCGTGAGTTATCTCGCTCGGTTTACGATCAGACGGAGCTGACACCCGCACAAGTCGAGACGTGGACTGATCTTGCCGAAAAGACGCGCTAAATCCAGCTGTTAGTTACCCTATCCAGTTATATTAACCTGGATGCAGGGGGGCTTTTCTAGTGATTATGCTGAGCGTAAGGTGTATACAATATGTGCCGTTCAATAGTTATCCTCAGTGATTGTCTAGATTGGCTTGCTCGCCGAGTATCAGTATTGTGCTTAGTGTTGATGCTGCTATTCGTAGCAATCCAAGTGGTGGCTCGATACGCTTTTAACGCACCGCCATCATGGACAGAAGAAATGGCTCGTTACATGATGGTGTGGGGCGGGCTGCTCGGCGCTACGCTTTCTTTTAAGTCGAAAGATGACCCTGCGCTTTTTCAGGGGGCCATGCACTTTAAGAGCTTTTCATTGAGGCTTTTTTCGGCACTGTTGCGCGGTGTGGCAGTGCTCATCTTTTTTGTTCCTATTATCTATTTCAGTATCTTGGGGTCTGGAATGGATCCGTCACGTGGTTTTATCGCACGTCAGTCACAGATTAGTGCAGATACGTTGGGATTTCCGATGTCATGGGTGGTGTTATCTGTGCCAATTTGTGCAGCTATTATTTTGGTGCATCTGCTTGCTCGTGCTTGTGAATCGAAAATTAGCAAGGAAGGATCTACTTTCTATCATTAATGATTTTCTATTAATTGTTAAGTGTAATTGTGGTTTTTTAACTTTCTTACCCATGTTTTAAATGATCGTTGAGATAGTATTTTGATGTCAGTCATGCTGAAAAAGATAAAAGTGACGTTCTGTTGGTGATTGTTTTATGTATCGTAAAGATTTTTGTCATTGTTAATGATGGTGGCTATTGTTTTTAATAAAAACCTGGTTTTATCGGCTATGTCTTTTGATAAATTACATAAAGGAAGATGTTTGAATGATACCTTGTGATTTGAGTGCTACTCAGGCTCGTCGCCTGCTTTCTTCAAAACAGCTCTCTGCTGTCGAGCTTGCTGAGAGCTGTATCGCCCGAGCGGAAGCTGTGAACCCGGCAGTAAATGCTTTAGTTAGCTATAATCACGACTTAATGCTTACTCAAGCTCGCGATGCTCAAAGGGAAATCGACCAAGGTAAGCCTCTTGGTGTACTGCACGGTCTGCCATTGTGTGTAAAGGATATGGTCGATGTAGTTGGTTTTCCTACAACTTATGGTAGTGAGTTATATGCCGATAATATAGCTACGTCAGATGACCCGATGATCACCCAGCTACGCCAAGCAGGTGTCGTCATTATGGGTAAGACAAATAACCCTGAGTGGAGTGCTGGAGGAAATACTCGAAATGCGGTGTATGGCGTCACTGCGAATCCCTTTGATTTATCTCGTTCTGCAGGTGGTTCATCGGGAGGCTCGGCCGTGGCTGTTGCCTGCGGCATGGCACCTTTGGCGACTGGTTCGGATACCGGCGGTAGCCTGCGAAGCCCAGCGGCATTCAATGGTGTTGTTGGCTTTCGTCCCTCGCCTGGCGTAGTTCCTGGATCGCAGCGTTCATTAGCACTGCTTCCTTTATCTACCAGCGGGCCAATGGCACGGACTGTAGCTGACACCGCACTCATGCTATCAGCCATGATTAGACCTGACCGAAGAGATCCATGGGTATCGGTAGTTGAGGAAAAAAGCCACCATAACCCTGACTCTTACACGCATTTACCCTCTTCTGATCTGAGTAGTGCTAGAGTTGCGGTTACCCATGATTTTGGTTTTGCGATAACAGAGTCGCTTATTGCTGAAACCTTCCTTGATAAATTACATCGGTTCGGTCATGTATTTGCTTCCTTAGAGCACACCCACCCGGATTGCCATGGTGCAGATAGGGCTTTTTCAGTTTTAAGAGGATTGTTGTTTTCCGGCCATCATCGTGAGTTGGTTAGAAACCATCCAAGTAAGGTGGGCCCGAATATCAAGGCCAATGTTAAAGAGGGGGCTTCATTCTCTGCGTTAGATGTCGTGGAGGCCATGAATTTGCAGACCCAAATATACCGGCGCTGGCAAACATTTTTCGAACGGCATGATTTTATTATTGCGCCGACTACGACTATTAGTCCACGAAACTGGCATGAGCTTTACCCCAGTGAGATAGACGGAAAACCGATGGAAAGCTATTACCATTGGCTTTCAATGGCTTATGCGTCGACATTGGTTGGCCACCCATCTATTACGTTACCTGCCGGACGGGATCTAAATGGTCTTCCTTTTGGTTTGCAGATCATTGGCCGCCGTGGCGAAGACCTGGCTACGCTTGCTTTTGCTCAGGAACTAGAAGCCTTGTTCAATACTGTTCCAGAGCTCTCACGTCCTCAGGTCGATACTAAATCGCTTTGCAATGCCCAGCCACTGAGCTTCTCTGAAGGCTTCCTCGGCTTCGGTTAATTGATTTTCAATAAGTATCAGGAGATACGCTATGAACATGCCATTTTCTAAGTTTCGCGAAGTCAATGATCTGGTCATGCTTTCCGGAGAAGTTCCTTTAGATGAAGAAGGAAGAGTTCCGGAGGGAATTGTTGCGCAAACTGATCTAGTAATGAAGCGCATTTCTTCAACACTGGCCCAGAGTGGTCTGGGGTTAAGTGAGATTGTATCAGTCACTGCCTATCTCACTGATAAAAGTGATTTTGAGCTTTTCAACAGTACTTATAAGAACTATTTTTCTGCGCCTCTGCCGGTTCGCACTACTATATGTTGTGAGCTTTTTATCGATGCTAAGGTAGAGCTAACAGTGGTAGCCGCTCGTTCACTTTCAGCTTCACAAGCCTAAAGCTTAAAAGCCATGAATAATAAGTATTCGGGGGCTGATATCATTGCTCTAGGCTCTGTCTGAAAAGAGTTAACGCACGTCTTTTACACGCTTTGCCTTACCCATCGAACGCATAACACTCTCTACCGGGCACACCTTGACCTGGGTGCTGATGCCAATGTGCGTCTTGATGGAATGCTGGAGCTGTTTCGCGGCTTCTTCACAAGCCACGGGGTCGCGGGCGATGTCATGATGATTCGCCTCTACACGAACAAGCACCATGTCCATATTGAACCGCCCCGGTTATTCCGGAGACCGGTTTGTTTGAGTCAGGCAGCTTCACCCGACTCCTCCAATTGACGATAATACGTCCTTTCTCGTTCTGCTGGTGGAACGTTTCCTATGGGTTCCAGCAGTCGGCGATTGTTAAACCAGTCAACCCATCCCAGCGTGGCATACTCAACGGCATCTCGCCCTTTCCATGGTCCACGATGGTGAATCACCTCCGTTTTGAATAAGCCGATGATGGTCTCGGCCAGCGCATTGTCGTAGGAGTCACCGGTGGTGCCGACTGAGGCATCGATACCCTCATCAGCCATACGCTCTGTGTAGCGGATCGAGAGATATTGGCTTCCTCTATCACTATGGTGGATTAACCCTTGCCTGTGCTTTCGTGCCCACAGGGCTTGCTCCAGAGCGTCCAGTACCAATCCCGTTTTCATCGACGTTGCTACACGCCAACCCACGATACAGCGTGCATAAACATCGATAACGAACGCAACGTAAACGAAGCCAGACCAGGTAGCGACATACGTGAAATCGGCCACCCAAAGCTGATTAGGACGCATGGCCGTAAAGTCACGTTTCACTAAATCAGGTGCTCGTTTCTGGCCGGGATCACTGATCGTCGTGAAGGGGCGTTGGCCTCGCACCACGCCGCGAATTCCCAGGCGTCGCATGAGTCGCTCTACGGTGCAACGAGCAACATTAACGCCCTCACGGCGGAGTTGCCGCCAGACCTTACGAGCACCGTAGACGCAGAAGTTTTCTTCCCACACTCGCTGAATCTCAGCGGTAAGAAACGCATCCTGCCGATATCGATCTGCCCGCCGCTCAGGATCAGTCTCAAGTGCCTTGTGGTGGTAATACGTCGATGGGGCGATTGGCAGCTGGCTACAAATCGACTCGACCCCGAACTGAGCACGATGCTCGTCGATAAAT
>Ga0208919_1000695_pt1 | contig 21346 bp, 30 predicted proteins | sample 4_EtaG_FD_184076 | JGI IMG/M metagenome (GOLD analysis project Ga0208919, IMG submission 184076) | Marine viral communities from the Subarctic Pacific Ocean - 4_ETSP_OMZ_AT15127 metaG (SPAdes) (version 3) | ecosystem: Environmental > Aquatic > Marine > Oceanic | place: Pacific Ocean | collected...
TCTTTTTGCAAACGTTCTATTTCTTTCATAACTTGCTCTTTATCCATTTGGTCAATACGTCCATGGAGGATTTCTTTACGATCTATATAGATCCCTGCCGCTTGTCCTCTAGATTTTTCGGCTGCGACTGCCGCTGCGAAGTTTCCTCCAACAAGGGCAGCGTCACGTATCTCGGCTAGTTTTTTAACGTGTCCTTCAAAACTTACCTCGTACTTTTTAGATAACTCACTTTTTAATTCACCGATTCTTTGCACAACTTGAGGATACCTTTGCCCATTGAGTAATTGTGATGCAATAGCGTGGGCAGACTTTACAGAATATCCTGCTCGTACAGCCGCCTCAGTTTGACTGACATCTTCGCAAACGTAGATTCTACAAAACTCTTCTTGTTTTGGGGTGATTCCTTTCTCTACACGAGGATTAGCGACGACATTGATACTGGGTTTGTGAGTGGCTTTTGCAAGAGGCATTTTACTTTTCCTTCTCGTTATGATGGGACCACTTTACTTAATAGGAGCGAAAAAGAAAAGTAGCCATTTTAAAACAGCCCTGATTTGAAGTCGCGCGGACACGAAAGTAATGATCTATTGTGATCAAGATATCGGAGTCAGAGAACCATAATCCATGCTAACCCATTGAATATATGGGGATAGTGAGATATTGTATATTATTAAATCTCTAAAAACAAAAACAGTCCTATCCATTATTACCTCCTATATAGCAAAGTCCATATAATATACAAAAAGACCCCCTGACCAGAAAGGTGGAATCAGGGGGTTACAGTGAGAGCATACAACTTGGGAGGTGAGTTTATGCTTTTTTACGATACCAAGAAAAAATTTTTGACACAAGTCTTTTCCAAAAAGATTTTTCTTTCTGGCGTTCCCACTCCCAAACATCGGCACTTGCCCCTGATGCAGAAAGCACAGTCACGGCTTCCGATTGAGCAGATTTAGTTGACCTAAAATTAGCACTCTTTTTATTTAACTTTTTGCCGAGCGTATACACGATGTACTTATACTGACTAGGTGTAAGTCCATGAAAAGACTGTATTTGTTTGGCAGTCAATCCTTTTTCTTTATCTGTAAGAATTCTTGCTACAAACTTATCACTTGGGCGTGTCCTATCAGTTTGTTTGCTCATCTGTTTCTCCTAACTTACTGCGGATGAAAAACATTCCCGACTGCTCAGGAATCCATGGTTCACCATCCTTAAATATAGCTTCAACCTCATTTGACTTGCTTGCATCATACAAACAATCTGAACATAATTTGACATATTTTTTATCTTCTGGCAAGCCTTCTGCTGTAGCTCGCACCCAATGCACTTGAGTTGGTAGACTGCGGTGCATCTTTACACCATACTGAGGTTCCCCTAATGCTTGACACATGGGGCAGTAATCCTCGCTAGGTTCTTCTATATGAAAGGTTAATAAAGGATTAGTCATGCTTAACCTCCCCATATTTTTCAGGTGCAGGAATCGTTTGCACAACTGGTTCTAACAAGAATTTAACATGGACATACCCACTCTGCATTGAGCTTATACTGTATGAACATGGACAAGTATCAAGCCATTTTAAAAATGGTTCAAGATCTTTTGCTTTTATTACAATCATTCACTTTCCTCCAAACTGGCACTTATGTATCCAACTAAATTCTTTTTCTTTTCAATGTCTTCATCGAGACGTAACTTTAAACGATGTTCACTTTCTGCATAAGCAATCAAGGTAACAGCATACTCAAAATTATCAGAGTAGTGACTTTCGGTTCCATCTTTCCACTCTTTTGGCATTAAACTTTTTATCGCTGTTCGGGTTGTTTGATCTTTTATAAGGGTTCTGTGAACTTCAAGTCGGTTAGCTATTTTTGTTAAATCCATCACGTTTTAACCCTCCCTTCACGTTCAGTATGGTCACGATCATGGATAAATCGTAAAACTTTGGGCAACAATTTATAGATGCAAGAATTTATATTTAATCGCCCACTAAGCAGAGCATCATCTGCCCAAGAAGTATTTATACCGTCAAATAAATGCCATACATTATTAGTATAATCTAGTGACAAACAATAATATTGATTAGCTCGGGTTTTAAACCCCGCCGAATCATAACATAAATCTGTTATATCTATGCTATAATCCATTAACGCAATTTTATTCACTTAACTCTCCTTTCACGTTTGGAATCTTTTGTTCGGCGAGTATCTAATAAATGTACTTGCCTATTGATTTCAGCTACCCTTCTTTCTAATCTTTTTAATGCGTCGGGGTTACTAAAACAGATTGTGGCTAGGGTGAAGATAACTACCCCTAGCCTACGACTATCATCAAACTCTTTCACAGAAACGCCAATAGCTTCATTCTCTAGTTGAAACTCTCGTTCAGAGGCGTAAAGTAGCGAGCTAATAATAGCTCGCACTTGTGCAATAGAGTGGGTAGTCTGTAAATGTTTACGCGCCATATCATACCCTCAATGAAGCGTTGTTAATTTCAAGGGTTGCATCGTTAAGCTCAACGCTAGCATCAATATCTACATCTGCACTGCGTATAAGCTCTTTTACTTTTTCTCTAAACAAAAGCCATATTTCGTCACGCAAAGACGGATCTGCATGAAAGGCAGTTTTTATCGCAGTAGTAAGCCTATCAGTTACTCTCTCACTAGGCGGTATTTTTAGTGCCAGATTGTTTTGGTATCTGTGCAGTTTTTCAATTTCATCTGCCAACATACGGAGCGTCTGCCCTAAGTTTTCACAATCAGCAGAAATTTTACCTGCTATATTCGGAACAGTAGACTCGCTAGTCCTATTAGGATCAGCATAAATATCAGATAACCCATTTACTTCTTCTTTCTCATTCATGATATACTCCTTTCTTGAGTAATCGTTTGGTTAGGTTGATATGATGTGCGACAAGCCGAAAGGACAAGTGTAATGTCGTACACTAAAATGACGAGTGCCGCACACCATATAAGTATACTACTACAGGATAAAATTAATGATAAGTATCAATTTATCTTATTAGGTCGCAGTTTAGGACGTAACCATTCATCATTATCTTTCTTCTTATAGAATATATGTTTCCCAATCTGTCGTATTTTGTGCAAATCATTTGCCCAATATGGATGCACGTCACTACTGTGATAGTGCGTTGCCTCGTTACCGATAACTGTAATATGACCACCCTCTTTTAGCATAAGTTCAGCAAGAGCTTTAGATGTCCTTAAAGAATTATGTTCTCTTGGTTGGTCTGATTTACCATCGCACCACCAACTAAATTGACAGCCATCTTTATTCTCTTGCAAGACTACACTGCATACATCGTTAGGATAATTAGAAGAGGCTACTCTGTTGAGAGTAACCTCTGCTATTGCTATTTGCCCCTCAATGGGTTCGGATCTTGCCTCAAAATAAATATTTAAGGCAAGACACATCAGTGCTGTTTCTATCATAACATACCCTGCGATTTAGCAAGAGCTATAATTAACGAGACAACGATGTAACCGATTGTTGTTTCAAACATATCAGTACTCACTTGGTAGTAGTAAGACATTGTTAGTAAGGAAGAATTTCCATGTACCTACTTCAGCATCTGTAAAATCTATGTTACGTGTCCATAGCACATTACCGTTGCCGTCGTCGGCAGTTATTTTTGCAGAGTCGTCATCGAACACATCTAATGTGATAGACATAAACTTTTCTTTTTCCTGCAAGTCGGCAAGCTCGGTAGCTAGTATATCTAGGAACCAGTATGCACCTCCTCCGCAGTGTTCAGCAAAGAACTTTACACCATCAGTGTAAAGAAAGTTAGAGCTCAGTGGGTGACGAAACCATTGTTCGGTCCCCGTGAACATTTTTAGATCAGCTGATAACATAATTTACCTCCTTAATTGGACTTAACTCCAGATGTTTAGCGTCAGCTTCTTTTTTAAAGTGGTCACGAACATCTTGGTTCGGATATTCTTTTAACCCTTTCCATTGTAGATAAGCCTCAGTCAAAGCAATAATTTCTTTGTACCTTTCGACTTGATGTTCTAACGTTGTATCTTCCGTCGTGAAACCTGGATCAAATGGAAGACGGTTAGCGTCTCCACTAGAGTAATCTGAGTTTACATCACTACGACGGCACATATAACTATCACCGTCACGTTCTGACCAGAAATAAACATCTACATCATTCCTGTGCCACCTCATTCGTTGCCAAAAAGAACCGACAGGTAAATCATGATCCATTTTAAAACGAGGCATATATCGCTCTTGCATTTTCATCATGCATCACCCCCAAACAGCTCTTCAGCGTTTTGTTCGCCTAGACCTGCAAGTCGATCTAATTGTTCGATGAACTTTACCCTTTTATCATAATCAGCTTTAGCATCGCTAAACTCATTATGAACTTTCACATTGCCCTGTATAGGAGCTCCGTAGTAATCAGTACCATCTTCACGGTACACTATGTAGGCTTGATTAATATCTGCATAATGTAGTATCAAACGAGACCTACCCTCGTTAAATACATATGCGTCTGGTTGTGGTTTCATTTTTTATTCCCCTTTAGCAATGCGTGGATGAGTTTTGCCTCTTTTTTGCTAATGGGCTTTTTAGATGTTGCAATCGCTTTATCGACTGCGGTTTTATCATAGTTTGCCATAGTATCTCCTTTCTGCGAAATATCTATACCTTATAATAGCAAAGCAGTTAGTATTGATAACTCTTTTGTTATCTTATTTGTTCCTCACATTAGCTAGGGAAATCATTATCTTTCTTCTCTGTCCAATAAGTTCCTGTTAAATATCCACACGATGAGCAACCAATCTGTTTTGTTTTTTCATTGAGTAAGAAAAAGGAATTATCTCCACATAAAGAGCAGACAAGAACGTCAACCTCGTAACATTCTACGGTGACGTTTTTCTCTCCAGAATGGGATCTTTTTTCTCGTGTGAATGGGATAACATTACTTTCTCCATGAAGGGGGGAACTTTTCTTTTCTTCCATGTACATAACCTCGCTTTTTCACCGATGTAATAGTTATGATAAGCAAGTAACGGTGTCGGTGATTTGTACTCATCAGGCATAGCCTGAGGATGTTTCGTTACTCCTCTTGCGGTTAATTCTACAGGGGGACATCGCAATATGGCAAGGATTCTTTCACAAGCATGGATCTTTTCATACCTGAAAGTATACTCTTTACATAATGCAATACCCAGACGCCAGAGCCATTTGTAGTTTTCTACTGTTTGTCCTGCCCATAATGTGCAAGGATGTTTTTGATGAACAGGTAAATATGGTCCTTCGGCATTGTGTCGCCAATGGACAGTGCTGAGCATTTGGGTAGATTCTAACGGCATTTTAACAACGTGTTTATCGCAATGGTATTGAGCACAAGTTTCGTGGTCATAATCTAGTAAGAATATATTCACTCCTCACCCCAATCTTTGCGGTCTTCCTCTTCGTTATAGCCTTTGTAATATTCTTTTATTTCTTGGTCAGACATATTGTCTTCGTTTATTTCTTTGGAAAAATGTGTTTTTCCTACGAAATAATGTGGGCGTGGTGGACGACCATAGTAGGCATCCATATTGCCTCTATCTCTTGGGCTACCGTGTCTTGGTAATGGGTTGCCATAGTGGTATCTATTTTGCCCTTTTACTCGATATTCACCTTCATTATCTGCCATGTAAAATCCTTTCTATGATTTTGCCTGTAATTTAGTGTAACAGCTTTTAATTCATTTGACTTACTTTATTTGCTCTTTTTACTCGGTCTCGTAATTCGGTCGAGGAGAATCCATGTCCACGGCTATTGTAGTGCAGTTTTATATTTAAATCTTTATGCAGGTGTTCTCCACTTAAAGGTCTGTTCTTATACTCTTCGCCTACTATACGCACGTTTACTCTAAGTATCTGCAGTAGCTCATGCATATCGTGTTCAGTATGATAAGGTAAAACATAATCAACATATTTTATCGCTTCTAACTGTATAAAGCGTTCATGAATAGATTGCACTGGTTTGTTTTTCCATTCACGCTCTTGGCTTGGATCTATGTGTAGCCCTACGATTAAAAAGTCACATACTTCGCTTGCCTCTTTTAACATCAGTACATGACCTGCGTGTACTAAATCAAATGTTCCACAAGTAAATCCTACAACCATTACTCGCCTCCTTTAAACATCATCACACAGTGTTTTGATTATTTCAGAAACAGGTTCAAAAATCAATTCGTTTCTGTACGTTTTATTTAAATAATCTACCCCTCGTAAAAAAACATCTTCTGCCATACCATTGCCTTGTTGCATCAAACGATAACAATGCAATACAAGCTCTAACTTATCGGCAATGTCACACATCTTTTTATCTTCTTCAGTAATTTTGTGTATAGTATCACCTACCCTAATAGATTGTTCATAAGCTCTTTCGGCTTTTACCATCAGTTCATTGATTTTAGGGTAATTCCATTTAGTCGTAGCAGGTACATCACCTACCTCAGCTTCTGCTACATCGTGATACAATAAATGCAAGATGCAGTTTTTACTTGCGTCAGGATAAAGGGTTTGTAGAATAACTATCGCCCTCCAAGTATGAGCAGCTACATTTTGCCCATCTCCTAACTCTGGTCGTGTATGATACCGAACAACGTGTCCACCTTTTAACCGAGCGTGTAGCTTGGCTAAGTTTTCATTTCGCTGTGGTTGTCTTTTAATCCTCTTGTCCATGGTTTCTCCGTGAATGTTTGTTTTGCTTCCCCCCAATTTGGTCCAAACTCTGCGTCGACTACGGAGGGTACTTCTAGTTTGACGCAATCCTGCATTATCTCCGTAATCTTTTTAGCTTGGTCTTCACTTTCTACGGAGACATCTAGTTCATCATGTACTTGAATCATGGGAAGTATACCTTCATCAGCTAAAGCAACCATCGCAGCTTTAGTTTGATCGGCAGCACTTCCTTGGATAAGTTTATTAAGAGCTTTATAAGTAAACGCTCGTTTGATTGCAGGACCATGTTCGGCATAAGCTTCTTGGTAAGTCATTGGTTTCCAACTCCCATACTTATTTGGCTCCCATTTATCAAACCTACAGCGTCTGCCTAGAACGGTACGAATCACACCTTTTTGGCTTGCTCTGTTTATAGCGTAATCACTTAGCTCTCGTACGAAGGGTACTTTCTCATGATATTGAGCAAACAACTCTTTTGCATCTTCAAACTCTAAACCTAAACTTGCTGCCAACTTTTTAGACCCCATACCGTAGAACAACCCGAGGTTAATATCTTTAGCCTGTTTACGAGGGACGCCCACAATATCTGCTGCCATTTGGTGGAAGTCTGTTCGTGCATCTGCATTGTATTGTTCTGCAAAGTCAGAAGCCCCTCTGAAGCCCATGAGCTTGCTGTAATGCACAACAATGCGCGGTTCTTGGCTAGAGTAATCGAACGCACCCCATAATGTGTCTTGTTCGGGTATAAACAGGCTACGTATCATTGGACCAATTTCGCCATGCCTAGCAGGTATTTGTTGAAGATTAGGGTTACTATAACTAAATCTGCCTGTAACTGTGCCACCATCGTCAGAACGCAGAGGGTGTAGCTCAGCATGGATACGCCCATTTATCTGGTGCTTTAATATTGTATCTACAAAAGTGGTTCTTGCTTTATTAAACTCTCTAGCCTGTACAATCATTTGTGGTATTTTATGGGGATGGTTGGCTAAGAATCCTTTAGTAAAGCTTGGTGCTCCTGTTTTTTCTGTTTTACTATACTCTAAACCTAAAGCATCAAATGCTTTTGATACACTCTCAGCAGCCCACAACTCTACAGCGATACCTGATTGTTTTTTAATTTCGTCAAGTAATTTCTTTTCACGTTGCTCTAAATCAACTTTAATACGCTCGGCTTTTTCTAAATCTACACGGACGCCACGTTGTCGCATAGGTATAATCGTTTTCAATACTTTTAATTCTAGGTCAAAAATATCACCAATATCTTCTTTTATGATTAGCCCTTTAAAATGTGTCCACAAGCGTAAAGTCAATGCTGCATCTTGTTCTGCGTAAGCTCCTACATAAGCGGCAGGAAGTTTAAACATCTCACTTTTAGCATTGATACCAAAGGCCTCGGCTGCCTCTCGTAACTCTTTTTCTGATTTACGCTCTTGCAAGTAATCTCTGCCAATAGCGTTTAAGGCATAGCTAAAACGATTTTCATCTAACAAAGGGGCAACGACCATTGTGTCTACTATTCTTCCTTGGATAGTTACACCTTCAGCAAGCAACCACCCAACATCATAAGGAGCGTTGTGGAAAATATAATCACGATCCTTTGAACATACCTCTTGTAACCACCTGATTGTTGTTTTGGGGTCAAGATTAGAACCTAACTCGTGTCGTATAGGAAAGTACCATTGGTCGCCATCTACTGCTACAGCGATACCTATAATATATCCATCTTTCCTAGCCCACCCTGAACCCATTGTTGTAAGGTTAGGATCTCTAGTTTCTAAATCTATAGCTACCTCTCTAGCATGGCTAAGATCTGGATAACCATCAGGCATAACCCACTCAGTCGGGGGTTGAAATAAAGGAAACTGCATTACTCTTCACTTTCATCGGTTGGTTGCATTTATGACATTTAGCCCACTTATTTTTCAAATTGCGAAAAGTAACCTCCTTTGTAGCTCCACACTCACAAACGGCGATTAGCACTTCATCTAGTTTTCCATTCGCATCTGTCTTCGAGGAAGAGGTCTGGCTCTTGGTCATTCGTTGTTTCCTTCCGAATAATTTCTGCTTCAACTAACATAAGATACCTGCGTAAATCTTGTATATCATCCAAGATACCTTCAGCTCTAGTGTCTTTTTCAGCAGCAAGAAAGATGTCATAGTTGCTTTCATTTACTTGCTTTTCAAGCCTGTCCCACTTTCGGGCAAGCATCATGAACGCACCTACGCCACCTCTTTGTTTCCAACTGTTTCCGTAACTCTGCTCTGCCTTGTGTAGTTTTGTAACATCTACTTGTGCTACTTTTTCTACGAGTGTAATCATTTCACTGTAATTATACTCGACTTTATCTGACTGAACACTCATTATGTTCTCCTCTCTAACCATTCAAGACACGCCTTACGCCATGCCCTATCGTTAATTGTTGTTGCCTCGATTATGGCTTCATCCATAAATAGTTTGTTTGTATTTTTACTTTTCCATGCTCTCCAAGATTTAATCATAGGTGTTGCTGTTGTATTCAGGTAATCATTTATCGCACCTGTATCTTCAACTTTGTCATTGTATTTTAATCTTGTTTTACTAGCCTTGTTATCGCCTCCCCACCTTTTAAACCACTGACTAAGGTCTTGATCAAAAGTAGCAGGGTTATCTATTAAGGGTGGAGGGGCATAGCTTAACCCATCATCTGCTATAGTAAGATACGGCTCATAATCTAACGGCAAATTATCTAACTTTTGTAAGGTATCTACATAAGCATGAAGATTATTACTAAACTGATAATAAATCCCCACCCGAAGTCCACACATTGCTGCCATATACTCTAGTAAAAAAGACATATGCACAGCGTTAGCTCCGTAAGCCCCCCAGATCATATCATTACTGCGATTAACTACAGTCATGTTTAGTTTGTCCTTACGAGACCAAAAATAAATCTGGGTATTACAAGGGTAATCTTTGCCATCATTATCTTCCTGCAAATCTTCCCATGGATCCCACATCCCAATAACTGTTCTTCTATCATTTGGATAATTCCTCAGCCTATGGATAGCAGTTAATAATTGATCTTCTTTAAACCATTCTCTCCATCTAAAACCATATGCCCCATGAAAATGTTGACCATCATCACTGTAGGTATTTATCCTGCCATTAAACTGACTAATCCATTCTACATCATTACGCCCTGCTAACATCCATAAAGATTCCATAAAATGAAAGTATGGGTTGGCATCCCTTTGGGGATAAAACAGCACTCTTTCACGGCTATCTGTGTAGGTTGTCATAACAGGGGTGGGAAACTCTAAAGCTGCCCCATTACGAGTTTGCACTTCTACTCCGTTAACTTCTAAATATTTTTTAGCTAGGTATAATGCCTCGCTTACGTTTCTTGCGTGTATCGACTGCATAGTAGCCTCCTCGATGGTTGTTATTATAGTTGGGTATGGTAACCTTGTTGTGTGTAGTCATAGCGCTCTTCGAGTAGCGTCGAAAGCCTCGGTAAACCAAAGAACTGTAGGTTTTTATTGCAATCGATAATTAGCTGAATATTCTGTTCTGGGTGACCTTTTTCAAGGAAATGCGTTGGTTGAGTTACAATGTCTACATATTCTTGCGCTACGTTCCGCATATCAAACTTATTTAACAACCCCAGATTATTATGTCGTATTGTTTCCCACTGTTCTTTATTAGTTAGCCCTTCATTTACGATATCCCCAAACTCTTCGGGTGTAGCTGTATGGGGTATCTTTATATAATTTTTTCCAGACTTAAATATCTGGCTCTTTTTCATACCCAAATCTGTAGCCATTGGTACAGCACCTTTGATCATAGCTTCTACCGTTGTGCGATTAAAGTGTGCGCCATAGTCAGAATACTTTTTAGAAAAGCTAGGGTCTATCTGTAGCTTAGTTTCACCAAGTAATCGCAATACTTCTTCATTAGGTACAACGCCATGATAACTCATACCGTTACTAAGAGCGACTTCCCATATACGGTTGCCCTGTGCATCAAAATACTTTGGTTTGCATTTATCTTTACTGGTCATATATCTATATTCAATCCCTGCCCCACCGACTACAACAGGCTCTTTTATAAACGGTACAGCACGAACTAAAGTATCTACTCGTTTCCACGCTTTAAATATTTGGATTGCTAATGCACCACTACGTTTATCAAAATCATAACCAAAATCCCCATGTATTTTAAATGGGTTTAAGATTAACTTGCGTGGAATATCTAAATATTGTGCCGAGTGATACGCACTTTCATGAACGCATACAGCCGCATGAAAATAATCTGAAACAGAGATAAGGTGTGGATACAACTTAGGTAAATTGCCATCATGTATAATAGCAATGTTTTTGCTACCATGATCATATAAATCTAGCCAAGCCGTAATCTCTGTATTATCTTTATTAAGGGTAGGTACAGGTATGTGCCAGAGAACAGCATCGTATTTACTGCACTTTTCTTTAAATAGCTCTCGTGCCTGTTTACTCACATAAGGTATCTTGGGTATACCTTTCCACCCTCGTGCTTGGTGAAACTTATATCCTGTCCCACCTTCTAAAGATTTATAATCTCCATCCCTACCTCGGATTGGTGATCTATTAGAAACAGCACTTTTAGGAACGAGCATACAAAAGTCTACTTCATGCCCTAACTCTTTTAAGCCTTTAGTCAAATACTCAGCATGGTTAATTATGCCACCATAATCTTGTATTTGGAATAGTGTCATTAAGAACTTCATTCTACAGTCCCTTTCTTAAAGTTATCGTTTGATAATATATTGGCGTTATATCTACTTCTAGGTGTGCCTTGCCCTAAACGCACACGTTCGTATTTATCCCACTCACACAAGCTATGCTCTATAGTCCGCATATCTACACGAGCTATAGGCACATGAGACTTACAATATTTAGGGGCTTCATCTAACAATAATCGCATTTCTATATTTGCGGTCTGTTGATTCATACCTTTTTTAAGGTCACGCAAATGTATACGGTTTAATCCTCGCACCGCTCCAGGACCTGCGTTAGCCCACGAGAACTGATCTTTCGCGGCTTCCAACACAGGTGTGTAGTTGAGGTCGGTAACCACCTCGTATGACATAAAGCCTCCCCCTCCCCACCCTTTATAGGAAGCCATCGCTTGGTGCAGGGCTTGGAGGGATAGAGATTCCTCGGCAACCTTTGAAAGTTCTTCCTTTTTTTCCCAAATGGGCGCAAGAAAATAGTCAACTACAACCTCCGATTTTGGTGCTTTTAACCCTTGATTTGTGATTATATATGCACCAGTAAAAGTTCGTAACCCTTTTGACAACCTGTCTTCAATCAGTTGCTTAGTTTTATTTTTATCCCACCCCTCATCTTCGTACACCCATTTATGGGCATCGGCAAACTCAGTTGTGCCAATCATACGAAATAAACAGCAGTTAAAGATAATTTCACCATGTGGACGGTTGTGATTTGGGTTAGTCCAGTTCTCACGCATCCACACAGTTACTTTATCATTTTCACGAAAAGGGTTTGTAAACTTGTACTCCTGAAGAATTTTATCTTCTGTCCATGGTGGTATCTCGTCGGCTACCCTACGTTGGTAAATAGAATGTCTTTCATTTATCCAACCAAAGTATCTTTCTACAGCTTCGGTATCCATAATTTACTCCTCTAATTTTATGGCTCCTGCCTTTACAGCAATTTTAATATCTACTCCACCTCCTGGAGAAGGATCTAAAGCACGAAGTTTTTCCATAGCTTCAGCTACAGTAGTACATCCCATAACAACCTGCATATTGCGGTAACGATTTGTACCTGAACGGATTGGGGGGTCTACCATAAGAGGAACTATTTTAGCAGTTTTTTCGAAACGAGGGCGTACCTCTTTTTCTGTTTTTTGAGCTTTGTTATTAAATTGATCTACATGAATTGTAGTAGCGTATGGGGCATCGGTGTCATTCATTTGGTTTTCCTTTTTCCATGGTTTAACACAAAACAGCACAACTTCATGAAGCTTCTGTGCCGCTATCTCTTTATTCTGAAACTTATTTTTCATGTTTCGGTATGTAGTAAGGTCAGTAACAAACCTTTGATGAGCTTTTTTACTGTTGAGTAAAATGCTGAGCCATGTGCTTTCAAGCTCTTCTTGTTTCCAATTATCTATTAATTGTCTTGGTTCTTTGTCACTGTAAACCATACTATGTTGGTCTACATACTTGCAATCTTTCATAGAGGCTAACGAAGTAAAAGACAGCACTTGGTAAGGGCTGTTCTCATTGTTACTTTCACATATCGCATAGTGCATTTAATTCCCTTTCTATGGAAAACAGGTAGTGTTCATATTCTAGTATACGAACACTACCAAGACAACATTTACTTTATCAAGTTAAGCTACGTTAGCATACTCAATAGCTTTTGTCAATGCTTTACGTTTAGTGTTTGCACCAGACCCAAACCATGCAGAGTGTAACGCATTACCCTCAGCTAAAGATTTTTTCTGGTGATCAACCACATAGGTCACAGCATTTACTGCTCCCCACCAAGTGCCACGAGCGGAAGACAGGTTTGCTCCTGGACTTGTTTCTACTGCCTCATGTACAAGTTCTGCTGTACGAGCAAACTCTTGGTGTAACGGAGGTAGCGCATTTTGATTAGGTGCTTTAGCTCGTTCAATCAATAAGTTTGGTTGTAACAGCTCTGCAATAAAATTGCTCACATCGAAGTCGGTAGCAGTTTTACTTGCCAAGAACTCAGACTGTTCTTTGAAGTTTTGCATTTGTTGTCCACTAATGCCCAGAGCTTCTTCTGCCGCTTTGTGGATCTCCTCATCGAACATTTGCAAGTGTAGCACACGGAAACGCGAACCCTCTGCGTTCAATGCCATAGTGAGTGTATTATTGCAGACAACACGTATCGGTGTAAACATAACCGTCATCGCTTTGCCTACTTGATGGCTGTTGTTTAATAACAGATAGCCACCTACTTCATCGCCACCTGCGAGAGCAAACTCATCTTTAAGTTTTGCTAACCCCCAAATGTCTTTGCCATCTTTTAAACTACCTGCCGTTTCCATAGTCATGGAACCTGCTTCGGTAAACTTTTTGAAAAAATCCATAACTTCTGAGTTTTGGAAAGGAACGTAGCCTTCACCACATGGTGATAATATTTTGTTGTCACTGTCACGAACAAGAAAATAATTGTCGGGGCAACGTAAAAACCCTGCCTCGCCTGTTGGGTCTACAATATTCCAACAGTCTGGTTTATCAACTGTGTAAGCAGGTCGCTTACTAACTGTCCAATCAATCTGGGCAGCTTCTAACATTTGATCAGGCGACATATTGTCGTCAACCTTTTTGCCTAGACCATGCCAAGGAACTTGTCCTGCATAAGCCATCGTTTCTACTTCATGTGCCATTTAAATACTCCTTTCTCGAGTTAATGTGTTGGCATTGTTACGACAGGTAAGCTGTCGTATGTTTTAAACGGTATGTCGATCCACCCATCAGAGTCTGCGTCTAGTAGTAAACGAACACGCATCTCTACATCGTTATGTGGCATTGTCCATACAATCGGGTACTTATTGTCTTCATCAAGCTCTGATAAAAACTTTGGTTCAAGCGTACGATTGCGCTTAGTACGAATCGCAGTTTTATTAGCCTTTACCAAAAGGTCTTTGGTGAAATATTTTACCTGCATTTTATCCCTTTCTATGTTTTTAATGCTACACCATAATACACGCACTGTTAGTCTTGATAAGCGTTTATTTATCTTGTTTGTTCAGTAGGGCAACGCATATCCTTGACTATACATAGGATGTATCAAATGTATATTATTTATGGCTCTGGTAAGTCCAACATAAAACACTCTTGTTTCATCTTCTTCATAGGTATGTATTTTACGCCACATTGAGTATGGGCGTTTCATCGTATCGGTTAATAACATTACGTTAGTTGCCTGAGCACCTTTAGCGGAATGAATAGTAGAGATTCGTAATCTAGGTGTTTCGGTCAAACTTTCACCTTTTCGTAAACAAGCTTTTATGTATGTTTTATCTCTTTGATTTATTTTGCCTAGCCCGATATCCCATGGATGATTGTGTAATAAACCATGATTGTTTTGTAGCTCTTGCAAACTATAGAAAGAACCCTCCTCCCCATCAGGCATTGTTTTATAACCATATTTTACTTGACTGTTTATCATCATATGCTTATACACGAGTAAGACTTGTTCTTTACTGAGCTTATTCCCCTCTCGTAAATATTCCCATAACCTGACTGCCTCTAGTACCTTACTGTCAATACTTTTAGATCCATTGTAGATATATAAATGTCCTCGCCTTCTTACTTCTTCCTCTATTTGTTGAGCTCCTCGGGTGGTTCTGCTTAGTAGTAACCAGTCACCTTCTGATAAACTCACCTCTTCAGAATGGCGATGCCAAGTGATATTACCCTCTTCTTGTCTTGGTTCAAACTCTTTTTCCCTGCGTCCCACTATTGTTTTAATTACATTGTGGCTGAGTGTATGGTGCGAAGAAGGAATACGATAACTTTTATTTAGTAAGGTCACATCACCCTCAAGACCTACAAAGTAGTTTACATCTGCTCCTGCCCAACGGTAAATGGCTTGGTCATCATCACCTGCTACATAACATATCTTGCTTTTTTGTTCTAACTGTCTTACCATTTCCCACTGCAAAGGTGACAGGTCTTGGGCTTCATCTATAAACACCACTTCTAATTTAGGGCAAAGGTCACGCTCTACAAAAGCCTCTAACATTCCTGTATAATCATACAGCCCATAAGAGTTTTTCCAATGCTCTATACCTCTGTTTACATAATCAACTCTAGCCCAATCTGTTTTTAAAGGTACGATGCTGTCGTTATATATCTTGCGTAACGGTTGGCGTAGTATACGAGCAATATTAATAATTTCAAGAAACTTATCACCATACCCAAAGTCTTTGTATGGTCCTTGTTCTACATTACCTCCCCCATAAAACTTTCCTATTTTTAACCAATCAGCTATTTCTTGGTATTTATCTGGCGTAATCACTTGTGAATGGGTCAAACCTGCTTGCAAAAAAGCTAGACTATGTAGAGTTCTAAAGTAAGGTAACTCTTTTTTAGATATATTAAACTTGGTACAAGCTCTTTCTATAGCTTCCTGTGCTGCTCTTCTTGTAAAAGCAAAGTAACCTATACGGTCTGGTGGCACACCAGAGGCAAGGTATTGTTCAACTAAATTAAGAAGTTTAGTTGTCTTGCCTGTTCCTGGAGGTCCGAGAACGATGTGCATTATATTATGTCATTTTCAACAGGTAGTTGAGGCAATGCCATTTCTGAATCATCTGTTTGAAAATAATCTTGCGGTAACGACCAAACATGGATACCCTTCCCCCTTACTCTCCAAAACATTTTTTCTGCCTGTAAGTCCTGTAACCTTAAAGTTATTTTGTTAGAAGTATAGTGGTTAAAATCGTTTACAGATAAATGTTTCTTTAAATCTTTTATTTGAAAGTATACTCTTGTTTCTGCCCAGACCGCAACACCTTGCAGAATATCTTCACGCTCTTCACCTTTAGCTCTTTCCGCAGCGAAAGCATGAAGTAAATCTTCAAACTCTCCTTTGAACGTGGCATCAGGCGGCACTTCTACAATAGTTAAGTTATCTAACAATAATTGTATACGTGTCTGCCATGCACGTTGACTAACCATAATAGGAAATTTATTTATTTGTGACACACACTCTTTTTGAAACTGTGCCTGACTAGTCAAACCATTGGTACTAAGCTCTAATCGTTCGCCATCTACATTAAGAATCCAGATAGGTGGGTCACCATCAATTTTAGTAAGACTAGACATATCATTGCCTATACCGCTTGGTCCTACACCATACTTCCTTATTTTACATAACTCTTTATCACAGAAAGGTTTTATGGGTTGATCTTCACATTTATAAAAGTAATCTTTCTTTTTTAGTTGTCTGATTGTATTGCCTACCTCACCATGACTTAATGGTGGGCTGAGGTAATCTACATTGTAGCGTTGGACTAATTGCTCCCAATTATCTTCATCAAACATTCTGGCATACACACCAAGATTAAATAGAGCATTGTTACGAGAACCTTCGCCAAATCCTTTACTGCATAAGTGCTGTAAACAAGGTGGTCCTTCTTCTAATACTCCCTCTTTTGTACCAAACCCCATATTAAGTTTACGAAACTGATTTGGAGTTATAACATAGTCTTTACAATATTCTATAAACTCTTCTGGCGTTAGTGTTTCTGCATTTTGATCAAACGCATACCGAGTAGATTTAGATCCACTAAAGTAAGGCATATTAAGAAAGTTGCCTGTATCGCCCCTATCTAGCAATATTGTTGTTTGTTTGGGGAATATTTCACTCCCTGCAAAACCAAGAGCAGCACTTAGCTCAGTTAGTCTGCGTTGCATATCTTCAGCTTCTACAGGCTCACTTAAAAATATCCATACATGAGCTCCACCGCTTTTAGTCCTGCCCACTACAGCAGGGATTTTATTTTTAGCTAAAGTTGTAATTAAATCTTTATGACTAACACTATATTCATCAATATCTATCGCACCCCAATGGCAAGTATTATCACTTTTAATTGGTATGATTCCAAGACCTGTGCCGCCTTTTAAATGGTCTTCCCACATAGCGATCGTTGTGGGTTCACGAATAACTTTTGCTGTACCTTGTTTCTTTCCGTCTGCTTCTCTATTACTTTTTACAACATATGTGCCGTGAGCAATATCGCTGCCTTTAAATAAATCGTAAAAATCTTGTGCAAGTGACATGGCTACCTCCTAATAAGTGTAGACCATCTCCCAATAATCGAAGAAAAACAACGAATGAAAGAGTAGATGGTCTACGCAGTATGGGGTCATGACTCCCCATAACTGTTCCGTTTATAACTTTTTAAAATGGTATTTCGTCTTTGCCATCATTAGGGGTTACATCTTTAGCCTCTTCAGGGGCTTCGTCTTTTACTTTAACCTCACCTGCCTCTACAGATTTTGCAAAACCAACTGCTGATTCAAAGATATCTTTATCAGCAGGAACAGAAAGGTTTAACGCTCGTTCACGGCTAATATCCCAACCGAACCAGTTACCTTTATCATTTTTTTCTGGTGTAGTTTTTACAGTATATACTTGTGACATTAGAGGCAGAACATAAATACCGTTTTTACCTTTAGCTGTCATAGATTGCGCTTGTGTCAACCATTTCCTACCCTTTTTAAGTTGTGTAGATGACATAGTCATAAGCACACGCTGAGCACCAAATTGAGGGTGTAACATCAACACAAAAAACTGTGATGTGTTGGTTAATATATTGCCATTTGGCAACATATCTTGCCCTCTTTCATTTTGGGTAGTTGTATCCTTAATGGGATCATCTGGTAAGTAAGAGCCAACGTACCCACCACCTTGTTCACGTTGTTTCCATTCAACAAAACGTCTGTTATAATGGCATGGCACAACTTGAATGCCTTTCTCACCATCGTAGACTTCATTCAACACCGTGTTAAACATCATCCCTGCTTCTGCTCCAGGAACATAAGCACCATCTTGTTTATTAACTTGTGGCGAAAGCTGTGCAAGAATCCTAAGGAATGGTATTGAAAGGTCTTCTGCACCTACCTCACCAAATCCTGTGCCACTGTATTCTTCCATACCCTCGTAGGAAACTACGTTTGAGCTTTTAGTCTTAGTTAGTTCTTTAGTATCTGACATATTTTACCCTTTCTTTGGAGTAGTTATTTTTGCTTTCTCTCCGATGTAACCACCGAACAGTTCGTCTGGTATTGAAATACCTTTTTCAGTAGACTCTTTATACCAAGCCTTCAATGACATTGGTTCTACCCATTTTCTAGTATTGACGGGCATACCTCTTCCTATCAATTCTCCTGCAAAGTTATTTGCTTGTTCTTCTTGTCCACGAACAAAGTTTGTAGCTACTTGGTTTTTGATTAAATCCCCGAAACCATTATCCACTAACCATGCAAACGATTCATCTGCTTTATCTTTCGGTATAGAAGCACTGTAGAATTTATTAATTTTAATTTCTGAGCCATCTTCCAAACCAATTTTAGTCATATTATACTCAGCCATCGCAGCAGGTAATTGTTCCTCTGCTACTTCTTTTAAACTTCTCTTAGTTTCTTTTACCTCCTCTTCTAATGTTTTCACACGCTCTTCCAATGTTAATTGCAAACGAGCAAGCTTACTTACTCTACTCATGCCATCTTCATTTATTGCGCTAAACTGTTCTGCGACAGATTCAAAGTCGCTACTCATTTGTCACCTCCTGGTTTATAATTTAAGTCTGCGGTCAATGGGAAATACTTACCCTCTTGCCTATCCCACTTTAGCATTTTAAATTTGCCCCTGTTAACTCTTGCAGCCAGACAAGCGCATAAAGCTATAACTACAGGGTCTCCCGCCAAAATAAGATAGTCATCATCAGAAAACTTACTAAGCTTTCTGTTAATCTGTCTAATGGTTGGTTGAGTAGAATAACTTGCTTGCTCTCCTGCAGGTACAAGTATTTCTACATCACCGAAGCTAGTGGCATCTGTAATGTCACGGCCTCGCATTTCTTGGGTAATATAAACTGTCATGTCTTTCTCCACATGGGTATATTTTACTTTACTTTATATAGCGTAAAAACAAAAGCAGTAAGTTATCCTTTACTATCTCCACTATCTTTAAGGGTTTTTACTTTTATTAATAGGCACTAAAAATAAAAGAATGACCAATAAAATAAAGTCCAATTTAGTCGCGCGGACACGAAAGTTGAAGATATTGTATATCGTATATTATAAAATATTAAAATTTTAAAATAATCCTATCGATCTTTTTGTCTATATAACAAACCAGATAAAATAACGGTTGTCTACTATAGGGCAGTATAATAGAATTAACGTACCCAATAGAAAGAGGGCGAATGCGATACAAGTTTAAATTCAAGCCATACGAGCATCAACTCAAGGCTTTAGAAAAATCTTGGAATAAAGAGTATTATGCTCTTTTTATGGATATGGGTACAGGTAAATCTAAAGTCCTTATAGACAATATTGCTATGCTGTACGATAAAGGTGAAATAGATTCTGCATTGATTATTGCACCAAAAGGTGTGTATAGAAACTGGGAACGTAAAGAGCTACCAACCCATTTGCCCGATCATGTAAAAGCGAACATTGTTACATGGTCACCTGAAAAAACAAAAAAGAAACAAGAAGAATTAAACACGTTAAATAAAATAACAGATGACCTACAAATATTTCTTATGAATGTAGAAGCGTTGTCTACTAAACGTGGGGTTGAGGTTGCTGATAAGTTTTTACTCTGCCATAGAGCAATGCTTGCTGTAGATGAAAGCACTACTATAAAATCACGAACAGCGAATCGTACAAAGAGTATAATAAAACTTGGCAAAAACGCCCCTTATCGTAGAATCCTTACAGGTTCTCCTGTAACTAAATCACCTCTTGATTTATATACACAATGTGATTTTTTAGAAAACAATGTATTAGGACATACTTCTTTTTGGACTTTCCAAAACCGCTATGCTAAAATGGTGCGGAAAAATATGGGAGCTCACTCTTTCAACCAGATTGTAGGATATCAAAACCTAAGTGAGCTGAATGAATTAATAGAAGAATTTAGTTTTAGAGTACGCAAAGAAGACTGTTTAGATCTACCTGATAAAGTATATACTAAACGATCAGTAGAGCTAACACCTGAGCAACGTAAATTATACGATCAATTAAAACGCAATGCACTCGCGATTATTGAAGACGAAGGTATGATTTCTGCCTCCACTATATTAACTCAACTATTAAGGTTGCAACAAGTTTGCTCTGGTTTTGCAAAGCTAGAAGATGGGCGAATGATCAAAGTTCCAAGTAACAAGCTAACTGAGCTTATGTCTGTATTAGAAGAAACAGATGGTAAGGTAATTATATGGGGAAACTTTACCCATGACCTTGAAATAATAGGCGAAGCTCTTGCCAAGCAGTATGGTGCTGAATCTGTAGAACTATTTTATGGTGGAACTCCAGGAGAAGAAAGGCAGTTAATTGTTGAAAGGTTTCAGAATAAAGACGATCCTCTGAGGTTCTTCGTTGGGCAACCACGCACAGGTGGCTACGGTCTGACTCTGACAGAAGCAAAAACAGTGATCTATTACAGTAATGGATACGATTTAGAAGTTAGGTTGCAAAGTGAAGATAGAGCTCATCGCATAGGTCAAGTAAACAAAGTTACTTATATTGATATTATTGCTGATAAAACAAGTGATGAAAAAATACTTAGAGCTTTGCGTAATAAAATAGATATTAGCTCACAAGTATTAGCTGAAGGTTACAAAGACTGGATAATTTAACTATGTGTTCGTAACTTCTAAACAAGTTACTTTCATTGAGTTATGTGTTACTAGTATCTTTGCTTTTTCTGCTTGAGCTAAACACTCTTGTTTATCAGAGTATGTACCGATCTGATAATAATGCAAATTATCTGTATTTATAAAATGTAGAAAAATTAAAACATAAATCATTTAAAGTAATCCCTTATATCTAACCAACCCATATAGTGTAGATAACCTGTAGCTCCAACAAACGTGA
>Ga0208919_1000697_pt1 | contig 21312 bp, 11 predicted proteins | sample 4_EtaG_FD_184076 | JGI IMG/M metagenome (GOLD analysis project Ga0208919, IMG submission 184076) | Marine viral communities from the Subarctic Pacific Ocean - 4_ETSP_OMZ_AT15127 metaG (SPAdes) (version 3) | ecosystem: Environmental > Aquatic > Marine > Oceanic | place: Pacific Ocean | collected...
CTATTAGTGTAAGTATCCATTTTCTTGGCGTAAACAGCATCCGCTCTTTTTTGCACACTTCCTAAAGAGCCGTTGTTAGCGATAGCGTAAGGATCATTAACACCATCATCAAAATATAATTCGCTTTTTTCATAATGCGCTCTTTTTTGTGCTTTTCTTTGATCAGTCAAAACAATACCCATAAATTTAGAGTATTGAGTTATTTGATGTGGATCAAAGTCGCCACCTGCTTTTTGAGCACCTACGTTGTCCTTACCTCTAAGCTTCATTTCCAAAAGAGTTCTTCGATCTTCTTTAGATCGAGCTTTCCACTCGTCAGAACCGTAAGTCAAGGTTTGTCCATCCTCCGTTGCCCATGTGATAGGATTACCATTCTCATCATTGTACATGTATGAGTGTTTTTCTGGATCAGCTAGTTCGTAAATAAACATGTTAGCGTATGTGTTATCTACTTCTTCAGGGTTTTCTGTATCTACGCTTCCGTCTTCTTTAAATGCAATATTTACCACCTTGTTATCGTTAGGCGTGCCATCACTAAAAAGTAAATCATTAAGTTCAGTTCTAGTGTCTACTTTACCCAAACCATCTTTATCACCGGTTTTAACTAGTCTCTTTTTAAGTTCGTTTGCGATTGTAGTTTCTTGACCTTCTACAACATCATTGAAATCAGCGTTAGTAGATGATTTTTCTGTAGTCTTAATTACGAACCCAAGCATGTTATTTCGAGACTCATCTACACTTCCATATCTAGCGGCATCGTTAACGTTAACTAAAGTATATTTATTGGGGTTGTAAGTGGTTACGCCATCTATAGTTGTTTTATCTTTAAGATTATTCCTGTCGTTCCACTCTTTAAGCTCCGTGTCATGCTTGGTTTTATTTGCTTTTAAACCTTGTAACTCATCCAATTCAGCCCGTGTTCTTGTCATAACCGGTTTAGCCTCTATATCCTTTATTCTTTTCGCGTCAACATCATCAAACTCGGGTGGTTTAGTACTATTTATAGGTATAGCGTAATACAGCTCGTTACCATTTCCAGCTGCATTAGGCCTCATACCAGGAAGATAATCTCTGTTTTGTAACTTTGATGCTAATAAATGATCATCATCATCAAAACCCTCTGGTATATACGTGGCTTCCACATTACTATTAACAACATCCTGGGCATCTTTCATTAACAAAACCATCTCATCAAATTTTCTTTGGTTTTCAGCTAAAGCTCTTTTTGACTTAAAACTCCCATCTTGGTTATCTAAAAACGTTTGCTTAAAGTCCTCCATTTTTGTCTGTAAAAAAGTTTGCATTTGGGGATCTAGAGCTCCAGAAGGCATTTTATAGCTATCGTCAAAAGCTTTGTTTAAATCAGTTATTTTTTTCTTATTAGCTAATTGTTTTGTTTTATAACTCTCAACTATAGCATCTACACCAGCACCTATACCAACGCCTAACGCTAGGTTACTATCCATATACTGCCCTGCTTCAGCGGTAGCCGTTGCTTTTATTAATCCTGTATCTGCTTTTCCGAATGCTGCCATAATTTATATCTTTTTCTTATTTAATTTTTTTCTTCTACCCCAGGTATGTCTTCAATAATCCTTGGCTTAAAAATACCGGTTTGATCTTCGTACATACCGGCAACACCACCGATAACATCACCAATACCTTTCGCCATCAACTGTTGACCAGCTTGAACAGCTTGTTGGGCTCCTGTAACAGCCTGAGCGTCCATACCTAGTATAGTACCTTGTTTACTTTGCTCCATTTGCATTGATGTAATTTGAGCTTGTTGAGCGCCGGCGGCTTGTAATTGTTGTATCTTAGAACCTTCACCCGCTTGTAGTTGATCTATTTTAGCTGCTTGCTGCGCTGCTAGCAACTTGTTTTTAGCCTCTTGTTGACCAATAAAAGCAGCTTGTCTCTGTGCTTGTGTTGCAGCTTGGTTTGACAACGCTTGAGCTAAACCAGCTACACCACTTCCACCAGCGGCACCTCTAAGGTTTTGCATTATGTTAGCTTGAGATCTTTCAAAAGATTGTCTTTCAAATCTAGCCTGCTGTTGGTTTACCGTTAGATCTTCAAACGTATTTTCCATACCCTCGTATTGGTTTGTCATACCTTCGTAAGCATTATCAACTTTAGTTTCTAAGTTGTTAAATATCTCTTTTTGCTCGTTGTAAGCTGCTCTAGCTTTAGCTAAAGCCTTTTTTCTTTTTCCACCCCAATCGTAACCCATAGCCATTTGGGCTAAACCACCGAGAGCTGTAGCTGTCCCAATGAAAGCTTGGTTTATACCTGGATCACTTGATCCAAAAAGAAGTGTTTTAATTAATTCTAACATAATTTATTTTTGTATATTTATTATTACAGTTTTACGCTATTATTTACTACTTAATGTAACCTCTGAGTTTACAGAGAATAATTCTGCTTTTATTTTGCTATTGTTTTGAAAGTTTACTAGATTAAAGTATCCCTTTAAAGACGACTTGTTAACAGAGTTGTTTTTAGAAAAAGTTAAAAATAAGTCAGTAACAGGACATCCTTGAATTGGAGCTGTTATGTTTATTCCAGTAAAATAGTTTGAATATTTTATACCTATCCAGTTCCAACTTTCTGTTAAAGAATCTAAAGTTAGCTCTGTTACCTCGCCTAAAATAATAGGATCAGTATCACTTATAGCATAACCAATGTTACTGGAAATTACTGGAGATATGCAGTTGCAGTATATCAAATCACCCACTTGCAACGAGACGTTTAAGTGCTTTTTAATTAATAAAGCAGATTCAGTATCTTGAGAGGTTGCGTTAAAAGCCATTTATTTATTTTTTAATTATTACGAAGTTGCTAAAAATTGTTGTATGTCTAAAACAATTAAGACGTCACTCTCACCAACTTTTTTTATTTCAATATCACCAGTTATAGTGATAATATTACCCGTGTTTTCTACGGTTAAAGTAACACCGTTTTCTAAAGTTTGAGCTGCGTCCATAGTCCAATCACCCGCGCCATCAGCGCCTCCACCAGATGTAATAAGTGGGTTTTGTAATGCAGGGTTAATACCTATACCACTAACTCTAGAAACATTGTTAATAACACCCTCTCTATCACTAACAGCTATGTCAGCAGAGCTACCGCCGGCAGAAACCTCTGTTGTTGTTGTTGTTGGCTTGGTTATCGTTGCTTTAACGTTTGTCACTTTAATGTCATATCCAGTCAAAGATTTTATATTATCACCTCCGTAGGCGTATACGCCGACAGTATCGTCCGCTAATCCTACAGGTTGGGCTTTATTAAAAACGATGTTACCAGCTTGAGTAGTTATTCTTTCGTCAGTGATAGTTGGAACTGCTGTAGCCTGCGTGCTAGCCTCAGATACTTTAGTTATTTTTTTATTTTGTTTGTCTTGCGAGTACGAAATGTCCTCGTAGTTAGATATTTCTGTGCCAGCTGTTACGTTTGTACCTACCACCTTCATACCGCTTCTAAGACCAACAATATTATTAACGGGCCATTTGTAAAGTTGAACTACCCTCCCATCACGTGTTTTTATACCAACCGAAGCGCTTCCAATAGTACGATTTTCTTTTGTTACAATCATACTTTCAGTAGGGTTGTTTAGAATATAAAAAGGTCTGGTAGCCGCCGCGGTACCTATAATTTTAAAAGGATATTTTACAGAGTCTTTATGTTTTGTAACGTCTACAGTAAAATTATTAGTAGTACCATCAAACCCAGCAAAAGCAGATACACCCAATATGCTTCCCATTTGAAAAGTTAGTGTGTTTTTTGTATATTGATATAGTTTTTTAGAGTAAGAGAGTGATCTACTAATACTACTATTATAAACTGTGTTATGTTTTGATGATGCTAGAACTGTTATAGTATAATTGATGTCTGAAGAAACCGTTGGAAAGTTAACTATAACACTAGCGCTTCCCTTAGATAAAGTTAAACCACGTAGAGAGTGTTCTTGTGTTGTAAAAGATTTAGTTTTAAAGTTGTAGTACTTTCCATCACTATCTACTACTACAATGTCAACCGCGCTAAAGCTATCGCCATAAATATTAATAGATCTGCTTTCACCTATACTATCCAAAATACTATCGTCAAATTGTACTTTGTTAATCTTCTTTTTGATATCAGTTGTTCTCTGTTTTTTTGTTTTAGCTTTGTTGTTTGGTGCTATTGGTGGTCCACACCCGCATGTAACTTTTAAATACTCAAACTGCGCTATTTTAGCTTGCTTATGTTGGTAATGTGCGTATCCCTGTTGGTTTCCTGGGTTTGGGTTCATATTAAGCAATTGAGCATTCCAATGGTTTAACCTATTGTCAAACCAACCACACCCAACGTTTTGATACCTAGTCCACATATTCCAAGCGTGAACTGGATAACCGTTAGTGTTATTTCCAATACAAAAATTTTCTGTAGTGAAAATAGTAGGGTTTTGACAATGTATTTGAAACATAGAGGTTGTTGGACCGGTTGGCCCCACCATGAAGTAAGCGTATTGAAAATCTGAAATTGTACAAGACATATTTTTATTGTTTATATACTTCCAAGGGTGTCAATAATCTGATTAACAGTACCTATTCCTTGGAAAGTAAATTGATTAATATCTGGTGACTCTACGTCGCTAGCGCCTTTTACGTTTGAAAAGTATTTACCTTCTTTTTCTGTAAAATACACGTCTTGACCAAACTCTAAATCAGTTTGCATTTGCCCTACAAACCAACCATCGGAAACAGTTGTCTGCTGATATGGTATTTCTAACATGTAACCAGAGTTAGTAGCTAAAGGCAAACTACCTTCATACCCTATTGTTTTAAAACTTTTAACAACACTAGGCGTGTCGTTTAACAGAACGTTTATACTAGAGTTGTAATAATCACCATAGAACGTATTAGAATCAACTAAATTAGCAGGGGCATGGTGAAGCCAAGCTTTACCTTTCAGAAAAGTAAAGTAATCGTTACCCATACTATTACCTTGCTCCATTTGTCCAAAACTTTTAAAACTACTCCAACCTTTGTTTTTCTCACTGTAACTAACAACAACATCATTTGCTACTTCAACGTTTATAGCTTTACCAGAAGGTAAAAAGCCTCTAGGGTTTAACTTTAAGTTATACTCATCTTGACGTTCATCATAACTACCAATTATACGGTCACTTAACTCTAAGTTATCTCTAAACCAATCCTTCATGCCAGCTTCAGATACAGGTGTTAAACCATCTTTTGATAACCTTAAAACAGCTCCCCTCGTTCTATCGGTAAAATAAGCTCTATAAGAATATGCGGCAAATGACTCTGGGTTTTTAGATATACCAAACTCACCAGCATAAGGTATAGCTTGTCCTAACACACTGTTTGTAGAAGTAAGATTAATATTTCCATCAGCATTAAACACCGCGTCTTTATTTGCTAGTATCTTTAAAACTCTATCTTCACAGATGGTTATTAAATCACCATCAGCTGTTGACCTAGAGTGTAGTTTTTGAATACTACTATATATTGGATTTATATCTTTAGTTATTTTTTCTGCCTGAATAAATTGGTTTAAACTATTCATCCCAGATATAGAGTTATATATACCAGAGTATATTAAACCATACTCCCTACGTTCTTGCTTGTAAGAATCTGCAACCGTAGATACTCTAACCCCTTTGGATATAAAAGAAGTGTTATAGTTATCTCTGATTCTATTAGATTCAACACCGTTGTTAAACGAGTAGCAGTTGTGATAATTTAAATCATGATAGCTATTCCACGTTTTACTATCTATTACTATTTTAACTGGATTGTTAACGTCTATCTGCCCAGAAGTAACATTGGTATCAAACAAAGGTGTTATACCACCACTCGCGTTAATATTGTGTGATACAACTTTAGTTTTAAACACGGTCATATCTGGCCTTCTAATACTTAATATACTTCCAGGCGTTAAGGTTACTGAACCCCAAGCCGCTGGGGTGTTGCAGTTCATTGTTAGTTCGTTCCCTTTAACTTGTACTATCTCGATAAAACCTTGTGTTAATGCAATTGAAGAATAATCAAACCCTGTTATATTTGTTGTTATTACAGAGTTTTGATAAGAACCATGTGGGTTGTGAACTGATTGAAAAGTGTTTAAGGTTGTGTTAGAGTACGGGGAAGGCGAAGATGAGATTGGTGTTAATAAATCAGGATCCCACACATACTTTGTTGGAATAAAATCGTTTGTAAGATCTTCGTTAAGATCTATAGGTATTCTTCCACTAGCCTCGTGGTAAATATCTAAATCCGGTAAGTCTTGCGGTTCTGTTTCCCATACAGCTGGGTTTTCTGATAGTATTGAACCATCAATTTCTACTTTTGATAAAAACTCTATATTGTATTCGACAGCCCTCCACGAGTTTTCATGTGTAATCGACCCAGTGTTAAACGCGCTGTCTGCCTTTGTGCTTTCAAATATTTTTCTAACAGAGTTACTGCTATAACCATTCATTCTAGCCTGTGTAAACTGAAGTGTATCTCCATTTGTAAATGCTATAGCATCCATTAGTAACAGTGGTCTCATATAACCACCTAAAATAATTTTGAAACCAAAAGCACCAGAATCTTCAATACCTAAAACCTGTAGATATATGTAACTTGAATTATCGCTTATGCTAGCAATATTTTCAGTAAATGACGTAGCGCTACCACCACTTGTTGTACGTTTAACAACTATCATACCAACCTCTAGAGAGGCGTTTGTAATTGAATCAAAAATACTATCAGTATATACGGCGTATTGGCTAGTTTGTAAAGTTTGAGTACCACTGTTTGTGTTAGTGTTCACTACAATATTGCAAGTGGAGCCTCCTGTGATAGGACCAGGATAACCAACTGGGTTCCAAGGTATCACGTTTAAATTATTAGCATCTGTGTTCACTGTAGATAACCTCCAGTTCTTACTAAAATTACACGATAACAACTCCCCTCTAGTATAATGACTTGGACCGCCTTCAAAACTTTGCGATGAACTATTCCACCTAGGTGTTGTGACCTGCTGTGAGAAATCATTATTGAAAATTTGCGAACTGTCACCAAAAATATTAGTAGGCATAAATTCTCTATAAGTACCTAACATTAAAGCGGAATCCGCGTAGTTTAATAGGTTTCTTGTGTTAACGCTCTGTATGTTATAAACGGTTTTAGATGGATCTTCTTTAAACCTAAAATATTGATTTGGTGAAAGCGAGTTTACAACCTGCTCTGTTTGGCTATCTTGATAGCTTTGATTAGCACCACCGATATCAAATATATCAACTATATTCAACTCATCAAACTCATCAGTGTGAGGAAAGCTAACATCAGAGTCAGCCGTTGGAGTGTAATCTATACCCCCTAAAGACAAGTTAAATTGAACCCCACTTGGATTAGTAGTAATACCAGGTAAACGATCGCCGGGTCCAAGGCCAGTGTTACCTAACGCATCCCAAATGCTATTTTTAAAATCAACAGAGTCACCAGCCCAATTTCTAGCAGCGTATGGACCTTCGTTAATATACCAAACCTCAGTTTCCCTAATATTTCTATCGCTTTTTCTTTTATACCCGTCGTGACTCGTAAACCACTGTAAATAAAACTCGCTAAGAGTTGGTTGCGATCCACCAAACCAGGTATTGCTAACACCGCCGGTTTGTTTTGTAGTTGCCCAAACTTTATTAGTAATACCTGTATATCTACCATACTCTTGTTGCCAACCATTTGGTTCGTATGTGTTCTCAAACTTGTAAACTGGATTTACGTTAGCAAAAGTATTTTGATCATATATTGTAGACGAACTTCCATCTACAACCATTTCAATAGGTAAGTTTACGGGAGTACCATTAGAGCTAGGATCTGTTATGTCAATCAACGTTGGATTGCTAGCCTCAGTATAAAGTCTAAAAAATGGAGCGTAGTGTCTAAGACCAAATTGCCCCACGTTATTTGGATCTGGGTTTTCTGGTGGTCCTTGAGAGTTTACGTAGGCGTATTGAGGTGGTTGTACATGAGAATACGCGTTGAAAGAATCCATGTTATTGCTACTCCACCAACCAAACGGAGTATCACCCGCAGCCCCGTGATTTATCGGACCTATTGGAAAGCCGCATCCAGCGTGGTATTTATTCCCTGAAGAGTCTCCGTAGTCTGCGTAGTTGTCGTCAACGTTAAAACCATCGTGTAAAGTTTTGTGATTTTTAGACATGTAAGCGGTTTTTATAGAACTGCTAACGTAATAATCTGTTATGTTATCTGTTGGATCATAAGAAGATTGAATATATTTACCAAAAATATCATCAGTATATATTTTAACAAAAAACCTACCATCAAACTCTGGTTTGTTTTCTTTAGTTTGTTTAAAAATTCTTACTTGAGCACCAACAACAACTTCACTAGGAGGGAAGGCGTCAAAAATTATACCAACATCTTCACCTAAATTATCTTCTAACTTAATGTAATACTTAGCTACTTCAAAGTTAGTAGGATTACCCGTCGCTTGGTCAAGCTCTAAATCAGTTGTAAGTGAGTTTATTTTGTATTTTTCTGTAACTTGATTACCAAAACTAAATTGTACATATAACTCGCCATCAGCGTCTTTAAACTGACCGTGAAGATCACTTCCGCTAGTTTGATGATAAGCTCTGTAATTTAGTTCAAATCCTTTCGCGTTAACTGTTGGTTGATTAACTATAGTGTTTACACCTAGTGGACCCGTTGGGTTAGAATTTGCGTCAAGAACGTTTGTGGTTTCTTTAGTATCTAGTAACCAGTATTGTTTTTTAATAAAATCTGGAGCTTCGTTCTCTATTGCTAAGACCTTATATTTTGCTGGTTCTTTAACTGCGTCGTAACTTTCCGCACCTTTTTTTAGTATTATAAAGTCATCTACAATTAATTTATTTGCATCTGTTGATGGAAAAGAAAGCCAAACATTACCATCTCCAGCATCATACCAACGATCCATAGCGAGATTATAATATTCGCCAGAAACTTCTTTTACGTAAAATTTAAAGTATTTAAAAGGTGAAACTAAAGTGCTAGGTGGAGCGCCTTTCATTTGAACGGATAGTCTATTGTTTTTATCACAAAAAGATTTATCTATATTAAAAGAACCTGTTTCACTAGTTATTATAGGTGTTTCCCTACCGTACTTATCAATAAAGATAATTCCATATTGATACTCTCTTAATGATTTTATTGATCTTTTAGGGTTTGAATCACCAATGGCACCTTGAGTAACAGTAAGGTTTGGAAAAGAATTTATGTAATGTTTAAATTGAGGATAAAAACCTTCAAAAGGATTTATACTACTCATTAGATCAAAGTTTTGAACGTAATTACCGTATACTATTCTACTACCAGTAACTTCTTGTGCAAGCGCTTTTCTAGGCACATTATCATATACTCTTAATAATTGATTTTCAGGTAAAACAGATCTTACCTCTTCAAAGTCAATTTTATAAGCGTTAGTTTCCCAGTGGTTATATTTAGGTTGACTTAAACTAACAGGAAGTAAAAAACCGGCAGAACTTATAGTTTTAGCGTCATTACTTCTAATCGTATCTACAATATATATAGAGTTAGACGAATCTTCTTTATATAACAATTCTATTTCAGTAACATCTAAAGGTATATTGTCAGGCTTAAAGTTTTTAACTATAATATGGTTTATCCTGTTTACCATAGCTAGGTTATGACCTTTTTTAGGATGGTAATCAAAACCACCAGGTACAAACGCTACCTGCGTGAATGGTGCGAATGAAGAATACTCACCATCTTCATATTTGTATCTGTAGCTAAATCTAGGGTATTTGTATTTAAAAATTTTATCCTCAGAATCATATTTATCTACAACATACTTTAACTCTCCGTTTTCTGGTGAAGGTGGAACACCATCTAAATCTACTATTCTTAAATCTACAACAACGCTACCACCAGGTCCTATATTTACAGTAGTGATATTCTCTATCTTACACTTCAATCTATAGTTAAGTACAGGTAAAGGGGGTGGGGTACTGTTGTCTTCATCGTACTCCTTCAAAACAAGTGTATCACCTACGTCCCAATCAAAACCAGCATTACCACCACCATTTAACGTGCCGTCAAAATCTTCTTTTACATCGATTTGAATTAAATCACCCTTGCTTACGGCACTTAAATTTGTTATAGTATTGTCAAATACATTTGAACCTTGGTATTCAATACCAATAACATCATCTAGTGTAGTTGGTTGAGGTGATACGTTAGAGTTTGTTGTTATAATACCCGTGTAAACTCTCGTGTATAAAGCCCAGTTATAAAAAAACAGCTCTGTTTCCCTTCTAGTTCTCAACTCCATGGCAAGCGGACTGTTAGGAGATTTTTTTATATTAGTAACGTATTGCTCTGTTATTCTACCTAAAGAGTTTGGTGCCAACACCTCGTGTGGATGACTTTCGTTTACTATTCTTGTTTGAGACAATCCAAGTGGGTCTGTGCCCATTATAGATCTTTCAATATTTATTTTTTTAGGCTCATTGTGGTTGTCTGTCCAAAATAACATATCATCAACAACGTTGATACCAGTTATATTTTCAACACTCCTAAAGTTAACGGCTGGCGCTTTGTTTTGAAAGTAAAAAGCTTTAATTAAACCTGCTTGTCCAGTGCCGTTATTAAGAATATCATTATTAAAGTCATCCCAAGCAGTTATAGCTGCCAACGAGTTGCTTTTTAGTTTAATTTCTACTTCAAAATCAACACCATCAGTTTGTTTGCCTACTACTTCTATCCAAGGACCTATACCAACAACGGTAGGAAAGGTACCAGAGGCAGTGGCTGTTATACCGTAACCTAGTAAAACAAAACCAACTTCTATAGCGTTGAACGCTGTGATATCAACATTTAAAACAGCACTATCATTCACGTTGTAAGTAAAAGGTGGTGACGTATTTGTAACGGTAGGTTGGTTTGCAATACTTAGTTCAGCATTACAAATAACCTCAAATTGATCAACAAGCACTGGTTCCAATGGGGATAAACTAATTATCATGTCTTGCCCAATAGTTGTTTCTACGCCCGGCACACATGTGGCGCCAGGTGGACCTCCAGGTAATGGTGCTTGACATGTCCACTTCCATAGATCTGTATAGATATCCGGACTGAAAGAATTAACTTTCCAGAAAGTATCGTTTAAACCACCGTAAGCTCCCTCAAAAAACTCAAAAGAATAGTTAGACCCAATTGTGTTGAAGGTAGGTTTTATAAACCAATATAAGTCATTATTTTTTTCATCCGCTATAGATCCTATGCAGTTGTAACTATACTGGTCGTTGTTTATAATTGTTGTTTGCCCAGGCACCTCAAAGTTACCAGCTAAATTTTGAACAGTACCAATATCAGAACCTTCTGAACTTAATACTTGTATGTTAAAAGCTTCTCTATATTCTCCATTAGGAACTAATCTCTCATCGAGATCTAAATTCATTTTACCTTTAGTAAACTGGTGTTTAATTTCTGGCATTTAACTAGTGTTTTATTTGTTTAGATTTACCTCTTAAAATTTGAGTTAACTCTTCAACTTTCATGTTAGAAAGTCTTAGTTTAGCTGTTCTAACAGCTGCAAATCTTTCTTTTTTAAATCTTGCTACCAAGTATTCTGGAGTATTTATTCTACCCGCTAAAATACCATGATTTATCCATTTGTACATTGCTTCTTCAGCGAATTTATGTACTCGCATCTCAGCCTCTGTACCAAGACTATCGCTTATGTATTCTATAATCACAGTTTTTCCAGAAACATTAGAGCTAAAATGTATTTTACCAGAATGACAATCTATATAAAACGACCCGTTTACTTGAGCGTGTTGAGGGTCTAATCCATACCTGTTACCATTCATTCTCCAATAAACATCATCTTCATAATCATCGTAAATATCAGATGGAGTTGAAGACTTATAGTTCTCCCAAGTTGTAGATCTGTTAATATTAGAAATAAAACCAACAGTATCGCCAAGCACAATCTCTTCAACAGCTGGATGTGAAAGCTCGATAGTAGAACTACCAATCCCCACTATTTTTATAGCAGCCTCACCTTCTCCAACGTCATTATTATTAACGAATGCTGGGTGATTTATAATCATACCAACCTCAAGATCCGCAACACTTGTTAGGTTTAGTTGCGTATCACCAATACTCACCGCTACCGTAGTTGTCGTCTCAGTTAAAGTTGTACGCGCTGGTATCAAATCGTTACCAGAATATTGAATCCTAGTGATTAGTAGTTGTTCGTTTGTAGTCGCAAGAGCATTTTTATCTGTATCTCCATTTTTATTTTCTAGAGTTATTGATGTAATACCAGATGTAGTTGTTGTCTTATGTATGTAACTAGCGGGTTTAAGATTTGGGCCAACAACCCTCATCCCATTCATTAGTATATCGCTATAGTCCCCGTCTAAAACAACAACATTAGAACCGAGTGTCAACGTTCCTATTGGGTTTAATTTAAACTCACCATTATCATCTTGCAAAGGAGCTGTAGGGTTAGAAGTGTTTTTAGTATAATGTAGAGGGTGTTTTACGCCAACTGAATCTACCCAGCTAATTTTAGTGTAGTTAACATAATCGTGCGGAAGCACTATTTGAAGTGAAGCTGGTATTAAAACCTCTTGAGACTTGCACGACTTAAAAGTATCAAAGGAAAGTTCAGCTAACGCTCTTTGCGCATGGAAAGCCACGTCAGTTCTTTTAGCTTTAGAAATTATTTTTTCTTCTCCGACATAAATAATCATAAACTGATTTATTATATCTTCTAAAGAAACAAATTGATAATTACCAAAATTACTTTCGTCGCCATTGTAGTAATCAGTAGGTGTTCCGTTTAATAATGCCATTTATTTATTGTTTTTCTTGTTGTACTTTACCTTGTTCTAATCCAGCGGCTACTTGCGTTAATTCTGGTTTTTGTATTGAAATACCCGCTAATCCAAGTATTCTATTAACCAACTCCCCTTGATCAGAAGCGTGTAGTTCGAAATCAGTTGAGATACCAGGGTTGTAAAGAGCGTCTATGTTTGACTGACCACCAGTAAATACTGTATAACCCCAGTTTACATCTACAGGTTTTCTTATATACCACATTTCAAGGTCGCCAAACTTACTTACCCTCAACACACCTTCAGGACTAGGGTTTCCAGCTATACCTACTCTAGTTACAGTTGCTATTGGTCTACTGTCTGTCGGTTTTGTTAACGGTGAGTTAGCAAAGTTATTAAAATCTTTTGAGTTTACAATTTCAACGTTTTTACCGTCTACAATTATTTGACTAATTCTATATATGTTGTTTGGCGCATTTGGCAAGCTATATTCTCCTGGTGAATCTACATCTTCCCAGTTTGTAGTTGTTAATGGATCGGCATAATGTTCAAATATTTGTATTTTTTGCTCTAACAAACTAACCATATCAGCATAATTAGTATCGTTGCCTGGTACTCTTCTAAATTGATTAAGATCATAAAAGTACTGCTCAAATATTGCCATCTGTGCTTGGTTAGCAAATAAATTAAACTCTTGAGGTGTTATATAACCTCTTTGCTCTTTATTAGCTAATGCTAAAACTTTTTGATATACCGTGTCTACATTTATAGCCATAATTTCTTTTATTTATTATAAAAAGGAAACTTTTTATTTAAAGCTTCTCTTCTTTCTTTACACCCGCAATCTTTTTTTGTAACCTTACTAACAGTGTCCACTGCTTTCTTTATACCTGTTAATTTTGTAAATTTTTCAACTAAATCTCCAAAACCTTGTATTTTGTTTTCCATATAATTTAATTTTGTAGTTTACGATCGCTCCGTAGAGCGACCGCACCTACAGTTAGATTAATTTAATCTTTTTTCAATATTGGAGTAAATCTCCATTCCTTCGTCAGTTTTAAACCAAGCGGCTAAAGCTGAGTAAGGGTGTTCGTCAAACGGAACGTTCATTAACTTTCTATCATTAGAACCCCAAGTAAAAGTTCTTTGATCAGAAGATAATTTAATTATTCCCATTTCAGTTGCTTTAATACCAAAGTTTCTAAGTTGAACGTTGTCATCATTTACTAATTCTAAGAATAAAACTGGGTTTCTCTTAGCGTATAACAACAAATCTCTTTTAAGTTCTTTAGAACTCATCTCTGACACCTTAGAACCTACCTCTACACGCATAACTGCTTCGGCCATATCTATATCTAAACTTTGAGCCGCGTTTAACGCTTCAATCTCCATTTCTATATCTTCGACCTCATAAGCTGCTGTAAGTTGTGGTTGGTTTTCGTAATAAATTTTATCTTTCATAGGGTGATATAAAGATAATAATTTTTGTAATACAACTTTGTTTTTTGGCACTTGTAAAACGCCGTTTCTAAAAATAATATGCGATAATCTTTGATCACCTTTCATTTCATCTACAAAGCAAGTAATTTGATTTTCACAATACTTTAGTTCTCTTTCGTAACCCTCTTTTTCATCAAACCAGTATATACCTGCTGATTTAATAGACTTACTTAATGGTGTTCCTCTTTTTATAAGATATGTTCTATCTTTAACCTCCCATTGAGGTTCTTTAGATTCAATTTTTTTAGGTTTTGGTGTTTCAACAACTGGTGTTTCAACAACAGGTACCTCTACCACTTCTTTTGTTTCTTTTTTCTTTGCCATAATATAATATATAATAAAATTAATAAAATAAAAGGCCGAGGCCGAAGCCCCGGTCTTTTAAGAATTGCTTAGTTTAATAACATGAAGTTATTAGCACCTTGAGTAACCATACATCTTTCAGTTAAGAAGTTTACAGTCATCGCGTCTAAATCAGAAGTAGTAGCTCCAACAGAACCAGTAACCCACGTCTTCATTTTTCTACTTTCTAACTGTGAAGCTCTATATCTAACATGTAAGAAAGGACGTTTCATGTTCTTTCCTAAAGCTTGATCATAAACTGAAGATACACCAGCAGGTATAACAACACCTCTAATACCTTCAGCAGCAGCAGTAAGATTAATACCACCTCTAGTAGCTAAGTCATTTAAGTATTTCCAGTCAGACTTATAGAAGTCATAAGAACCTCTTCTGAAACCAGAGAAACCTAAGTTTAATGCCATATCTTCTGAGTTGTCAAATACTCCGTAAGAAGTACCACCAGCTCCGTAAGAATTCATAGAAGCTAACATATCGTCAATAGCTAAAGCAGTTGCTCTATTTACAAATAACATGTTTTCTTCAATTGCACCATTTCTATCAAACTCAGCTAAGATAGCGTCAAATTCAGCTAAATCAGTTGCAGCGTTAACACCAGTAATACCAGACGACTGATGTCCTCTAGCTTCGATAGCAGCAAATAAACCTTCAGTACCTGCAGTTCCCGCACCACCATCAGTTGGTAAAGCTATAGCAGAAGCACCAGCTACTGTTTCAGCTTCAATTAAAGCCATCTCACAGTAATCCGTGAATCTAGCTCTAGTATCACCTTCAGCTTTTAAATACCAGTAGTAACCGTTTTGTCCATCCTCACCAGATACTTCAACCCAACCTACTTGAGCAACATCAGATCCTGAAACCTCGTACATGTCTTTCATTATGATTGGCTTGTTAGTAAATGTAGTGAATTGTGGCTCATTAGCTCTAGCTCCTAAATATGCAGTACCTTTAGCATACTCAGAACCAAATACCATTATAGTACAAGCATTATCACCATTAACAAAACCTGCGTTTGTCATGTGTGCAACACTATAAGGTTGTACTGTAATAGTTTGGTTACCAGCAGCAGCAACACTTACACGAGCTGTAACCGTTTGTCCACCACCAGAAATTAATACCATATCACCAACTCTAATACCGTGAGTAGTTGTTTGAGCAACACCATCAATATCAGTTAAAATATTAATAGTACTTGCTGTAACATCTAACATATCACATATATAAGATAAGTGTAACCTACCTTGTTCTGACCAAATAACTTGATCAGCTGACATAGCTTCTTCTGCACCAACTTGAGATAAGAAACCTGATATAGTTCTCTTACCGAAAACCTCAGCTTCTTTTTCCATCAAGTCAGGAAGATATTGCTGTGCCCATCCATTGTTTTGGATGTCTAAATAATTCTCAGAAGTAACCGCTTGTACCGCCGCGCCTCTACTCTGAGTTCCTCTTGTAATTGCCATTTTAAATTTTTTTTAAATTATTACTTTTTAAATTTGTTGTTTTTAATTTTAAACTTAAAATCATTAGCATTATCACCTAATACTCTTACTGTCATACCGCCTGTTTCAATTTTCCCATGACTTTGTCTTGGGTTCATATCAACGTTTTTGGCTTTAGCCATACTATTTTTCATAGCATCTGCTTTTCCTTGTTCGTAAAAGTGTTTCGCAACAGCATCTGCATTCATTGCTGTGTATAGAGATTTATGATAACCCTTGGCATCTGACATTTCATTGTTTTCATTCAAGAACTTCTTGACAAAATTATTAATATCACCCTGAGTGTTCTTAACCTCTTCAGCATTGCTTACGTTAAACCTATATTTTTTATCACCGACGTTGTATTCAAAACCTTTGAACTTGTCGTTAAAAACATTTTCAGTTTTACTTAAAAAAGTTGATTTTTGTTTTTCCGCTGCTTTTTGAGTTGCTTCTGACTCCTTGTTGTATCTATTAAAGAAATCAATTGCTTTTTGCTGCTCACCCGTGAGTTTGCTTCCAGCTTTGATTTCGTTATAGTATCTAGACTTTTGCCCGTCTAGGTGGCTTTTAGCGCTGGCAACTTGCTCTTTAAGCGCTAATTTTTTTCTACGTATATCTCTATCGTCGTCTACATCTTCGTCGTAAGAGAACGTGTCTTCCATAAGGAAGTTAATTTCTTCGTTATCTAAATGAGGTTTTGTTTGTTTGTAGTATTCTTTTAACAAAGCAGTATCACTTAGTTCGTTGTAATCTTGATTAAGTTTTACATAATCACTTAGATCACCACCAGTATCCTCCATAAAGTCCATTAACTTTTGGATATTTTCTGGCAATGGTTTTCCGGTAGCCTCAGCTTTAGCTATAGCTTCCTCGACTTGCTCCTCAACCTTTTCAACTTCTTCCTCAGTAATCTCCTCTAGTACTGGAGCTTCTTGTGATTCAGGTTCTGGCTGCGCTTTCGTTTCCTCAGCAACCTCAGTTACGGCTTCTACTTTTTCTTCTGCCACAACTTCATTTTCTACTTTTTCTTGTGGTGGAGCGCTTAAATCTACTTTAATAACATTGTCGTTTCCAGCAGATTCAAATTTACTTTCGTCGACTTGTTCAGTCGTTTCCTGTGTAATCTCTTCGACTACTTTTTCATTTTCTTCTTCCATAATATAATATAATAATAATTAATAATAATCCTACTTAGGGTCGAATGCGTTTAAATTGAAGTCTCCACTTAATATATCATTACCTGAAGACTCAAAGTTTTTAGGCATTCCACCGCTATTTCTTTGATCTATAAGCTCACTTTGTTGAGTAGCTTGTATTTTGGTTCTTTTGTCTTTTCTATCTTCCCTTCTACTTTCTCTATCAGACATACCTTGCGACTCCATAGTTTTTAGTTGCATGTTGTACTCAAACTCAATTTTCATTAACTGTTTTTTAAGTTCAACTTCTTGCGTCTGTTCTTGTATTTTGAGTTGAGACTTTGTCTGTTCCAACTGTATTGTTGTCTGAGCTATAGCTTGGTTTTTTTGAACTTCAGCTTGCGCTGCCGCTTGGGCTGACTGTTGGTTTATTTGACCTTGTCGCTCCATATTTTCTTGCTGCGCCTTTTGATCTCTTTCCATCTTTTTTCTTCTACGCAACTTTAAGAATTGATTTGCTAGCTTTAAATTCCTAACGTTTCTAACATCAATAGCATCCTCAAGTTCTATAGTTTGCTGCTGAAGAGCTATTTGTATATTGTTTTCTAACATAGCTTTTTCTTCCTCATCTGGTTGTAGCTCTATGAAAATACCAAAATCATGTAGATGTAAATCTGACATCTCTTCCAACGTAGCTATATTACTAGATCCAATAGCCTGAATGAAAGCATCTTTTGTTGGGGAATACTCTATAATATCAGATATTCTAAGTGATAAACACTCTGCTGTCTCAGCAGTTAAAAATAAACCAGCTTGTAGTATATGTCTAGTTGCTGTATTTGAGTTTGCCGCAGCTATCTTCTGCACGCCAACTAAAGCGTTTTTATCTGGCATACTACCATCTCTAGCCTCATTAAGGCCGGTTACGTCCCTTATCATTTGAAGGTAGTAGTTGTACGTTCCTATTAAAGCTTGCATTTTGTTTCCACCAGAACCTGATGTTATTTCTTGAATAGGAACTTTACCTGGATTCATATCACCCTCAGAAGTAAATGATCTACCAATAACAGATCCTGTTTGGAAGAACATATTTAAAGCTTCTTGCGGGTTGTAGTTTGTACCATTACCTAAATCTATCTCAGCTAAACCATCAGCATCTAAATACACACCATCTGGAACCATTCGAGACATTACTTGTTGTAACTTCAAATGAGTTAGTTGAATCATATCTGCAAACCCTGTAACGCGCTTTACTAAAGAATCTATTTTACCGTTATACATTCTGGGTGCTACTATAGAATAATTCATTTTTACTTTAGTAAAATCACTCTTAGGTCTCATCATGTTTTTAGACATCTCCCATCGAAGAAGTTTATTGGTACCTAGAATCATAGCTCCATCGTAAAGACACTCTATAGATCTTAACATTCTACTGTAACCACCCTCCATATTTTCTGGTGGGTTGAATGAATCATCTTTAGATATTATTTTATCTGCACCAGTAGCCATTTGCTTCACCTTGTAGACTTCATTCATATAAGTCTTGTAGTTAAAGTATAACACTTGGACAGTGTTGTTGTCCTCTTTATCGTAACTATGTTTAGAGTTGTAGTTAGATCTATTGTTAGATTTATTCTTCATTATATCTTCAAGATCACTTTCAGATAAATGAGGAAATTGTTTTGCTAACTCGTTTACTGGAATAGTTTTTATTTCACCCACGTAATATATGTCTTCAAAGTAAGGTGATTCTGTGTAAGAATAAACTAAATTTGCTGGATCAACGTAATCAATAACAACTCCCTCTGAAGTATTAAATGACGTTTTTACAGCTCCAATACCTAAGACCGTAAGGTCTTGGTAAAATCGTTTTTTAATTAACTCGTAATTGTTACCATCAAACAGTGTGTTTAAAGCCTGTTCTTCAGCTATCTCAATTGATTGCTTGTAATTTAGTTGCATGTGAAGGTTCAACTCTTCTTTATTTTCAGGTAAATCTTCTTGTTTTACGTTACTACTAGAAGCGTCTACACCTAGCGCTGCCGCTTGATCTATAAAAGGTTTTGCCTGCATATCATCAAGAACATTCTGCATGTAATCAGTTCTTTGTTTAACACCAAAAGGATCTTGTGAAAAAGCCTTTATATCGTATGTTCTCTCAGCTATACCATTTACAACTATATCTACAAATTTAGATATAATCGGAACTGGCTTCCAGTCTAAATTTAAATAGGACAAATCACCGTTTATAGATAACTCATCCTTGTACTTTTGAATAGACTGTTCGCCTCTAGCATACAATCTTAAATTATGAAAATCATTGTGGTTAGTTCTATGTCTAGTGTTACCTCTATCATTATTAAACCACTCTTGCTCTATTGCTTTACCTACTTTCAAACCATAATCATAGCTTAGCTTCTCAGCATCACTAACTGTTTGACTCGGGAAATAACTTTTAATGCCAGACTCTGCCATATTTATTATTTGATTATTTGTGAATTGCTTCCAGTATTACTATACTTGGAAATTTTTATATTTAGTGGTTGTTTTTCAACCTTAGCGTTTGGTGCATATAAATGCCTATTGTTAGCCATAATAGCTAAACCAGAACTTATTGACGCATCATGCTTTGTTCTTTTGTTTATATCAAACTTTGCCCAATCGTTTAGTAATTCATTAAAATACAAATCTCCAAACGTTCCATCTTGCTTCATTCCAACGTGATCTTGTATGTACATCTCAATTGCTGCCGCGTGTGCTTGTTTGATATCTTCTGAGGAGTTAGGTATTCCACCAACTTCTTTTTCTGCAACAGACAACTTGTTCCAAATTTTATCCGGCCTATTCATACTAAACCCTCTATATCCTCTACGTCTCAAGTAATACAAGAGACGAGGTTTATTGTTCTCTGCGAGTATAGGCATCCCGTAAAATACTAAGGCCATTAGAACGTCCTCAAAAAACATCTCGGCCGTTGGTGGTCTTGACAAGTATTCTAAAAAGAAACTATTTGCGGGCGCATCTTCCATGCTAAACCTAGTTAACCCGTGCAAAGCTCCTTTCGATCCAACCCCGTCCACTGTGCCTGATATATCGTAGCTATCACAACCAAAAGCACCCATGTGTTCGTTGCCTGGATATTTTATACCATTTTTAAGTATTACCCTATTTTGTAACTGCTGAGGTGGAACCCAGCTTAATTTAAATCTTCCTTTTGGATCTGGGTAGAATATAACCTGAGAATCTTTAACGCCATTTACCCATTGAAAATTACCAGTTGTAATTCCTAAGGTTCTAGCCATCTCCTCGTTATAATCTATCTGTTCGTATAATTTAACTAAGTTAAATATACTGTTTTTAGTCTCGTCTCTAAACGCGTGTTCGGTAGTTCTTGGGAACTGGCGATAAAACTCGTTTAAAGCGTCTTGATCGTCTTTTAAACCATCTACTTCATTTTGCCAATTATCTATTACACCTACGTCTATTAATTCACCGTCTGGTGTAAGTCTGTCGATATCAGGGTTAGTAAAGACTGGAATTCCATACTCATCAATAAATCCTTCGTAGTTCCACTCCATTGGGATAAAAAGAGAGTATAAGCCAGACTTTGTCTGACCATTTCTATTTCTTTTCGTGACATCTGAGGCATTGTATAGTTTTTTAAAATTCTCTCCACCTTTATCTAAAGCATTTGAAGTTGAGCCCATCATACATTTACCAATAATTCTACTACCTAATCGTAAACATGTTTTTGTAACCCTCCAGTTATTTAAAATATTATCGGGTCTCTCCCATTTACCAGATTCATCGTGAACTAATAAAGCTAGTTTTTCACCATCATAGCTATTGTCTCCAGTGTTTTTCCAGTCAATAGTCGTGTCTAAACCTTCAATATCCTCCATACCATCTGTAGCTGACATCTTTTTTCTTGTAAACTTACTAGCTGGTACTCTATAGGCTAACTCTGACT
>Ga0208919_1000699_pt1 | contig 21308 bp, 32 predicted proteins | sample 4_EtaG_FD_184076 | JGI IMG/M metagenome (GOLD analysis project Ga0208919, IMG submission 184076) | Marine viral communities from the Subarctic Pacific Ocean - 4_ETSP_OMZ_AT15127 metaG (SPAdes) (version 3) | ecosystem: Environmental > Aquatic > Marine > Oceanic | place: Pacific Ocean | collected...
CTTTATGACAACTGTCTCTGAGAATAGACTGACACTTATATCTAGTATGTTCCTAGAAACTTGAAGTATCTTCCAATTTATAATAGTTAGTATAAATGAAAAAAGTAATATGCTAATAGAGAAAAGGATTGTTAGGTTATCAGCAACTTCATTTAAAAATTCTATTAACATTTTAGTATGGGTACTTCTCTTTTGCTTCCTCTGACTCTTCCGATTTTTTATCTAGTTGGATTACATCACGGTTTGCTAACTCTTCTAACTGTTTAGTTGCTTCCTCGTTCTGCTCATTAATAGTCTTGGGCTCTTCTGCTTCCTCTGACTCTTCCCTTGCAAGATGTTCTTCCTCTTGAATAATCCACTGGTCAGCTACGTTTGAAAGTTCCTCGATTAAAATCTTATCCCACTTTTTATCTGAATGAGTTAGGGGTGTATCTGAAACAAAGCCAATATGGTCTTCCAGTTCTTTCAAGTAAGGCATTCTTCCTTCCCAAAAACCGCCACCACCCATGATGACTTGGAGTTGTTTGCTTCGCTTATAAACCTTTTTTACATTATCTTTTGTTATTTTTACTATGCCTAGGTAGTGTAAAAGTAATCTAACTGCTTGTTCTATCGTTGTTGGTTCCTGTATTTGCATCTTTTCTTTCCTCTTCTTCTAAAGATATGTTTAAATCTTTGGTTAGTTTGTCGAAAAATACTTTCTCTTGTAGAGTATCCTCTAGAAGTAATCTATATATCTTTCGTGTTAAGTTGTATCCAACTGGCTCGTTATTCATTCTAACAAAAGACTGACAGCACTCTCTCATTAGAAATAACTCAGAGACTGTAAAGTCCATCTCAGTTAGTTGCATTGTATTTTTAGGGTCCGTGGTCATAAGAACGGCCATACCAATTTTCTGTATCATCTCAATAGGTACTGACATTCCTGCTGAGGGTACAATTCCTCTAGCGGGTAATTGCAGGCTTCCACCTTCTCGGTCATGTTCAATTAGTAAAGTAAAAGTATCGCTTAGAAACAATGCTTCGTTCCTTGAAAGACTTAGGGTTTTTGTTTGATTCAATTCTCTTTCTACCTCAGCATCACTTTTATAATGCTCAAAGTGGTCATTGGAATCCATCATAATGCTTTTCCCCTGTTTGACGTAAACATCTTCTACAAACGTAGAAAATTCTTTTAGAACCCCTTTTTGATGCCCACGCTTCAATTATAGGTGGGTTAGTATTATGACCTTTGAATATACAAATAATGAACTTAAACAAACTAATCATAATCCTTTCCCTAATATATTATACTAGTTTTATTAATCTTCTCTATCTCCAAAAGACGATTGCTCTAGTTCTATTATTCTTGCTTTTAAGGTGTCTATCTCCTCCATCATCTTAGATTGAGAGTCCATAATGGATTGGTAATACCCACGTGCCTCGTCAGACATCTGAATTAGGTACTGCATTATGTTAGCCATATATAATTTATTCCTCTACATATTATTGAAACTACCAATATAAACCATAAAATTTTTAGAAATTCTATATTAGTTACCATGATTATCCTTTTGATACAGTTATACTTTAATTATATCAAAAATATAACAAGTAATCAAATTAAATAGAAAGTACATTATAACGCCTGAAAGCTTTTGTAAGTTCTTGGTGTGCGTTGCTTCCAATGAACTCTTCTACTACTTCCAAGTACTTCCCAGCAAAGTGCTTCCCATGATGGTCTGCATTGGTTCCATTGTAATTTATTACGTGGGACATCTCATGACAGATGTACGGTAATGTTTTAGATATTGGAAAGGGTAATGAAATTGTGTCGGCTGTTGCGTAAGCTATTAGATGTCCTTCCTCTAACAAAGTAGGGGGGCTTATCTCAGCCCATTCAGAAATTCTTTGGATAATGTTTTGAACCTGTTCCCATGTTAAGATATCTGTATCCCCCCAAAACATACAAGAGTCCTCAGCTTGAAATATTTGCTTTGCTTGGAAATCTTTTATATGTGTGTTTGGAATATCTCCACCCATCCAACTCTTGGCCATCAGTTCCTATTCTCCCATCTTCCCCTGAATCTTCGGTGGAGGAGTTATCTTTACTTCCTCATGTTTCTTGCCTTGTGGATAAACTTGTTTCAATCCAATGTATATCCCTTGAATACCTTTGTTGCGTTCACCAACTTCAATCATTCGTAACTCTTCTTGATTCATTATTTCTTCCTATACTTTGCAGTCTTCCTTGCTATCTTTTTTGGTTGAGCTGAGAACTGCTTACCTTTTTTAGTAGCCTTCCTCTTAGCTCTTGTGGTAGCTCCATACTCTTGTGGAGATAAAGCTCTCCTAGCTTTCTTAGGTAGGTAGCGTTCTCCTGTCTTTCCACTCGGCTTCCCAGACTTAGTTCCCCAGTCTTGTTTAGTCCACCTCGACAAAGAACTCTTTCCAGTCTTTTTACCTTTGTACTTCCCGCCAGATTTTTTATATCTCTGGACAGCTAATTGGGCTTTACGTGCAGACCATTGTCCCGGCTTCCCACCTTTACTCCCTGCCTTTACCGAAGCTTTTATTCGTGACCACTTCTTAGGGTCCCGTCTTTTAACAGGAGCTTTCGTTATAATATCAGAAAATATATCTATCGCATAGTCTAAATCATTCATTAATCTGTCCCCAACCATTTTTTTATTCGAGGCATCCTAGCTAACCATGCTAACAATGCCCCAAAACTTATTGTTCCAACCAGTAGTATAAAGAAATTTATCTCAGTATATCTACCTAAACCTACTAATATTGCGTCCTCTATGAAATGTAGAGCACTTACTATAATTGTAATTGAACCAAATTTCTTCACTAAATACCCCTGTATTCCTTTGTAATATTTATTATTTTTGACTATAATAGTTATGGGTGCGAGGGCTATTTATAGTTGTCGTACCCACCATAAGTTCTTGAGTCACCATAACCACTGATTCCAATAGTCTTTAGTACATCATTAAACCCATCGTGGTCACCCATAATAGTTCTCATCTCGTTATCTATGAGGGCATCCTTCTTCTCAAGCTCAGCTAATTGGTTATCCAGCTTCTCAGTTAGTTCCACAACCCTTCTAGTTGCTTCCATGTGCTGTGCCTGTAACTCTGAGATGTTCTTTACGTTCTCTTCTACAGTACTATCTAACTGAGCCATATACCAAATAAGTCCGAATGCTTGTGCTATAACTATTCCTATAATTCCTATAGGTAATTTTATTTTACTTATGTCCATTTATCTACCTATTCTCAGCCCTTTTAGAATATAGTATTCAACTAATTCTTTTGTTACAAATAACCCCGCAATCGCAGAAGCGGTGAGTACTAAAGGCTTTGCTAGTTTTTTCTTGTCCATGTCATTCCTCTAATTTATTTTTTTACTCTATCCCAAACAATTCTTGCTAGTCCTATAACACCAACTACGATTGATGTCCAAGATAGTATTTGAACTGTCATTATATCTTCCCCTAAGCCATGGCGGGATAGGTCTGCCATGATACCTCCAAACACTATTAAAGGTATAGGGAACCATTGTTTTATTATACTCATTATTTTTTATTCTCCGTTTTCATTCCAAACACAGAACCTGTAAGTAAAGCTCCAAAGCCAATATGAAATATACCTCCATTAGTTAGAGTGAAGGGTTCGTGTCGATTGACACCTTGTGACGCTATCTTTAGATACTCTAGTCGTACCATTGTATCGTCTAGCTCTGAAAGCCGTTCTAAGTAGTCGGCTGGGTTTGGTCTAGTTAATCCTATATAGGATGGAACTATCACAAAATCAAAGAGGCAGATAACCACATATGTAATAAGGGCTGTCCACCTCCAATAATTTGTCATAGTTCTTTTAGTCTGATTCGGGTATTGTTATCTTTTCTATTGCATCAATTGAAGCCTTAGAAAATTCCTTTATTTCTTTTGTTATGGCATGTTTCTCTGCATTAGTTACCTTGCCATCTTTTAGGGCAATACTAACTGCTTGGACAATATCCATTCCTTCATCTACAATAATCTTACCATCACCGGCAAGACCTTTGTTTAGATTATAGAAAGTCATTCCAAGACTTATTATTTTCATTGGGTTCATATTGTCCTCCTTAGATACCGCACCCGCAGTTCCCACCGCAAGGGCATCCTTGCATATCAAGTTCTAGGCAGCCTTCGCATCCACATTCGCAAACACATTCAAAAGGTTCGCAAGAACACACATCATCTATTACGCAACATGAGTTATCCATTATTCACTCTCCAGAACTTTCATTCCAAGTGCTATAATTCCTCCAACACATCCTGTAGCTATTTCGTTATATTCATATATAACACCAATAGATGATAATACTCCTAATACTATAATTGCCAAAAATATTTGTGGCCTTAGTTTTCCAAACATACGCTTCTCTCTTTTTTATTTATTATGCTAATCCGAATGCTACAACTCTAATGTAAACTGCAGATAAGTTAGTAGTGTTAGCTACTTCGTCTAGTGCAGCACCATCAGCTCCAGCTTCGTAAACTTCAACTTTTTCGTTACTGTAGTCGTATTGAGCTACGTAACCTGAAGTCTCAGTATCAATCATGACTGCGTGTATTGCAGTGAAACCAAGGTCTCCTGCTGTTAATGCTTCTCCACCTGTTGGGTATGAACTGTCGAACTGTATTCTTTTAATAGTGAACTTACTCGCAGTTCCACCACTAACAGCAGCTCCTTCGTGTGCTCCACTAGGTGTTGTTATTGTTAATGCCATATTTAGTTTCCTCCTTAAATACTAAGATAGATTTTCTATCTATTTATTATACTAATTGTTTTATTATTTCCGTTTTACCGCCTCAGCGATTTCGTCCCTTTTCTTTTCACCGGGACTGCCTTCCTTGAAGTTTTTATATCCAAGTTTTTTGGCTTGGGCTGTAGCAACTGCGAATGGGTTATCTACAGCCTCTAATCTAAAAAATTTGTAGGTCTCTGTATTGTTCCTTTATAATCAGCTGATTTTTGAAAACATGATTCACAGCCACAAGACTCTTTGTATAAGTGACTTTTCTCTCTAGACATCCAATCAAAAAAATGGTCCGACTTAGAAAGTCTTACAGGCATCTCACTATATTCTCCTGTAATAGCTTTCTTTGTTTTTCTGTTTGCTAAAGTAGATAGTAAGTTACTAAACCCTTCTGCTGTGTTTCTTTCTGATACTGGAGTTTCGTATGAGTTCCCGCCTTCAATAACACCTCTTTTTTTATGCCCACCTAGTTGAGGTGTAGTTAAAGCTTCATTGTAATATCTTCTACCAAGATTACTTCCGGCCTCATTTACTGCCCACGGGACATATGAACTACCATTAGGAGATGGGTCGTCCTCTATAACTGGAGTATTTCTAGCATACTCTGGTTCCAACTCTCCCGGAAATCCATACTTATCTAAAAGTCTGTGATGTTCTTCCTGTCTTGCTTGAGTACTATATAGAAGAGGAAAGGCTTCTACTCCAGACTCAGGCATTTCTTTATGCATGAAATTCATAAAAGATTTAGTAAAATCTATATTTCCATCGGATTTAAACATTATTTCTACCTCCTCTTTAGGCTCTTCATGTTCGTGTTCTTTTGTAATAAGGCAACTTCCATCAATACATGATTTAGTTGCAGCGTTTTCTGATTTAATAATCTCAAAAGATGCAGCTTGGTTTACTCCCTTTTCACAGACAGTAACCTCAGCGAGTTCTAATTCATCTACTTGCATTACATCTTGTAATCCTTTTTGTATATTCTGTGTCTTCAAGGCACTTCCAGCAATACTATAGCTCTTTAGTTTTCCACTATGTATTTGTTCTGCTACTTTCTTTGCGATATTTGTATCGTTACGAAGTTCTGTTATAAAGAATAGTCCGTTCCCGTTGACTCCAGACTTAAATATCTGACCACCTTTACTTATATATGCTGGCAACGCCCACCCCACCTGAACGTCAGAATGTAACACCATCGCATTACGGGTTCTGAAATTTGCCATGTATTTATCAAAGGCTTTGTCTAAGGCATTAGTTGTAATAAGATGTCCTTCTCTATCAACTAATTCAATAGATGCTGGCCCCCCAATAACTAATTTATCATCATCGGAAATTTTCTCTTTCTTTAAAGCTTCAGTGTACTTTCTATTCTCAGGGAATGCCCTAGATAATGTTAGTAATTCAGCTGGAGAAGCTATTCCGGCTTTGTATAATCTTTGGTATTCTTCTAAAGCCTTGCCGATTTCTTTTATAGAAACCTTGCCATCAACGGTTTCTGCACCATCTATATCAGCTTTTTCTAAGAACATTACACTTGGGTCGCCATAATCTATACTAGGACTACCATCGCACCCACAATCGTCAGATGCAAAACCATCATTAGCCCAATTTGAAGGGCTTGGTATGTCTCCTGCTATAGTCTTAATAGTTTCAGTTGTCATATTATTCAGCTACTCCCCATATTACACCGGTAAGTGTCGGAGTGTTTTGTGCGGCTATCATTGAAATCTTTCCTCTAAAATCTAATGGGACCTCACAATTGAAGGAGTCTCCACCATAAATAGGAATACCATTAGCCGAAGTGGCTGTTTGGTCAAACGCTAAGTAAATAATATCTGCGGCTGTAGCAGACCTATTAGTAAATTGAAACCCTTTGATTTTTGTTAGGGAAGGTTTCTTTATAGATGAAGATGCATTTGCTGCACCTGTCCATTCATATAAAGGACCCTCACCACCTGTTTGGTTCCCATCTACATATGTAGAAACTGCAGTTGTATCCTCTCTAATTTCAAACATAATTTTGTCTGCATAGAAGTTTATATTGTGTTGTGCAGTTGTTACTAAATATAATCTGTAGACAGCTGCATCTGTGTTAGCTGGAATAGCATAAGTAGCTGATAGTTTTACGAAACCTGTAGTTAGGTCATGACTACCAGATGTACCATGTGATGTTGTTCCAGTAGCGTCTCTTAGAGTCAGTGTCACTGCTCCTGATGCTGATGCCCCACGAACTTCTAATTGAACTGATATGTATTGTGTGTTTACACTTCTAGAAATCAATGGTGATTCCCAATAAAATCCTTCGCCAGCATCTGAGTTAGCTGGGTTTATTAGTAAGGAAGCTGAACCCTCTGCAGCTTGTCCTGTATCTCTAGCTCTAGCAGAACCAGTCGCTACAAATTCATCAACAGTACTTCCCTCTACGCCCGGGTTCAAAACTAAGTTTGTTGCAATTTCCCCACCGTTTACTACTATTGAATATACATCTTCAGCAGTTGTGCTGGCTGCATTTGATATTGCTACATATCTATTAGCAGGATGGACAGACTGTCTAGTCGAACTATCTACATCCCATCCCCTGTAATCTGTGTGTCTTTCGTTAGCCATTTATAAAATCTCCTATTTATTTATATTTATGATAGCCACAAAGCTACCCATAACAGCTGTTGTATGTACAACCAATATTCCTATTGCTACAAGAATACTTTTCATTCCGTACATTTTGCTACGCCATTGAGAGATATCATCGACTTTGGTTTCTACCTTTTCTAAATTCTTAGATAGGTTTTCATTGAGGGCGTTCTGACTTGAAATATAAGAATCTAATCGTTCCATATAAACTGCTAAATTCACTTGTGTGTCCTTATCGGCCACTTATCAGTCCTCACAAATTGTACTAGTTGGTATAAAGTAGCAGGGGGACCGAAGTCCCCCCGCAAGTATTGAACTAAACTTATGAGTTTAGGTCAGCAATTTTTGCTTGTGTCCAAATGTTCTTACATCGCATTTCACCCATAGTGTAGAGTAATCCTCTAACAACTAGTGCGTTTGCTGCAAAGTAATCTCTGTTCTCTACATATTGCGTTGGTTGTGCAATCGCAATTTCTAGATAATCAGTATCCAAAACATATACGTTTGAACCAAGAACAGCATCAGCAGATGATACAGACTTAGCAACGTCAGCGTCTGGGATAATTGGGATACCTTGGTAAGTAGCAAGTACTAGTCCAGTTCTTGTACCCGGGAAAGTTCTTTCAGAACCTACACCAACTTGGTACTCTTCCTGTCCTAAGTATCTTTGGTTTGAGTTAAGCAATCTTTCTAAGTTGAAGTATTGGTCGTGTCCCAAAAGGATTAGTTTTGGTTCTCCACCATTCTCTCTTATTTTTTGGATTGCTGTGTCTAGTAAGTTTAGACTTAGAGCTCTTCCTGTTCCTGAGTTGTAAGAAACAGAAGCACCTGCATTCCAAGCACCTGCTGTTCTACCACCTAGAGTTAGGTCGTAAGCTCTTGTTCTAGCTTCACCACCACCAACTGCAGCACCATCTTCTGAAATAATATCATCGATAGATGTCATACCTGCTCTGTTGTAAATGTAAGCTACGTCACCATCAGCGAATGTAGTACCTGAAGCAACTGTAACAGCACCAGTAGATGTGTTTACAGCAGAAACAACTGAACCAGAAGTTCTGTCGTGTCCTGTGGCTGAAACATCATATTGTCCTACTGCGTCACCAATCTTGAAGTTCTTAGCAATTGCTGCTGGAACTGTGAATGATGTTGATGAACCAGCTGATGTCAAGTAAGCTGAACCTGCGTTCAACTCTTCGTTGATTTCTTTAATGTGGTCCAATTGAGCATTTTCGTTTTCCAATGCTAGAACATCACCAACACCACCTTCTAGCTGTGCAGTGAACACTGATTTCACTGAAGCACCGAATGTAGTTGAAACAATTCTAGGTAAACTAGATACTGATTCAATGTTGGAGATATCAACAGTTGGGATAGAACCTGTCTCAGTTACTGGTCTTGAACGGCCAGAACCTCTATCAGTTCTTACCCTCCAACCAGCAGTATTTCCCCAGACCACTCTAGGGATAGCATTGAAGAATCTTGTTTGGTTGTTTAGTGCTTGCCAAACTTTTCTTCCATATGTTGTGTTGAAAACACCTGTAGCAGAGTCTACTGTAAAGTAAGATTGTTTTTGTAGGTATTCAGGTCCGAATACAGACTGGTACAATCCTCTTTGAGACTGTGCAAGATATTCACTTAAACTTGGGTTTGCCATGTTTTTAAATCTCCTGTAGTTTGTTTATTATTTATTATCCTAATAGTTCCCTAGGAACACCATCAGTGTTTCCAGTTTCTATATTATGTTGCATTCTTCTGAGTTCTGAGTAAGAAAGCTCTGAAAGCTGTGCAGCTGTGTCTGCAGTTGCAGCAGATTTTTGAATAGGTGTAGAATCATCTACTCCCAAACTGTTCACGACTTTAGGAGCTTGCAATCCAGTTTCTTCCCTGAATCCCATTTTCCTTAGTCTTGCTTCAGATTCTGTTTGAACTGCCTTAGAAATGTTAGCTTCTGTATCAGCTAATTGTTTCTTTAGAGTTTCTAACTGTTTCTTCATTGCTTTCATATCTTCATCATCGTCATCCATGCCCTTCTCTTCTACAGGTTCGTCGGCTGCTTTATCGTCATCCTCGTCCTTGTACATTCCCTTCTCTTCTTTGTCCTCATCATCGTGAGCACCTTTTTCCATCGCTTTATCCTTCTTGTCATCTTCTTCATCGCCGTGGTATGCAGCTTGAATTGTGTTTTGCTGTTCCTCGATTTTTGCTTCGATTCCAGCATCGCTTTCTGAGTCGTCAGAGCTTTGTGGAGTACCGCCTGTTGGGTCAGCTTTTCTTTCATCCCCAGAAGCATCTGAGCCAGCATAGCTGTCTCCTTCTGAAGCTTTAAGAACTGTCATAACCTCTTTAGCGATAGACTTCACTAGTTCAGCTTTTGCAAGTGCTTCAGCTTTTTCAATCTCTTCTTCCTCTTTGTCAGCTTCTTCTTTAGCCAATCTTCCGTCCATTTTTTGTAGGACCTCGGCTACAGCTGCTAGAGCGAGATTTGTGCCTTCCATTTGCTTTTCAAGCCTCTCGTTTACATCTGCCATAGTTTAAAACCTCCTATGAATTAAATTTGTTCTTCACATTTAACATAAAAGGTTGGTCTTCGCCATCCGACCCTTTAAATTATGGAAAGAAATATAACGTTATATTTAACGCTATTTTATTATACTGAGGAAATCAAAAAATCCTACTCATTTATAATATGTTTATGGCAACTATTCCGAATCAGATAAACCTTTTGAGTCTAATTGAATCATTTCATTACGAAAATCGTATAAAGGAACTTGAACAAGCTTCTTTAATTTATCACATTGGTTCCCTTCTGGGAGTGATGCTTCTACTAAATCTAATACTTTCCCAACCATCTTAGAATGTCTAGAAATAATATACTCTTGTGTTGGTGTTACTTTACTTATATCCATTGTTTTCTCCTATTCTTTTATTTGAATTGCTTTAGGCAACTGGTTTCTAATTTCTTTTGGTATTTTTCTATACACCTTATTCCAAGCATCCTGTACAAAACTCCGCTGTATTTTTAATTGAGCCATACGTAATCCAAAGTTGTTCTCTGGGCTAGCTGTATACCACTTGCCACCCCTTCCTTCTACTGGTTTATATCCCAGACCATAATATTTAGTATGGGCCATTACTTTAGTTATACCTCGTTTTGTACGCCGAGTATGTTGTCTTGTATCAGCAGAGTAACCATATGGTGCACCTGTATTAGGACTTAATCCTCGTGCTTGAAATACAGACTCTCCTGCGTATTTTGATGGAAGAAGTATTGGGTCAAACGTTTTACCAAAATTTACAGTAAAACTATTAGAATCAGTAGTTATTACAACCTCATCTGCTAATGTCTGTACGCTATTGGGAAGTAGTTTTTCACATTCAGAAATAAAGTCTTCAGCCATCCCTTGTATATAAACTTCAGAAAGTTCTTCTAAGTTCTTTGGCGTTTTGGTATTCGATTGTCTTTGTCTAGGCATAAACTATTATACTAGTTTATTCTGATAAGTCTCTCCACTTTTCTGGAATCTTGTCTATAAACTTTCGTTTACTGTCATCATACCTATTCAAATAAATAACATCTCTACCTATATATCCATAACGTGGGTGCCAATAAGTAACTAACTGCTTAGGTTTAGTAGCTGCTTGTAGTCGTTGAAGAGCAAACTCATCAGGACCTTTCATGGTTCCACATATGTGTAACTCTCCTGTACCTATGTCTAGCTCATCAATCCTATGGAAGTGCCCAATCATTACACTATCAAACTCTTGCTCTAAGTCTTCATCCATAGCACCCTCTATTTCACGTTGTAAAGTTTTCCTAAATTGAAAAACACTTCGTAATTTAGTTATAGAATTGAGGATAGCACCACTACTACCAGCACCTGATATACAATCTCCATGTGTAATAAGAACTACTTTGTCATGTATTTTAAATGTCGTAATAAAACTTTTAGGAATATGGAACTCTATGTTTTCTTGTTTCTGACAAAAAGTTGCAACCCATTGATAAAGCATATAATCCCAATCCATATACTTATCTTTCATAGGAGGTTTTCTAGTCATCCTACCATGATTACCAACTACACATGGGACTTTGATTTTTGTAAAGTGTGGGGCTAAATACATTAGAGCTTGCCCAATAATACTAGCTCCTCTAATCATTTGCTCCATACAGTTAGCCATATTAGACCTAGCTAACTCTTCATGTATGTCACCACTAATCATATCACCTAACATAGGAACGATTAGCTCATCTACTGGAGCTATCTGCCTTCTGTAAGATGCATGTTTTATTATTTGGTTAGCCCACCCATACATACGTTTATTAAATATGTCAAAGTTATATTCGTTCAAACCCCGCATTTGCTCTTTAAATACATGCTCACCTATATGGGTGTCAGATAATGGGGTAACCATAATTTGTGGTTGATGTCCAAATGGAGTCTTATCAGTTTTTTCGATATGTTTTAGGGGTACAGCTGGGAAACCTTTAGTATAGTCTTGAATAGTGTCAATAATAACTTCTTGCTTTATGGTATCTTTTAGAAGTCCGTTGTAAAGTTTTTTGTAATAATCTGCTTCACCTTTATAACTAGCAAGCTTCTTATCTAACTTAATTCGATTCTCAGTGCCTTCTTCGTTTACTAAGAGTTCGTCTTCCAGTTCCCAATGATTTTTGTCGAACCACTTTTGAATGGTTGTTCTGTGAACCTGAATCCCATATTCCTGTTCCAGCCACTCTACTATCTTGGTCCACGTAGCCCCAATTGCTCTTCTTTTTATTATCTCTGATTTTGCCTGCTCGGGTATCATAACTAAACTGTATCTCCGTAACTAGTATCTTTGCACAAATTATGCACTGTAAATCCTTATCTTGATTTATATACATTTGACCCTTACATTTAGGGCATAATACTACACTATCATATTTTGATGTGTTGTGCAACCTAGTCACCTAATAATCTTTTGTATAAGTCCTTCCCTATTACTTTTTCAAAAGGAATTTCTTCAGTGGTTTCATCAAGTTCTTCAACAATCCCACCTTCTTTATCTTTGGAGCCGCCTGTAACAAGAGGACCTTTCTCGGAACCAGAACCATATTGAAGCTGTACATTTAAACCTGCCGGAGCAGTCTGACCTGCATCACCTTTTTCGTCTGGTTTGTTGTCCTTTATATCATTGTCATCATCTAGATTACGAATTTTCTGCTCCATATCTTTTTGCTCTGTAGCAGCATTTTTATCCGGTTCACCATCAAACTCTACAGGATTTTTTTGGTCATCAGTTATCTTTGTTTGGGGGTTTATATCTTCAGAACTAGTTTGCTGTCTAAATTTGATATCATCTTTTCTTAATTCTTCACTTACCCAATCAACTAAATCTAAAGTAAAGTCCGTACTTTTTTTTATCATTTTTCTTTGTGGAGAAAAGTTGTTTACAAAATCTGCTAACCGATGGATACCAGTTCGTTTTTTCTTTTTAGATTTTTTACGTTTGATTCTACCACCATAGGTTGGGGTAAAAAAGCCAGAGTCTGTAGAAACCGCCACGGTTCCACCAAAACCCCCGCCATCTCCACCGCTACCATTTCCGCCACCGCCATTTCCGCCACCGCCATTTTCTTTGTGAAGAGTTTCGGACTTTTCTAGTTCTGGGTGAAATCTAAATGAAACTACTTTTGCATCTTTAGATACAGATTCTCCATCTATTAAAATTTCTATTGGATAAACTTCTGGTTTTTTCAACCAATAAGCCACCTCATAACCACCATCTTTTAATAACTTTACTAATAAGCCCCTATCGTAATCGTCTTCAGCTTTTAGTATTTTTTGTTTACCTACAGGTAAGTTTAAATCAACCTTGTAAACATCATGAATTTCTGTATGATTGTGTTCTTCTTTTTTAATATTACTCATTTTCTAAATCAATGTCCGTTGGTTCAGTTGCTGTTTTAGTTTTACCTTTTGCTCCTCTTTTAGGAAATTGAGTCGGGTCTGGAAATACAGCCTTCTCAACAGTAGTTACGCCATTAGCACTTAAGTCTGCAACATAATCTACATTGTTTTCCGAAAACCACATCTTGGTTAGGTCAGCATTTAGTTCTTTTATGACTGGACTAGAGAAACCTTTTTCGTTCAAAGACTCTACCCAAGATTTAGATAGTGTTAGCTCATTCTTCCTAGCTCTAGCTTCAGCGTATTCATCAATATCTCTTTCTTCATCTGGGGATTTGTCACTCCAATCTGGAGTTACTCCACCGGTTCTACCTTTGAACTTTCTTTGTGATGGAGGTTTATAAGCTTTCAGCATAGCTTGAATAGGTTCACCCTCTCCACCTTCTGGAGCTTCTTCACCATCTTCTAATACTTCTTGCTGTTGAGCTTCCAGTTCTTGTTGTTGACGCATCTGCTCTTCTTGTAATTGCATTTGTTGCTGTTGTTGTTCAAGTTGCATAGCAGCTTGTTCTGCTTGCATCTTAGCAGTAGGAACTGGTTCTCCACTTACAATAAAGTCAGCTTCAAAAACATCTACATTTTGTTCTTTTAGTTTTATATCAAACCCTAATTGTGCAAATTGATTTACTATTTGTATCTTTTGTTGTGCATGAGCAATCCTAGTATTTTCAGCCTTTTCCTCTGGTTGAGGTAGCACTACTGTATAATCAGTAATGCCAAAGGCATCTAGTAATTGTGGGAATACTTTCTCATGTAATAATCTTTGGTCACTCTCAACCACACGACTCATCACTACTAGTTGTTGCGTTTGTTGTGATAGGCCACCAAATGCATCAGGAGCCCCCTGCCATGCTGGAGTAACACCCCACATAGCTGAGACACGTTCCCTGATTTCATCTCTAATAGGTAAATATTCCATTTCATTTAGACTATGGAAAAGTCTTACAAGGTCCACTCTACCTCTTTGGTTTCTAGCAGAGACTGCAACCATAGGTATGTAGTTAGGGTCCATTCTTGTTTGAGCCGCAATGTGTTCTCTTTCTCTACGTAATGACTCTGGGTCATCAGTAGTTACCATTAACATACTCGCAGGCATTTTTCTTTCAAAGAAATATCTATATAAGTTTTTATCCATACCTACTAAGGTCAAAGCCTTTTCAAATATAGTAAGTATTGGTGACCATCCATATGTTTCAGATGGTGAGAATTTTGAAAGATGTATAATTTCTTCATCAGAAAAATATAGATGAGCACTTCTGTGATAATACTTATACATTGCTGGTGACAGTTTTACATTACAATCTTCTTTAGAACAAGTCCCACTTTCTTCTTGTATCATTTCTCTGTGGATTGGGCAAAGATAGTGAGAGTTCTTTGGAAGACCAGCTGAATCTAAGTCAAACTCAACTAAAGCTGGATTCAATCTTCTGATTTCTTGCAACCTAGAGGAAACAGACCCATCTCCATTATCTTTATATTCTTTGGCTAGATATAGAAACCCATCATCTAAAGTATTAACATCAAAGTGAAACTGCCTTAAGACCTCTTCCATGCTTTGGTCAAACACATTACAGTCTTGTAGCCACTTTTGCAATCTTAATTTTTGCTCTTTGTCAGGGTTATCTGATTTAGGAACAATTGTAATTCCTCTTCTAAATACCTCCCCAGTAATATGGGAAACAGGACCTCTAATCTCTTCGACAGAATAAGCCACCGTCTGGAGGTCTTGTATTAATTGTTGGCGATATGCCATTTGATGTCTTACCCAAGTATTGACAATCTGGTCCAGACCTACTGTTGGAGCTCTACCAGTATCCCCTTGAGATTTCATAACATCCAATAAACTAATTTGTTTATTTAAATCCGCCATCTGCTGTTGCATGTGGGGGACTTGAGGTAGATATTCAGATAATTTCATTATTAATCCCTGCTTAATTTAGTCATATCTTGCATTGATACTAACTTTAGTATGTTATCCATAGCTTTTTCTTTCAGTTCAAACTCTTCTGAACGGGAAGCAGCTCTTTCAACAACATTTTTTTCTTTCGTTAGGTTACTTAATTTTTCCTCTAACTGTTGAATTTTTTTAGCTTTTGTTTCTATTTCGTATTCTAACTCACTTGTGTCTATATCAGAACCAAAATTTGCATTCTCCAAAACGCCTAGACTAGCAGCTTCCTTTACTAAGGCGATAAATTGTCCTTCAGATAATGCAATCACTGCGGCACTGTCATCCGGAATATCATCATCAGCACTTAACATCTTTAAGTCTGCGTGCCAAGTGTCTAGTATTCTCCATGTATTCTTATCATCTTTGACAGCTACATACTGCTGACCGGAGTCAGATAACATATTTCCTATTTCTCCGTTTACCATTTTTCTCTCCTAAAATCTTTTCTATTTATATTATACTAGATTTTTCGTATTTACTTACGCAATCTTGCAAGCACTCCACCCACAAGACTTACAAGTCTCACACCCAGACTCAAATACTATGTTTGGGTTGTTACAACAATCATAGTTTTCAGCTTCGGATATTACCTGTTCTTCTAGTTCAAAACCATCAAGTTGTAACTGTTCAGATTCTTTTTTGTTACCTTTTACCAAAACTTCTTTTTCTCTTGAGCCCGCTCTATATACAGTTATTCCCTTACAACCATTTTGCCAAGCTAACATATATGTGTTTTCTACATCTTCTATTGTAGCTTCATTTGGGAAATTGATTGTTTTAGATATACCTGAATCGCAATGTTTCTGAAAAGCAGCTTGCATAAGAACATGGTCTTCTGGTGAAATTTCTGGAGCAGTAGCATAAACTGCCTTAGCCCAATCCGGTACCTGTGGAGCAGTGGCTAAAGAACCACCCTCTGCCAAGTAATCCATCAAATCTTCTGAATAGAATCCATGTTTTTTAGCATCTGCTTCAAAATACTTGTTTACATAATTCAAAGTTTTACCTTCTAATATGTTTTGTTTTTTCCAAGCCAATGCAAATGTAGGTTCAATCCCACTAGATGTATCGGCTATCATTGATATAGTTCCTGTTGGAGCAACTGTTAATCTACAATGGTTTCTAAACCTTTGGCTCGCTTCATCATTAAAAGGAACATTATAATTACTGTTGTCCCACGCTGGAAATACCCCACGTTTAGCTGCTAATTCTTTTGATTCTTCATCAGCTATATCACGCATCTTTTTCATAATTGCACCACCAACTTCTTGTGCTAATTTAGAACCATATGGTATGTGCATTTGTATTAATAAATCAGCAAAACCCATAACACCCAAACCTATTTTTCTTGTAGCTTTAGTCATCTGCTCAATCTCAGGAGTTGCATATTTGTTCGCATCTATAACGTTATCTAAAAAGTGCACGGCTTTCTTTATTACCCACTCTAACCGAGCCCAATCTATTTTCTCTTCCCAACTATGAGTAGGTCCATCTGACCTTTGGTAAAATTTTGCTAAGTTTATAGAACCAAGATTACAGGACTCATTCCCTAGTAGTGGTTGTTCTCCACAAGGATTAGTAGCAATCATGTCACCATATTGTTCCTTTACGTGATTGTCTTTGTTTACTTGGTCTAAGAAAATCATACCGGGTTCACCATTTTTCCATGCCCCCTCTACAATTTTACTGAATACTTCTCTGGCCGATAAGCTACCTGCTATAGAGTTATCGTGTGGGTTGATTAAATTATACTGCATGTCATTTTTAACAAGTTGCATAAAATTAGAATCGACACCTACAGAAATATTAAAATTGTGGATATCACCTTCTGTAGATTTACATTTTATAAACTCTAGAATATCTGGGTGGTATATAGACATTACTGCCATATTAGCACCATCTCTCTTACCACCTTGGGTTATCATAGATGAAACTCTAGATAGTGTCTTTAGTACCTCAATAGGACCACACGCAATACCATGTGTAGATTGAATCTTTGCACCTCTTGGTCGAAGCTTTGAAAGAGAGAATCCTGTTCCTCCACCAAATTTTTGAACCATAGCCGCATCATGTGAAGCTTTCATTATTCCTTCCATGCTGTCTTCCAATGGTAATACAAAACATGCTGAAAGAGTTCCTTGTTCTGTTCCCGCATTCATTAGTGTTGGAGAGTTCGGGACAAACTCTAAATTCTTCATAATAGCAAAAAAATCTTTTTCTGTTAAATCAGCCTCCACTGGTAGATGCAAATAATCTGAGTCGATTGACGCTACTGCTTTAGCAACACGTCTGAATAAGTCGATAGGGGACTCAACTATTTCTGACTTAGTGTTTTTTAATAAATACCTATGTTCCAATATGACTTTGGCTTGGTCTGATAAATTTATTTCTTCTAATGCTTCTGATGGTGTTGTATTTGTTGTCATGGAACTAAGGTCCTCCCTATAATTTTATTTTTTTATTTCTTACTTTCTATGCCCACAATAAAGGCATAGTCCTCTTTCTGGAACCCAAAAAGAAGCACTACATACCATCTCTTTACACTGAGGGTTCGGTGCTGAAGATGCTATTTCTGATGGGTTGACTGGTTCCATCTGTAAAGGATTTAAAGAAGACAACTTTTTTTGTTGTTCCTCACTAAGTCCTCTTCTCTCATTATCCATCTGTTTACGACTCTCCGGAGTCTCCCCGGGACTGATTGCATTGAACCAATCCGTTGCACTGCCCAAGTCTACAAATTTATAAGCTGTATCATGAGCTGCCTGTAAAGCCATTGCAATTGAGAAAAAAGCATCCCCATGTCCCATTGGTGTATCAGGTGCTTTTAAATCATTACTTACAGACAGGATGTGTTGCTTCTGTCGCTCATCCTTTATTAGTTTTAATATACCAGAATGAACAAATTTTTCAAAGACTCCAGCCATAGTATTTTTACTTTTTCTTGTGAAATTCATGGGTCTCCAGCGAGCGTCTAACCCACGGTCTTCTAGCTCCCCTCGAGTGTTATCAATATAGCCGCCATCTAAATCAAAGTTATCAGCAACTTCATTTAAAAATTCTATTTGGTCGGAGTAACTCCACCCGTCTAAAAAGGACGAATGTATTTGCTGTAACTCCTCACCTCGTTTTCTAAACAGAACTAAATGAGATGGGTGTTTTTTCTTACCCACATCAAATCCACCAAAAATCTGGTCCCCTGTTTCCCAACCAGTAAACTTTTTAGTAGAAGGATATGTCCTTAGTGACTCATCTTCACACTTTTCAATATCTTCAGCATTAAAATAAGACTCAGTAGCAAAATGAGGAATCAACATAAACTCTGAAGAAAAAGATTTAGGTCTTGCCTTCTGTTGAGCTAACAAGTATTTCTCACTCATTATTTCTGGAGCCAACACTCTTCTCCCCGGCACTGGGTCTAATGCAGGTAGTACTCTAGCTTTAAATCGTTCATCACTTTGTAACTTAGCAAGTATATCGTTTGGCATCATAGGTGTACCCACAACAATTACAGGAGCGTCTTTTAAGGGAATGAACATTGATTCTGTCATAAAGTGGTCTTCTACTTTAGTTATCTGTCCTATATTCAATGGGTTTTCAGGGTCTCTCAATACGTCATCGGCAATTAGTGCCCCATTCACGTGCATACCTCGTTTGAAAGAAAACAACCCACCATGCATAATTTCCATAGGTTTATTGTTCTTATAAAATCTAGCTGAAAAATCAGCCTTCGGGTTTCTGTTTATAAGAAGCTCTGGAATAATGGGGTTTCTTGAAATAGTTTTATTTATCTCAGCAATATGATATTTTGCCATACCATCACTATAAGATAAATAAAGTATAGACATATCTCTAGGTGCTTTCAATAATCTCCAAACACTAAAGGCATGTCCTAAAATAGTTGATTTAAAATGCCCTCTGGGTAATACTCCGACATAATTCAAACCTGTTTCTAAACATTCTTCAATATCTTCGGCAAGTAGGCTTACATGCCAAGCTTTAAAATACTCTGGGTTGTCATATGATTGTGCCCATATGTTTTCAATAAACTCTCTAAAACTTCCAACTTCATATCGTTTTTGTTCGAGTAATCCATCAGATAGCATATTAAATGCATTTTCAACGCTTAAAATATCTTTAGCCATATCTAAACCTCTCGGTGTTTTTGTTCTATGGCTTTCAACTTCACACCAATTTTTTGTAAAGTATCTTGGTCTCCAATCTCTTCAATCAGAACTGTCATGATATCTTGGACAAATTCCATGTTTATCATTCCTTGTAATACCTCACGTTGCCCCTTTATACCAATATCTGCCGCTCTAGCTGCGTCTAAAGGTCTGTCAAAGGTGAGGCCCTGTATCTCGTTACCTGCTTTGTTAGCAATCTGTGTATATGTACTCAATTGTTCTTGCTGTAGTCGTGCAAAGCGTTCCCCCTCAGATTCAGCTAAACTTCTTTGAGTGTCTGCTATAGCTACTGCTTTCTGCTCACCCCATCTATCTTTTTTAGCCCACATATAAATAGTAGGAGGGGCAACCTTGTGCTCTTCCGTAGAAACTTCTTTAGCAATATCTTTAGCTGTTTTGTCCCCCTTTAGGAACAATTCCATAGCTTTTAATTTTATTTCATCAGGTATATGTTTAGGCATAATTATTAGTCCTTAAATTGGTCATAAATACTATTAGAGTCATTTATCCCATACCCAGCATCAGAAACATGTTGGGAATCAATATTACCCCCTAATGGACTTCCATCTGAGTTTAGGAATTGAGAAAAGTCCCAGTATCCTGTTTTATCTGTGTGAGCTGTGTAACAACTAGGTACTTTTATTTTAGCTCCATGAGGAAGTTTTACTTCATTAAACTGCATTCCTATTTCACCCCTAGTGCAAATACCTGCCCATATATGCTCTTGTTCTACAATTGGTGTGTAACTAGTTCTCTTTAATAAAGTTCCTGTAGTCCTCTGTAAATTTTTTACTTGTTGGTTACTACCACATTTCGCAAACTTACACCAAACCACTGCCCCATACTCTTTTTTTACATCTTCAAGAGTAGGTAGTTTCTTGGGAAACTTGTCTTTATATTCTCTCTTAGTCTCTTCCTTTTTACCGGGAAAAAACATTTGAAAACCTCTAACTACTTTGGTTAGTCCACCAGCTATACTCATACTAGAACCTCCTTTTGTTCCATAACGCTATACACGCTGCATCAGCGTAGTCTTGTTCGGGGAATTTATCTCCCCACTTTTCTTCAGCAAATCTTTTAATTTCATCTTTTTTCACATTGCCTTTCCCAACAACATCTTTTTTCCATGTATTATTATCTACACGAACTGTTGGAATACCTTGTAACACTAAAACTGCCCATACTGCCCCAACAACACTGGCTAGAGTTCCAACCACACTTCTGTTTTGAGCAAATATTGATGCTTCTATTGTTGCAAAGTCTATATTATTTATTGTACTAATTTCCTTAGAAAAATTGGTAATTAACTCGGGAAACCTTTCAGGGAATGATTTTTTTGTATCGCATCCCCATTTATACAGAGCTACTATTTCTTCGTCAGGATTTACAGCTGCCCCATGAATTGCCTTACTAGAAGTATCTAAACCTAAATATATCATAGTCTATCCCCATTTGTACGCAAGGTGACCACTCTACTAACAGTATTATAAGCAGTTGTATAAGTATTTAGTAGCCCTTCTGTCTTTTTTAGTGTGGCTTCTTGGTCAATAATTTCCCGTCTCATTTCCCTTAGAACTTCGTGGGTGTCCATAATCTCACCTCTTAATTCATCTCTAGTAGGCTTTTTCTTATCTTCTTTTTCATACAGTTTGACAGTTCTATACAAAGCCGTGCTATAACCTTCATCGAAAGCTGCATTCAAAGCACCTACTTTAGATTCAATACCAGCTATTTTAGTTTCTAGATAAGCTTTGTAACCACCATACATAGCTAAAAAATCAGCTAGTATTTTATTAT
>Ga0208919_1000700_pt1 | contig 21279 bp, 27 predicted proteins | sample 4_EtaG_FD_184076 | JGI IMG/M metagenome (GOLD analysis project Ga0208919, IMG submission 184076) | Marine viral communities from the Subarctic Pacific Ocean - 4_ETSP_OMZ_AT15127 metaG (SPAdes) (version 3) | ecosystem: Environmental > Aquatic > Marine > Oceanic | place: Pacific Ocean | collected...
CCGTTTTCATTTCTGCGATGGGTGTGGTGTCTGTGTTGAATACGTTCAGAACATCCAAGATAACTTTGTAATCGGCTTTGTTTAGTGATTTGATTTGAGTTGAGTTTGACATTTGATTTGATCCTTTAATGAATTAACTTTGATGCTTTAAGCATACCATATAAATCGACAACTAACAGCATCTTATCTTCACTTTTTAGAAATAATAAGAAAGTGATTAGGAAAACACTATTTTTATAGTGTAAAACCTAACAACTTTTTTGAAGATTAATCTCAGAAGGTACTCTTGATAGCTGGATTTCCTACGTCCAAACAGCCCGCAACGTGTATGCACTGATGCTCCGAGAAGGCTGACTCACGTAGGACAATCCAGTTTAATCGTGTGACTCCGTTCTCCTTTTCTTCAGCAGTAGCATTAAGGCCAATCATTCCAGTGACGTGAGCAAACTTCCGTTTATCTTCAGAAAAGTTGGCCCGTCCGATTGTGTTTGTATTGTATGAGTTGGCATCGGCTTGTGTTGCAGTCACTAGCAAACAGTGATGCGATTGCGAAAGTGCACGCAGTTGTTTCCAAGTGGCGTTTATCTGATCCCTTGTGTCCTTATATCCATGTGGCGGTGCTAATATATCAGCATAATCGACAACGATGACATCTGGTATCCAGCCGCTCCTCTCCCATGCTGCAAGAATAGATTTCATTCCAGATACGGTCAAAGTTGAGTTCGGATGGCAAGACAATCGCAACATAGATTCATGGGATTTGATTTTGGATTTCATGACTTTCTGACAAGCCTTATAAGCAGTCTGCCATCCTATAGATTTATCCTGCGTCCTGTTTTCGTGTTCTATGAGAGCAATAGGAACCCCCTCCTCCCGCTCAATATAGGTCGGGTAATCATAGGATATAGGCTTCAAAGGATTCCTTGTAGCACGTGTCATGAATCGTCTCATAATTTGATTCTGACTCATATCCCCAACTTCAAAGAAGGCGACCCTCCGACGCTGACACATAGCACGCCAAGCAAGATCAATTAGCCACCAAGTTTTACCTCTTTTCTCAGCTCCCATGAAGGCAACAAAGGCATCACGCTGAAGTGCTCCTTTGAAAAATTTACCCAGATCCCCCGGATATTTAACGATGGATTCCTGCTGTTCTTCAAATGCTTCTTTAATCGCATCTTGATCTTTTAGAACATCGATGCCTGCTCCCGTACCCATTTCGACCTGTCCATATGAGTTGACCCGATCAAGAGCGGTATCAATATCCCCGTTGACTAAATCTCCCTTGATAGATTCACTGAGGGATCCCAATTTTACTTTATTAAAATAATTGGAAGCTAGGTCGATTGTGTAATTTGAATTTGAAGATTCTGCCCTTGCTTCATACTCATCGGATAATCCTGATAGGAATTTATCCACGATTTCCGTAGTTTCTTCATTATCGGATTTAGATGCCCAAGATTCAAACAAAGATTCAATTTCATGTTTTGGAGCAGTCTCATATTCCGTATAGAAATCAACACACCATTTGGCTACTAAATTCCCCCAGACAGATTTGAATAGATTCGGTTCCCATTTCGATGCGATACTTCCTAGCACGTGTGTATCAACTATCATTCCAATCAGGATTTTTCTTTCTTCGCTGCCATCACGTCTTGTCACTTTCATTTAATTCTTTTACTCTCCGTATGAGTTCATTCACTTCTTTTGCCGGTCTTCCGTATTCCGCAAATATCTTTCCCAATTGTTTTAGAAAATCAGGAGAGTCTATTCGGAAGTTGAAGGAATGAAGTTTGCCATTCCAGCCAGTCCAATTTATAATTCTGGTCCAAACCGACTCGAACCATTGTTCAACAAAATGATTAGATTGAGGCAGGGATTGAATCACGTGATTCAATAGATTCCCGAACCTTTCATTTTTCATTCTGTTTAAGCGGTCTGGCAGCTCTGTATTAGCTACTTGATCCAACACCTTATGGATATTGGATCTAAAAAGATTGTATGCATCCAAACTAATTTGGACGCACGCTGATAGATTATCGTCACAATCATTCGGCCAGTTTTTATTGAGAAGCCTATCCGTTATTTTTTGGGCTTCTTGGGATACTTCAATATCCAAATTTTTATCGCCATCTGTTCTGGCTATTGCGTCCAGTAGTCTATGGAATTTATCTCTGAAGGATTTGGCCGTATAACATTTTGGAGTCCATTTATCTTGATGATTTTTGGAGTACCATTCCAAAACATTTTGAATTTTATCTTCCTTGATTTGGTCGGATTCACGCATCAAACGGATGTGATCTGGCCAACTTTTGGGAACGGTTCTTTTTCTTTTCTTGGGCGGTAATGATTTTAATAAAATCTGGCAACACTCAAAGTCGAATGGATGGACCTCTGATGGAATTTCATCGTGAGAAAATCCAAATCCAGAATCTGCCGCATATGCTTTTTTATTTATCTTCCCCGTAGGGGAAGACAGGGTTGCACTGGCGTTCAAGTCTGCATTATACTGATTGTTTAATGCTGATGTATTTGTGATACGGTTGGTTCTACTCATATCCGGCACCATTGATAGGGTTCTTATGTGCCGCCTCCTGCCATCGAATTTTACTTGCTCGATGAACCCACGCTGCTTTAGATTTTTGATCATTCGTGAAATATAAATATCACTGACGCCTAATAATTTAGCAAAATATCCATTCGATGCGTAGCAGTCATTTTCTGATTCTTCTAAATTTTTGATCATAGATAATAATTGAATTTCACGTACAGATAAATCACCAGAAATCATTAGATTCCATATTTCAATCGGTATCCATATTCCTTTGAATTTATCACTCACAGTAGGAATCTCCGGAGCTGTTTTATTTCCTTTCTGGATGCTTCGGATGCATCTTTAGATGATAGTTGGACGTTATAAGTTTCACCTTGAAATGGTTCCAGCAATGAACATAATTCTTCTGCACGTTTTTGAGCATCTAAATCATTATCAAAACATATTACACGTATAGGATACTTGGATAATTTAAGCACTTGGTGTCTGGTAAATCCTGTTCCACAAATAGCAACAGATCCATGACCTGTTCTCCATGCATCAAATGAACCTTCGTGAACTATAACAGCGTGGCTGCAATAATCTTCACCGTAAAGGATATGCTTATGGTTCATTGCTTCTTGATTTGAGTTTGCGGACATATATCGGACTTTGGCTTTATGCTTAATGCTTCTTGTAGTCCAACTGACTGTTCTCTGTTTATATGCAATCGGAATAAATATCCGCCATGCCAGAAAAGAATGAAGACCGATCCCTTGTATTCCCCAATCATTAATTAACTGATCAGGATCATACTTTCTTTTTTTCAGATAATCCCGATGTGGTTTTTGGAGATCTGTTAATCCCGTAGGCAATTCCAACTTGCCTGTTGTTTTAATATCGTTTTCAAGGACGTTTGATTTTGAGATTTGTTTTAATAGGTCATTAATTTCTGAAAAGGAAAGACCAGTGATTTCAACAAGTGATGAATTCAACTTATGATGACCACATTTCCAGCAGTGGACATAACTATTGCGCAGATTCCATCCGAGATGATATTTGTTTGTATTTCTACCGCAGAAAGGACAGTCTGTTTGGACCCAACCAGCTCTGCAGTGATGATGACCTTCTCGAACAAATTGGATATTTAATCGTTCAAGTAGGTTATCTAGTCTCAATTTTTGAATCCTTCTTGACGGCTTCTCTCATCATTTCTTCTATTTTTTCAGTCATGGTCTTACCGCGTTTTGCGCAATATGCTTTGAAATGATTTTTCACATCCATCGAGATGCCCCGAAGAAATAAAGTTGCTGTAGGCTTCACGAAATAAGCTCCTTTTGAAGTTCATCGAATATCGTGAGATCCTCGGAAGTTTCTCCTCCATCCAATGTTGCTGTTAAAACACTTTGTTTGTTTTGTATTATCTCTGACAATTTTTCTTCGATTGTATTATCAGCAATCATGTAGTAGCACGCTGCCGAATTACGCTGACCAATTCTGTGAATTCTATCTTCCCCCTGAGTATGCTCGGAAGGAGTCCATCCAAGTTCTGCAAATAGGACAGTACTTGAAGCAGTCAGTGTTAGTCCTACCCCTGCTGCTTGTAAGTTGCCTATAAATAATCGAGTTGACGGATCTTTCTGGAACTTATCGACGACCATCTGCCGATCTTTTGATTTTGTTTCTCCTGTTAAGGAGACAGAATTTTTGAACTCGGATTTTATTCGGTCAATAATCTTTTTATGAATACCGAAAACCACTAATTTGCCGTCTGTTTCTTCCAAAAAATTATGAATCCATTCCACAACGGATTCTATTTTTAATTCAGCAGCCAATCTTTTCAAATACCCCATCTTGACTAATCGTTCTGCTGATTCTGCTCTTTTAGCCTTTCCGACTGAATACTTTGCAAGCCAAGCAATCAAATCCTTTTCGGCTTCATCATATTCTTTTCTATTACTAATTGGGACTGTAACTACATACCGTGATTTATCTGGCAGATCCTTCAGCACATCCTTTTTTCTCCTCCGAATCATCATTAGATTGGTAAGGTTTTCGTGAAGTTCATTGAGATTTTGAGATCCTTTGAAATCCCAGCCCCAAGGTGTTTTTCTGGCATTACAGTATCTCATCGCATAAGGCATAAAGGCTTTGAATTTACTTGGCTTCAAAAGATTCAAAATTGGAAACAATTCGGCTGGTCTATTGGTCAATGGAGTTCCACTGATGGCTATAATCTCCTTGATTCCCTTACATAGAGCCTTTACTGCTTTAGTCCTTTTTGCTTTTCTATTTTTGATGTAGTGACATTCATCCAAAATGACCAAAGTAGGTTTTAATTTTCTGAGATGATTCACCCAAGCACCTAGGATTTCATAATTAATAATGATAAATCTGTTTTGATTGAATCCTACGGAGTTTGGAATTTTTCTGCCTTCTATAATTTCAGCATGCTCTCCGATATGAACCGCCGCTTCTCTTGCCCAATTGAATTTCAAAGAGGCTGGACATATAACAATCGTTGTTCCTTTTTTATTTCTTTTGTGATAGTACAGAGCTTGAATGGTCTTACCTAGCCCCATTTCATCTGCCAGTAATGCTCTGCCTTTGAATTCCTCCAGTTGTAGAACACCTGTTTTTTGATAATCGTATAATTTTGTCATCTGTTTATTGCCTCCGATATTTCCTTAAAGGCTTTGGAGCATCTGGGAGAAGTCCATCCGGACGACATAAGTTCTGCCCTTATTTGTTGTTGTCCTTTTCTCATTTGTGAATCAAATTTATTTGATAAACATAGTCGGACTACAATAGAGGCATCTTTGCTTAGATTCATCAATTGAATAAAATCATCAATATCAAAATCTGTTATCTCTGTATTATGCATCCCTATTAGGATTTCAGAACTTTCACGAGGAATTAATTCATTCCTTTTTAACTGTTTTCTGAGTTTATCCATTAGCCGAAATTTGAGAGTCCTAACCAGATAGGAAGAAAATTTTGCTCCTTTGTCTGGTCTATAATCTTCACTGACTTTGAGGAATACTTCATTTGCTTCTGATAGGCAATCCTCTAAATTCATTGAATACTGTATCGCAAATTCAGCACATGTTTTTCTGATGAGACGTTCAACAGATATGTATTTGTCGTGCAGTGTCTTTTGATCCATGACTTTCTCCGTGTGAATGAGGGAATAATCCATTATAACATATCTAACAAATATATCTAATATGGTAAAAATTAGCCTCCCCGATTTGACTCAGGGAGGCTTCTTGTCCTAGTTTGCCAAGTAGTAATCCGATTCAAATATATTTGCTTTTGGAAGCAACTCTCGGAACCGATTCATCTGGTCCATCTGAGCGTGAACCGGATTCTTCTTGACGATATAGGTGAAGGCATTCAGCAATGCATAACTTGTGTTACGTCCATGCTCTGCGAATGTAGGATTGTGGTACTCTTTGTCCACTGCTCCGATTCGGCTGAATGGCATAAGTTGTCGCCGACCAGCTTCCATCAGAATCTGATCCGATTCTACTTGAGACAGTTCACGTTGCCTTAGTTGTGTGACTGTCTCCTTCAGATTACGTGATTTGATTTCATACTCATCTAGGGACTTTGTGATTTCATCACTTAGGCTGAACTGTTTCGTGTGCTTCTTCTGCATTACAATCTCGCCAGTGGCCATCCCGTTGTTGCAAACTTGAACTACAGCTCCGACAACCATCTTGAGTGATTTTCGTAATGCGTTGGAAGTTATAAATCCAAGTGACAGATCCATTCCCTCTGGAGTATCAACCCCCGGCAGTCGCATCTTAAAGGCTCCTGCTAAATCGGCTTTATCCTTGGACAGACTGAATCGTGATTCGGTAATCTCCCAACCGCGATTTTGAATTTGCATCGAAAGAACATCCACGAGACGGCCGTGTTGAATTCCTTGCCAGTATCGACCAGCATTATCAGGAGTTTCAAGAGGGGTTGCTCGGAGTTGATCTACATTTGCATTTGATCCGTATACAGTAATCATTGCTAGGGTTCCTTTTTTGTTTTTATAAAATAGTGAGTGTTTAATAATTATCGAGTTGAAATGATTTTGATTAGATAGTTGTTTGTTCCATGACGTCGATCATGTTTAGCAAGATTTGTTTTTTATCTTCGCTAATTGTCTTGGCAACATTTACATAATGTTTACAGTTTGCAAGCCGTTTGCGATCACCGTCTTGAGTAGCTTCTGTAATAGCTGCGAGTAGTGAAAAGATGTTCATTTGATTTGATCCTTTAAGTTTTTAAGATTAACTTGATTAAGTTTGATGCTTTAAGCATACCATATATTTCGTCAGTAAACAGCCCTAATCTTCAATTTTTTAATTTATTTTCACGTGTTATATTTGTAGTACGGTTTTACACTATTATGCTAATATATTACAAGCATAAAAAGGAGATAAAAATGCCTAAAAAAGTATGGAAGGATGAGAATTATGTACTTGCCTATGAGCTTGCGAAGTCCGGTATGAGCGAAATTAAAATGGCCAAAGCAATGGGAATTTCGGTAACCACACTCAGAAAATGGAAGGATCAAAAACCTGCTTTGAGATCCGCTATTGAAAAAGCCAGCTCATCTAATTCCAGAAGTATGTCAAACGTCCAAGATTTTCATGAGTATATTTATCAAAAGCTGCCTCCCCATTTAGCCAAAATATGGGATGAGATTCAAGCAGTTGAGCATGAGGAAAATTCTATTTTGAAAATAGAAGCTATGCTGAAGGGAGCAGGTAAAAGAGGTCGCCAGCATTTGTTTTTACATGCTCTTGTCACATCCAATTTTAATGTTAGCAGAGCCTGTTCGATGATGAATATGAGCCGCAAGACATTTGAGAATTGGGTAACTCACGAACCAGAATTTGGTGAGCTTATGCAGGAAATTGATTTCCATAAAAAGAACTTTTTTGAATCTGCTTTGATTGGACTTGTAGCTGGCGGTGATTCTTCGGCTACCATATTTGTGAACAAAACAATTAACCGAGACAGAGGCTACAATGAAAAGATAGAATTGGATATGAAAGGAACAATTGAACACGAACATTTACATGCTCATATCCCTATCGACGATTTGAATTTGAGCTTAGAAGTGAAGCGTGAAATTTTGAGTGCAATTAGGTACCTTAATAAAAGTAATACCAATGTGCCTGCCGAGATCATTGCGAATTAAAAATTGCCCGTTTTGCGCATGTAGTTTTGTTGATTTTGAAGCAGACCTTTCGAGACATTGGATAACCTGTTTATATTGCAATAGTACAGGACCACAAGGAGATTATTTTGGGGAGGCGGTCTTAAGGTGGAATGACAGAATGGTTAACAGAATAGCAGGAATTGATTTTGGCAGTAGTGATGGTCAGGAGCACTTAAAGCCATACACATTACGGGCATGTCCTTTTTGTGGTGAGAGCAAAGAGGGACTAGAAATTATGGGCGAGGATGATGCCGAAGTATTTTGGTGTGCTTGTAATAGCTGCGGAACGGACGGACCTTATGGCTTCGAGAAAAAGATTGCTGTCCGACTTTGGAATCGTAGGATTAGAATCAATCCAACAGATTTGAAAAATTGATAATGACGATAATATAAGGAGAAGTCATCATGCCAAAAGTAGGCGGAAAGAAATACCCATACACCAAATCAGGAAAAGCAGCGGCGAAAAAAGCCAAAGCCAAGACAAGCAAAAAGAAGAAATGAATTGAATTATGGATGAGCATTCATTTTCAGAGCCGGGAGAACAAAAGACTCCTGTACCCTCGAATTTCGATCCTGTAAATGTCCCTTTTCACTATAACCAAGGTCCGATTGAAGTTATTGATGTCATTATGGATCTTGAATTAGATAATGCTGAGGGGAATGTTGCAAAATACATTATGCGACATAGATACAAGAATGGAAGACAGGACGTTGAGAAGGCCAAAAGATATTTGGAATTGATCAAGATTAATTACGACAAATGGTATGGCGATAAAAATAGATTAGGGATCCGCGAAGTAGTATCCAATAGAAAAGAAAAGGCGGTTGAATACTCTATCTTGATGAAATTAGATATTTGCGAGGCCTCGATTCTCAAAGATATAGTTATGCATTCCTACTCTCCAAAAAAGCAAAAGTTGATTGATCGTGCACTGGAGTTTATTGATAAAATGCTTTCAAACTATAATAAATGGTATGAGAGAAAATAAGAAAAAGAAGATGCCTGAAAAGGATCACAAGATATTATTGCAATGCTATTCCGAACTGATGCGGACAGACTATAAAAATGAAACAAATGTCGTTCGGCGCATGAAACGGCTTCAAGATTGCTTTAATTCTAAAAAGAGGGATCAAGGTGAGTCCTAGTTTCAGTGAATTGGATTTAGTCAGATCAATATCCAAACAATCATTCTATGAGTTTCTGAAGGAATTCTGGGACGTTATTATCCCAGAGGAGCCCATATGGAATTGGCACATAGAATATCTATGCAATGAGATGCAAGAAATAGCTGAGCGTGTCTTTGCGGGTAAGCCTAAAAAGCACGACCTCATAATCAATATCTCCCCAGCATCTACCAAATCCACAATAGCCTCTGTTGCTTTCCCTGCTTGGACTTGGACACGTATGCCTACTGCACGTCATATCTGCGGTAGTCACGCTTTCGATTTAGGAATGGATCTGTCCAGAAAGTGTCGAGATATTATTGCAGTTCAAGATAGGATAGACAATAAACCGTCATATCACGATTGCTTCCCTGAGATTGAATTAAGAGATGACCAGAACACTAAGGGATATTTTGCAAATACGATAGGTGGTATGCGGAAATCTGTAACTGTAGGTGGCAAATCTCCCGTTGGTTTTCATGCTCATTTTTTAATTATTGACGATCCGATTGATCCGCAGAAAGTATTATCCGAAGCAGAAATCAAAAAAGCTAACACGTGGATGAATGAAACACTGCCATCCCGTAAAGTAGACAAAACGCTGACTCCTACCATATTAATTATGCAAAGACTGCATCAAAATGACCCTACCGGTAATTGGTTAGCCAAAGCCAAGGGATCGGATACAGTCAAGCATATCTCACTGCCTGCAGATATATCTGATGGATTTGAAGTTAAACCTGCGCATCTAGCTGATCACTATAAGGATGATCTATTCGATCCTTTAAGACTTCCCAAGTCCATACTCAAAGAATCTCGCACACTATTAGGAGAGTTTGGATACAGTGGACAATATGGACAGAATCCAGTACCGTTGGGCGGTGGTATGTTTAAGGTGGAAAGAATAAGAATTGATGAAGCACCAGCGGATACCAATATTAAAAAGCGGGTGAGATTTTGGGATAAAGCGGGAACACATGGTGGGGGAGCATATACGGTAGGGACTCTCCTAGGTATAGATGCTGATAATAGATATTGGGTGCTTGATATTGTAAGAGGTCAATGGGATTCTAGTGAGCGTGAAAAGGTAATACAACAAACAGCAGAAGCAGATGGGAGGAAAACCATTATAGGTCTTGAGCAAGAACCGGGCTCAGGGGGGAAAGAATCTGCAGAGGCTACTGTAAGGCGTCTTGCTGGCTTCAGAGTGAGAATAGATAGACCAACGGGTGATAAGGCTCTTAGGGCTGATCCATTTAGCTCACAAGTCAATTCCAATAATGTGTTCTTAAAAAAGGCTGACTGGAACTCCGATTATTTGGAGGAACTTAGGTTCTTCCCAGCATCTACTTATAAAGATCAGGTTGATGCATCCAGTGGAGCCTTTAATCTTTTATGTAATAGGCGGCGAAAAGTAGGAGCCTTGTAGTTCATTTGCCGTACATGTAGGGCAAATGTACTTCATTTGCCCCTACATGACGTACATTTGTACTTCATTTACCCTACATGTAGGGGCAAATGTACTTCATTTGCCGTACATTTGCCGAACATGTAATACATTTGTACTTCATTTGCCGAACATGTAATACATTTGCCGAACATGTAGTTCAAATGTACTTCATTTGCCGTACATGTAATACATTTGTAGAACATGGAAGAACATGGAGAAGCATGGAGAAGCATGGAAGAACATGGAAGAACATGGAGAAGCATGGAGAACATGACGTTCAAATGTACTTCATTTGCCGAACATGACGTTCATTGAAGAACATGACGTACATTTGTAGAACATGACGTACATTGAAGAACATGTAGTTCATTGACGTACATTTGTAGAACATGTAGAACATGACGTACATTTGTAGAACATGACGTACATTTGTAGAACATGTAGTTCATTGAAGAACATGACGTACATTTGACGAACATGTAGTTCATTGACGAACATGTAGTTCATTGACGAACATGTAGTTCATTGACGTACAAATGTAGAACATGACGAACATGTAGTTCATTGACGAACATTGTAGAACATGACGTACAAATGTAGAACATGACGTACATTGACGTACATTGACGTACATTGTAGAACATGACGTACAAATGTAGAACATGACGTACAAATGTAGAACATGACGTACATTGACGTACATTGTAGAACATGACGTTCATTTGTAGAACATTGTAGAACATGTAGTTCAAATGTAGAACATTGTAGAACATGTAGTTCAAATGTAGAACATGTAGTTCAAATGTAGTTCATTTGCCTAACATGTAGTTCAAATGTAGTTCATTTGCCCTACATGACGTACATTTGTAGAACATGACGTTCAAATGTAGAACATTGTAGAACATGGAGAAACATGGAAGAACATGACGTTCAAATGTAGAACATTGTAGAACATGGAGAAACATGGAAGAACATATGAGAAATTACGACCATGAGCCGATTGTGCCTTATGTAAACTATCTTGATTTAATCAGTAACAAGGGTTCACGGGTAGATAAATTGGAATATCCATTGCATGTTCGGGAGGATAAGATATTAAATAGTGGAGAAGATTATGTATTGACGAAAGTGTCAAATACAAAGGGGGATATATTGCATGTTGTTTTAATTTCCTCGTTTGATGGGATCCACTGGTTTTGTTGGATTATTGAATATCAAAAATTTGACATAATGGAGACAGGAAGGCAATGGGAGGATGGCAAATGAATTACCTTTCCATGTTACGAAAACAGGAAAGAATCTTTTTGATGTAAATATGTTCCTAGAAGATAAGATCCCTTCAGAATGGGAGCAGTGGGTCTTACTATCTAGTGATCGGCATTGGGACAATCCTAAATCGGATCACACTCTCCAGAAAAAGCATTTGGATCAGGCTCTTGAACGAAATGCGGTTATTATAGATGCTGGTGATCTATATTGCGCAATGCAGGGGAAGTATGACAAAAGATCAGCCAAGTCTGATGTGAGACCAGAACATCAGGTGAACAATTATTTGGATGCATTAATTAAAACAGGGGCAGACTTTTTCGCTCCGTATGCCAAGAATTTCGCATTGATTGCTGCTGGTAATCATGAAGCGGCTATTAAAAAGAGGCATGAAACAGATCTTACCGAGAGGGTATGTTCCACCATTAATTATATATCAGGTGAGACTGTATACAATGGCGGGTATTCTGGATTTGTTCGTTTTCGGCTAACAGATTTACAGCCGGACAGAAATAGAACACTAGGAAGAAATGTGACCCTTCATTATTCCCATGGGTATGGTGGTGGTGGTCCTGTTACAAAAGGAATAATTCAAACGAATAGGAAGGCTGTTTATCTGCCTGACGCTGATATTGTAATTAGCGGGCATGTGCATGAGTCTTGGCAGATTGAATTAATGCGTGTCAGAGTAGGCAGGCAGAAGATATTTCATGACACACAAACACACATTTGTTTACCAACCTACAAAGAAGAATTTGGAACTGGCTTTGGAGGTTGGCACGTGGAAAGAGGCGCACCGCCTAAACCTTTAGGTGCTGTGTGGCTTCGATTCTTTTACTCCGGTTCCAGAGACATTGCAAAAAGGGGACTCAATTTTGAAGTAACAAGAGCAACTTAGGAAGGGGGAAGATATGATGAAGAAATGTTTTTTGTTTTTCTTTATCGTGGCAATCGGATCGGCAGCCGGTTGGTACATTAATCGAGTGGAGGCGCAGATAAAGGATTTGAAATCTCATGCGGCGTTGAATAGTAATATGGCAAATAGATCAGAAATGATGATGCAACTATTTTTTGATACAGCTCCGCGTGAAATCATTAGGATTATTAGGGATAATAAATGTCAATGTGGGCATTCTAAGCCTAGAACAATAACATCCTTAAATTATGATGATCAATAAATACGCTCAGCATTTCCTTTTGTCCCTTGGACCCATCCATCGGAAACACGAAACAGATATAAGCAAAGATCATGTCCTATTTAGCTGGTGGGAATGTTCTTGTATTCTTGATGTTAAAATTTTTGCCGATGGATGGATCCAATGGGAATCTACTATAGAAGGAAATAAGGATTCAGGGCAGTATCAATACAAGAACAAGATCCCCACTAATCTTCAACATCTTCTTCAAAAAGTTTCGGCACGCATAAATTGAATATCAATAATGCGGGATTAAATGTAAAATATATCACTTAGGTAATATCAATCTGATAAGGTTTTTCTTATGCCGACTAAAATTCCAGACAAGCTCAAGCATCTCAGCTCATCGGTATCCATTTCAAATAATAGAAGAATGATTGTGAATGATTCTTCAATATCCTTATTACGCAAAAATGTTCTTAATAAATTATTGGATCCTAGGCGTGATATTGATTCAGAATGTGGCTATCCGGAAGACATAACTGCATCTCAGTTCAGATATTTATATGACAGGGAAGGTATTGCGGAACGTGTAGTATCCATATATCCAAATGAATGCTGGGCGGTAGATCCCGTAGTGTTTGAAAATGAGGAATCTGAAGGTACTGAATTTGAGGAATCTTTTTTAGAACTTCAGAACAATTTGAATCTATGGCATTTTCTAGCACGTGCTGATATTATGAGTGGCATCGGTAGATTCGGATTGGTTCTTTTAGGGATTGATGACGGTAAGCAATTGCATGAGCCCGTTGACGGTATAGATGAAAGGGGCTTGAAAGTAGGTAATGCACAACACGAGTTGTTGTATCTAAGGGTGTTTGATGAATCTCTAATTGACATCTCCAGCAAAGAAACAGATCCAAGCAATCCTAGATTTGGACAGCCTACTTATTACAGCATCACATTCGGCACGATCAATGAGGGTGTTAATATAGATGAAGGCACTATGCATCGGGTTCATTGGAGCCGAGTAGTACATATTGCAGATAACAGAATGTCCAGTGAGGTATATGGCACTTCACGAATGCAGCCCGTATATAATCGCCTGTATGATCTAAGAAAGTTATTAGGCGGTTCAGCTGAGATGTTCTGGAAGGGAGCCTTCCCCGGATTATCTTTCGAGGTTAATCCAGATTTAGGCGATGTTGAATTGGATGCTGATGCTCTCAGATCTGAATTTGATTCTTACTCGAATGGTCTTCAAAGATACTTGGCACTGGCGGGCGTACAGGCTAAATCATTAGCCCCTCAAGTAGCTAATCCAGAAGCCCATATCAACGCACAAATTAAAGCCATAGCAATTACCTTAGGAGTGCCGCACCGTATTTTTATGGGATCGGAAGCAGCACAATTAGCAAGTTCACAAGATAAACAAACATGGAATAATAGGGTCCGGCATAGACAAGAAAAGTATGTTGCTCCTATGTTGATCAGACCTTTCGTTCAAAGATTGATTGATTTAGGCATACTTCCTGACCCTGAATACTTCCAAGTAACTTTCGAGGATATATCCACTCCAAGTGAGGAAGATAAAGCAAGAGTTGCTGGAATTCAAGTGGAAGCAATTTCTAAATATATACAATCCGGAACCGATACCTTGGTTCCTCCTTTAGAATTTTTAACCATGATCATGGGAATGTCTTCCGATAAGGCTGAGGCTATATTAATTGCTGCTACAGAGCAGATGGTTCAGGATAGGATAGATGAGGAGGAACATGAGCACGATCACGATGAGGAAGTATCCGAGGATGAGGAAGTGTCTGAGGATGAGGAAGTTGTAGAGGAACCTCAAGATGAATTAGCCGAAGAAGAATTGGAGGAAGAAGAATAATGCAATTGTTGATTAAGGTAGGCACCTCTGGCGATGACCCTCATTATCAGGATGGTGATATAGTAGAGGCCTTCAGTGATTCCCGTATATTACGAATGTATGCAGAGCAACTTTGCACCGGAAGTTTACGTGAGAAATATATTGAGGCAACAAGCAAATATAAATTCCAACGTGTCGGTAGTTCGGTTGAACGGCACAATTTAATAACTGGACAAACAGATGTTCTTTCTAGTACCCCCAACGACCAAGGGGAGTATATAGATGTCCAAAGGTATGTTGATCGTAGGCGTGTATTGTTTGGGAATACTGGATCTGAAAGATGGTACGGAGGTTCCTCTGCTATTACATCCTCAGAACTGTGGGACATAATTGAAGTATCCAGTGATTATGTGAGATCCGATTATCAACAATGGCCCCTATCCGTTTCAGAGAAAAGACACTTCCTTCCGATTAGTTGCAATGGCACTGGAGAGTTATCTCATGGAACCGCTTGCAGCCGCTTAGAGTCTATTTACAGTGATGAAGATAATCAGGTAATACTTCAGAAGCGTAGATGGCGTGTCCCTTATTGGGATCTAGCCAGTTCACTTGGCATTAATATAGATGATGTGCGTGATCAAAATATAGAATTGGACCTTAGGCATGAATCAATTAGTGATTCCCCTATGCTTGATGAAACGAATGAGGACAAATTAATATAATGGCAACCATTACAAAAACAATTGGCACTAGCAGCCGTGATTATTCAACGATCACTTCATGGGAAGCGGATCTTGATAATTTTATGATTTATAGCATGGGAGATGATGCTATAGGGGAGTGCTATAATGATGCAACTTTTGATGAAAAAGTAACCATTGATGGTGGTTCATCCACCATGCTTAATTCTGTAAAACTCACTGTTCCATCGTCAGAAAGACATGATGGTAAGGCTGGAACAGGCGCACGGATACAATACTCCGGATCAGAGTCGATCAGTTTCCTTATCAAGAGGAGCGATATAACTGTTGAGTGGCTGGAACTCGACCTGAGCAACTGCGGATCTGCGGTATCGAGTGGTCTGAATTTTGGTGCGAATTCAACTCAAGAAGTTTATTTCACGAACAACCTGATCCATGACTTAAAGACACAAAGCGTCCACATTCATGGAATATATGTTTGGGGCACAGGTAGTTCATCAAACTCCCGGTATTTGATGAACAATATTATTTATAACATCGATAACTCATCGACGACAAAAGAGGCCATGGGGATAACCGTATCATCAGGCAACTGGAATGTTTATCTCTATAACAACACGGTGTATCATGTAAAGACAACCAGTTCTGGAAAAGATGCGTTTTGTTTCAATATTGTAGATACCGATACAATATTGAAAAATAATATTGCTGCTAGACCTGTCGCTGCTAGTGCTTCAGATGAAAAGTGTTTCGGCGGTTCGAGTTTTACAGGCTCGACTCACGACTATAATTTATCAACAGACTCGACTGCTACGGGAACCAACTCGGTAACTGGAGAAGATTATGATGATTTGTTTATTTCAACAGGAGTAGGCACTGAGGATCTTCACCTAAAGGAAGGTGCGGATGCTATAGATGCAGGCGTTGATTTAGGCACATCCCCTACCAATGTGAATATAGATATTGATGGACGTGATCGTGATGCTCAATCTGATACATGGGATATTGGAGCAGATCAATATGTTGCATCAGGCGGAGGCGGCGGAGGCGGTGGAGGAGATGTTCAAACAAATATAGTTAAACCTGTTGCCCTCAATCCATCAGCACTCGTTGCGCATACTATTACAGAGTATCACAAGAAACACAAATAATAGGAAAGGAATTTTTTCATGGCTGATTCTTTAACACAAGTTTTAACTGCTGCTACTTCTGGAAGTTCAGCGACAATTCAATGGTACGGAGGGACTGGACAGCTTGGCGTAACAGGAACATGGGGACATGATTCTTTATCCGTCAACTTAGAATGGTCCCCAGATGATGGCACAACATGGATTGCTGTTGGAGGCGATGCTTCTTTTAGTGCTGCTGGGGTTGTTTCGTTTACCCTTGGCAGTTGCGATATAAGAGTGACATTGGATAATCCGCACGCATCAACTTCCATCAACGCATGGATTACAAAAACTACAGGACAGTGGACTTAATTTATGCGATAATTGGAGCACCCTATGGCTTTATCGAACCCCTCAAAATTTTATTGTCCTTACTGTAGAGACCAGCAGGAAGTACATAGGGGGATCTGTAACACATGTGGAAAGTTAATAGGGTGCTCCATCATATCGCATGATGAGGCTGGAACTTATTACGGCTGTCAAGATAATCATAAATTAATCGAACAGCTGCAGAAAGTAACAAGGATCAAAGATTCTTTGATCATATCTATGTATTCAATATTGATGTATAAAACTAAACATGGACCGCCTCACGACAATCTTATAAAAGAATCATTGCGAGATATTAAGCAGATTGCTAGGAATAGCCTTAGGGAATTTGGAATAGATGAAGAAACACCGCCACGGTCCGAATAGGTTGGTCTATAACGCAAATCCATTAAAGGTGGATCCTACAAGGACTACTGCACTTCGCAATTCTCTTATTAGGCAGATGCAGAAAAGATTACTGCAATTAAGGCGTGCGATAAAGCACATTGTTGTGGATTTAGATGTTTTTGGATTAATAAGACAAAATCCATTTGCTGCCAATGAGAGATTCTTTTTTGAATCTTATGGGATAAAAACTCCTAGGCCGTCTGAGATTGAGAGCATTCTAGGAATAGGGTATAACCCAAATGTTGTTGCTGATGTTGGAGGTATAGTAGCTGCTCAGACTGCATCGGCTCAACTTACAGCCTACCGCTCTTGGTTATTACAGCAGGTAGAGGCTGGGATTCTTCAAGTACCCTCAGAATTTGCGGGAAAACCTTGGTTGTCTCCTTACATTGAATCATCCTATAAACAAGCAGCTGTAAGAACTTGGGCAGATATTCACGGTGCTGCTGGAGCCGCCAGTGCAATGGGGGTGTCTCAATCTGCTTTTCTTCAGAGTGCATTTGCTAGACCATTTGCGCAGAATCAGATGCAACTGTTAGCTACTCGTGCATTCCAACAACTGCAAGGTGTTACGGCTGCAATGGAGCAGCAGATGTCCAGAATACTTGCAGATGGATTGGCACATGGACGACACCCGAGAGCAATAGCACGTGAACTAAATAAGGTTGTATCAGGACTAGGTCGTAACAGAGCAAACACAATAGCACGAACAGAGATTATTCATTCCTATGCTGAAGGGACATTAGACACTTTTGAGCTTGCTGGCATGGAAGAAGTTACCATCATGGCTGAATGGCTTACAGCAGGAGACGATAGGGTATGCGACATTTGTGCTTCCCTTGAGGGGAAAGTTTATAAGGTGGAAGAAGCACGAGGCATGCTGCCTAGGCATCCTAATTGTAGGTGTGCTTGGATACCCTATGATCCTATGTTTGATAAACATGGGAAGCCAGGCGGCACGACAAGAAAACAAGAAATTCAGCCTGAGGCATCAACGCCTAGGGATGTGCAGTTGGAGAAGCAACGTCAATTGGTTATGGAGAAGGGAAAGAAGGATCAAGCGGAGCACATGGTGCTTATGGATAAAGATGGGAAGGTGATTGCGAAGAATTCGGGGGATCCTCTTGGGGGATCTGTGGACATACCAAATCACCCAGCACTAGCAGATAAACAAGCTGATCTGATTGCTATACATAATCACCCCGATAACACAAGACTGAGTCCACAGGATTTCAAAATGTTTGATACCCATCGAGGCATCAAACAAATAGACGCTATTACCCATGAAGGTGTGACTAACAGTGCTAGTATTATCGGAGATCCTCGCGATGTTTCAAAGTTTATCGACAAACGTATGGCAGAAATCAATGGAGAGATTGCCGATGAGGTTATTAAATTGGGAGGGAATATCACGAATGCGCAACGTGAAGCACTGCTCAGGAAAAAACATAGACTTTTGGAAGAAATTGCCGATGAATTAGAAAAGAAAGGATTGGTGAAACTTCAAGCCATAAAACCTAAGCCAAAACCTAAACCAAAACCTAAGTCAAAGCTCAAGGTACCAAGTCGAATGACTAATCAAGTTGAAGTCAGGAAAAGATTAAACCGACTGCAAGCCGAAAGGAACTTAATGAAGTCAAAAGGGATGAATGTCGATAAGATTAGTGCCGAAATTGAAACTCTGCAAAATACTCTTGACCGATTGATTAAAAAACGCAGATCAAAGAATCGTCTGGGATTCAAAATCTAATAGCAAGCTGTTGCTGGTTCTATATTAATTCAAGAATAGGAATAGAAGATGAAACAAAAGCAATTTGATTTTATGAAAGAAGAATGTTCCAAATGTAAATGCGGAAAAGATTGTCCTTGTTCTAGAACGAATAAGAAGTCAAAAGATGAGTAAATATAAAACCCATGACGGCTAGGGGTTCTCTGTCATGGGTTCGTACCAGTTATGGTGGGAGCAGAAATGCGAGGGTGGGTACTGGTACGTTTTATTCACCAATAATAACTACTTGATAGGAACAAGCTGTATCTGAACTTGTATTTGCTATCTTTAGCACATCACCTGTTCCAGCAGTTACAGCATATCCTGCGGCTGTTGGATTCCACACACAGAATACTCCGCCGGAAGCAACTTTCACTTTATCGGTAGCTGATCCCAAGAAAGAAGAAAATGCATTTGTTCCTGCTCCTATTTCTAGGACGGTATTCGCACTGCTCTCATCTAGGTTGGCTACAAATAATCCTCTGACTATCGTGAATGTCAGAGTATCGCCAAAGGCGTCTGTAATACTTCCGGAAAGGTCTAGGCTCTCATCGGAAGAAGCGGATAAGGATCGAATATCGTGCCATACCGTGCTTGCAACATCTCTGGCACCTGTTCCGTTTGTCAGTTCATCTATAACTTGAAATGTATTATTGTCTTTAATGGATGGAGCATCTGTAACAGAGCTGTCAGGAGTGTTAATGTATTCCCAAATTGCTCTGAAATTAAACTCTGCTGTGAATGTTTTCGTCATTCTTATTTCACCTCAATAATTATTAGGATGATTTAATTATAGACTGTTTACATATTTATCGGAATCCTATTTGGCTTTCATTGGAAACTTTTTCCTCCAAGTTTCTGTAAAGAACCATGTTGGCATTTTATCTCTTGGTTGCTGGAAGGACATTGTATCAGCTACGGCAAAAGCTCCGTGCCAGATGATGGGGTTCTTGCCTTCAAGGAATAGCTGATTTCCTTTTTCTATGGCATCATTAATATCTTCAAAAAGTTCAGTGACAATGTGACAGTAGTCGATTTTATATTGAAGTTCAAACATTTGATTTCTGCTTTCGTGTTTGATTTTTAGTTTGAGAATTATTTTTCTTCTAATAGTGAGGCTTCAAAATCCTTTATGAACTGGGAGTTCGGGTCTGTTCTTTTTAGGAAATCGAGTATTTGATCATTGCTCATTGTGCTTCGGCTTCTTACCTGTCTTTTGGAAAGGTCGCCACAAGCGGCACACACCCAAAAATTTTCAACTTCACTATCTTTCACTTCCTGCCAGAAGCCCAAGTGACGCAATTCTTCACGGTCCGATTTGAAGAATTCGTTGCATCCACAAACTTCACAACGGTTTTTATTTCGTTTATGGTGCTTGTTACCTTCTGTACAAAGTACGCAAGGATCAACTGTTTTTCTTTCTTTGTTTGACATTTGATTTTCCTTTCTAATGTTTTATGACCAATGTTTTGAGTTCTTAAAATGATCGAGATTCAAATTGAATTTTTGCATTTTGAGAATCAGGTTTTCGGCATCATCATAAGCCTGATCAACTTCAGGATTGATTCTGTCGATTTGTTTGAAATTGAAAATGTGATTGTGATGGAATTCATATTCCCAGTCAATATGAGCAATAATGGAAATTCCGGTTGCTCTTGTGGAATCGACTGGATGGTTGTAGATGTTTTCGGTTGTGAATTGAATGTTTGTCATTTGATTTTGCTTTCGTTTTTGAGTGTTTGAAAAAGAGCAGTTTCAGGACTTGCTCAGGTCAAAGGGTTGTTAGTTGGTGACACAAAGTCCGTTGTGAACAAACCATGCTGGTTTAGGAAGGCCGTTTTCTCGCCATGTGTCCCAGATGTTGATAATGACGCAGAAGAATCGGCCTTCATTGTTTACTGCTACGATGTAGCGGATGAACTTTGATTTTTCCCCAAGAGGTTCAATAACCTTCTCCAACTTTGCGATTGCTCTGCCTTGGGACTTGTAAGTGTTATAACTGTTGTTTCCGAATACGTTTGTCATTTGATTTGATCCTTTAAGTTTGAATTAACTTTGATGCTTTAAGCATATCAAATAAATCGTCAATAAACAGTTCTAAATCTTCATTTTTTAGAAATAATAAGAAGATAATTAGAAAACACTATTTTTATAGTGTAAAACCTAACAACTTTTTTGAAGATTAGGGATTTCAATTGAACGTCATGTTCTTCAATTGAACGTCATGTCTTCAATGTTCTTCAATGAACGTCAAATTGGCAGAGACAAATTTGTATGAATT
>Ga0208919_1000701_pt1 | contig 21276 bp, 15 predicted proteins | sample 4_EtaG_FD_184076 | JGI IMG/M metagenome (GOLD analysis project Ga0208919, IMG submission 184076) | Marine viral communities from the Subarctic Pacific Ocean - 4_ETSP_OMZ_AT15127 metaG (SPAdes) (version 3) | ecosystem: Environmental > Aquatic > Marine > Oceanic | place: Pacific Ocean | collected...
TATCTCAGTAGAAGTTGGTACATTAGCCGCCCATTCACCATCACCCGAGAGAGGAGGAGCAAAATCTCGGACATACTGAGCATCTACATGAGGCCCACCGTGAGCATAAGCGACAAATCTGTCATTGTTATGCCTTTCAGTATGGGAGGCTATCACTGTGCCTCCAGTCTTAGTAGTGGCCGCACTCTGGTTAGCGTTCACACCCCATTTCTTGTCTAGCATATCCCCACAGAGTATTAGGCCATCCCTATCTGCCTTGGCTACGATAGGTAACTCAGCCTCGTTAGATATCACGACATAGTGTCTAGGATGCAGACCGCTGTTCAGTCCAGTAGTGTCCTGTGTGAAAGTGCTGTCCCCACTCTCGTAGTCCGTGATACCATATTTCCCAGTGGCCCCATTCATAGAATGTGCATTCATTGCAGGTCCATATGGATTGAAACCTAACAGAGGATGCCAAGCACCTAGACCAGCACTAATACCATGATTCGTCCCATCAGTTTTAGCCACCTTGAGACTGTTGAGATAGGAATATCTCTCTCCATGCCAGCCTACAGCGCCCACTGGTCTGGTCCTGTCCATAGCATCCACAAACCCATTGAAATGTACTTGGGTGGAAGCGAGATGATGATAGATATGAGTATTAGTATTGCTTCCAGATGGGACTGCTGTTGCATGCAAAGCCTCAGGAGCACCATTACTCCATCTTAGATTGCCAGTCTTGGACCATACATAGATTTGGGTGCTTGAATTTATCCCGTTCGCTACGACTGTAGGGTATGTAGTAGCAGTTACATCTGGTTGCTCTAGTTTAGCAGCGTTGAATCTCCAATTGGTACCCAATGAGAAAACCCCTTCAGTACCAGTCCCAGTAGCAGAATAACTACTATACCTACCATAGTGTACAGTCCCATTATGCTCTAATCTAATCCATCCTTTAGCAGGTAGAGTGCTAGGCAATTTACCACTCGCAGTAACAGTCTGCCCACTACTCAAATATCCAGTACTACTCTTGATAGTACCCACATTTACCCAAGAGTATCTATCCTGTCTTATCGCATCTTGAAAAGATGGTAAGAATGTGCCACCTAAAGCCTTCAGATTGCCTTTACCTGGATAGGAATTGATTGCTGCTGAGATTACAGTGGCTAGTTCCTCAGAGTTCTGTACCCTAGTAGCGTCAACGATGAAAACATCAGAAGGAGTTGACTGCGAGAAAGTAGAGTCATAATCTGTTAAGGCCACGCTTCCGACTCGGAACATACTAGCATTGAGCCCAAGAGTAACTCCTGTAGTCTCGTCAATGGTCATAGTCTGAGAATCCTTCAAAACATTACCAGTAACTGGGTGCGGAGGATTCTTCCTTACTGCGAAGTCAAACCAGTTACCTCCAGCAGGATATCCACCATCCATATGCCAGTGATAGTGATATGAGTCTGCTGTTGCTGTCTTATAGATTACTGGATGAGCAATCTTCAGTGATGCTGCCTTCTTGGCAGTACTGTTTAGTTCTCCCCAATGGTTAGAAACTAACTGAGTATCACTGGAAGTAAAATTATTTGCATAGGTCTGGGCAGTATCAGGGTCTCTGTACCAATTAGCAGGAGTACCATGACTGGGCTCCCAATTTCTCAAAACTGAGAAAGGATAGAGGGCAGACTTCTGATATGACATAGGGGGAGGAAGATAAGGCTGATAGTTACCAGACCTGTTAGTATACACATTACTGGTCTTGTACCCTTTACTGAGTTCGTTGGGGTGGTAAACCCCACTCTCAGTACCACTGGTTTTGATACCATCATCACCAAACACATGGGTTTTCTTCCCTTCTACAGTCTTATTCGCTGAAGGTTCCAATGTACTATTGGTATAGCCATAGAAGTGCTTAGGAACTGATTGTCCAGGACCAAATACCACATAGGCTACTTCTTCAGCAGAACCTCCAACATCATCAGTATACCTAGCATAGGGATGAGCGAACCTAAGGACTATGGGTATGGGGTGTGTGATAGCAGTCTGGTTATGGATACTATCAGTAGCGTCCTGATAATAATCGTCTTTAGCACTGTTTATTGCAGCAGTATCACCTGTGAAGCCCATCTCCTGAGCACTGTTACCCACATGAATGGGGTCGGTCGTTCCAGCACTTTGGATATTAATATCTGGAGCGAGTAGAGCGTCAGCGTTACTGAAAGGTGGTTGAGATTCACCCCTATGTTGATTGAGGAAAGGGGTACCAGGGAACATGGCTAACATCGCAGTAGTGTCTAGTATAGCATGGGCTCCCATGTTCTCTCCCACATTCTGCAGTCCAGCACAACCTGTTGGGCCAGAAGCATAAGGGTGAGAATAGAACTCAGTGTAGTCATTCTGTGTTCCATCATTGATATCCATAACCACACCACTGAAACCACCCCCGAAGTAGAGTGGGACACTGTGGTCAGGACTGTTATGGGCTCCACGGAAATAGGTCAATGGCTCCCCATAGGTATTCCCTGCTATCCTACTACCAGCAAACAGTCTGGCTCTCTCACCAGCCCATAGAGTAAATGGGTCATTATCAGCAAGGGTGAAACTAGTCTCAGCATCTATGTACAGTAATCTTTCGTTGTTACCAAATCGTACTTTGGCCCATCTATTGTCAGTGTCGTATATCAAGAATGGCTCTGAGAAATATCTCCCATCTGCTGCTGCTGTATTAGCAGGGTTTACGGCATGAGTGGGTAGTAACCAACTATGGTCAGCCACATACACATAACCATCACCAGCAGGAGTAGGTGTACTATTGGTAGCCTTATGCACAGGGTTGTTAACACAAGGAGTGATATGGTCTCCTGCATAAGCAGTGAACTTCTCCCCTCTCAAATGTTTTTGCCATTCAGCCGTAGAAACATTACCCCCATCACTCTTGACAAGAGTAGGAGTAGGAGTATTGGCTTTCTCTCCTCTGAAATTACTAGTGATATTGAGAATGGTCCTAGGGATATACCCACAATCTATAGCCACACCATTGGTGATTTGTGTACTCGAAAGACCTCCTTTAACCTCATCTGTCTCGACACAACCTGAGTAAAGTCCCCAGTCTCTATCTCTAGACACTGAAAATAAGTCCTTCAAGGGCCTAACCTTAGTTTTCTCATTCATGGTATGTACTTGAATAGCAGTAGCAGCCCCTTCTCCCATCCACTCCTTGTAAGTTCTACCATCTGGGGCATACATCTTACTACAATCAAATGTTGATGCATCATTCGGGTCTACTCCCATAGCATACTCTACTGCAGCAGCAATCAGTTCATCAGTTACTATAGTAGTCCAATTCAATATAGGACTTATCATCCCATATTCACCACTACTCGAAAGATTGGTGATATCAGGATTCCCTCCAGTAGAAGTAGTAATACCATAGAATTCTTGGTCAGTATTACCAGTACCATTGTTGGTAGACCTGGATGTGTATCTCAAAACCATACTAGTATCAGTACCAGCATTGTCAGTATAGAGTATGAAACCTCCTTCTTTTGGGAACCCTAGATGTCCCAAATAATCCAAAGAAGTACCACTAGGAGCATTACTATCAACTATCGCTACACCTAGAGTCTTTGTACTCGCATTATATGATGGGGTACCAATCCCCCCATATCCATTCAGATATCCATTAGCAGGTGCTCTGATACCATTCCATAGATTACCTCTCCAAGAAGGGTCAGGGACAGTTTGTACTGCTAGACTTTCATTTGTAGCAGTAGCAGGATATACACTGCCTTTCATGTGCTTACCAATTGTAAACCCACCCTTACTTATGTCGCGGTCATCGAAAGAAATGATTATCTCATTCTCTAATGAAGGTGGTAATACAGTATTGCTGTTGTTGAATGATACCCCCTTCTGACGATATACCAATCTGATGGTATGGTCTTCACCACGATGGTCTGTAAACTTGAACCCATATAATTCAGAATCCCCCACTCTTTCAGAAGATTGCTCTTCAGTTGTTACATAACTAGAGTAAGATGTCGGCCCACTACCGTAAATCTCATCGAATCTCCCACCCTTGTTAGCCATACCAAAACCCATAGGGCCAGCGTCCGGCGCCCACCCCGGAACACCACTGGCTACCAGTCCCCCGAAATTGATACGAGCACGCGCTCTCCCTCCAGGCCTAAGGCCTTTGACTAATTGTAATGAATCACCCTGTGATTCAAACGATTCACTGTATACAGTATTTGCACCACGCCCTGTAGCCATCTCAGTATTGACACGACTAGAAAGGGTGGTGTCATTAGCATCTTGACTTGCTAGATTATTGAGGACTTCAAGATTTTCACCATCTACCGGTACCATTTGGTTTAGTGTAGTAATAGGAGCAAAGGGTCTGCCATTCTTGGTGATGGGCATAGGGGCTGGATGCATATTCTCATCTTCACCTTCTGTAGGCATACACCAGAAACTACGGAATCTACCACCATGACCAACTAGGAACTGTGGTTGATAAGCAGCCTGACCACGACTGTTATCCAACCAAGCACAGAAATTTCTACCAGAAGCACCTGGAACAGTACTATGAATCACTATAGTGTAACCATCATTACCATTCAAATCCTTCACAGCCCTACCGAAATGGGCTCTTAGATACCCCATATGGGACCCTTTATCACCACTGAAGGCAGTGTCATCCCAGAATGGTGCAGGGTCATGAGCAGAACCCCCTTCAGCACTAGCCTGTAGAGCAGCGGCCTGGTTTACTCTTCTAATCATCTCACGAACAGCAGACTCAGTATCAGATACTCCATCAGACCGCCCTATCTCTCCTAAATCAAGTGTCAATCTTCTCACGAAATCCATTTGAGTCCATTGTGGGAGGTGTTGCAATCTAGATTCTGAATGTCCGGTGAGGTCTAGACTATTTGCTCGATTTCCTTTGAGGCAAAGGAAAGCAGGGATAACTCTAGTACCATCTGGTGTGTCACAGAAAGTCGTATCACTAGTGCCTTCCCCATTTAGAGAATGTCTGTAAGCAGATGTCTGGTTCGAGTAGATGGTTCTCACAGTACTGTTATCAGTACGAGCAGTAGTCCCAAGAAGCCCTTTACCGTAATTGGCCCAGGCACTATTCATCGAGTCAATGTGTGTAGTGCTACTATGGGTTGTCACTTGCATGTATGGGCTACTACGATGGGCATAAGCCCCTTCTATGAAGTCAGACTTATTGCTAGTAGTTGTACCTAGGTTCTTATCCATCCTCTGACTATGGAAACCATTAGCCACATCTAAACCGTTCACTCTAGGAGTAGCCTGACCAGTCTGTACCTGCATATGGATATCATGGAATGCTATGAACTCTCTATCATGCGCTACATCATAGAGTAGTACTCGCACATGCCCTGCTTTGGCTAGGTAAGGGTCAAGATATGCTATAACAGGGACTTCTGAGGCTGAGTATCCCAGTTCCAACCAATTGAGTTCTACAGTCTTATTGACATGTTGAACAAAATTCTGGGCTGTCTCTAGGCAGGTGTTACCTATCAAGAAGTTCTCGAGTGGTATACTATCACTGGCTTGAGCCCCAAGTTCTCCTCTACCCCCATTGAAACCATTCCATACCATGAACTCATTGAGGACACCTCTAGACTTACAGAACAATCCTTCAATAGCATGAGGGTTAGTATAATGCATGTTCATCCATACAGTATCACCATGTCTCAAACCTCCGGGGGCAAAGGCATTGTTCCAAGTCTTATTCAGAACGCCCCCTTGGGCATAATAATCTTGCATACCCATATTATCGTCATAACCATCATAGAAAGAATGGTAAAGGTTGGTGTCGGTCTTCTTAACCCCCCTTATTGTGAATATCTCGCCTGCTGCTGCAGTACCAGTAACATTTGTCACATCTATTGTACTAGCATTAGTTGTGTGATAGAATAGAATGACATCACCAGCATCATTTACAGCCTCGAATTTCGGATTACTAGTACCAGTCAATAAAGGTACATTGTCACCTGTATACTCCCACACTCCACTAGAGGGCTCACTAATGAGTTCAATTTTGGCCGCCCCACTCTCTATCTTCTTGGCATGAGGGTTAGCAGTAGGGCCTTCCTTGAACTCAACAGCACTGACATATTGCCTGAGACCATAGTCTATGTTCCCACCTTGGGTTTGTACATTGGCTCGGTCATAGTAATGAGGCCTCCTAAATTCATTGATAGAAGTACTAGTCGAAGGGTCATCACGAATGGGAGTACCTATAGTGCCCATGCTTACCACTAGACTAATGATAGCATTCTGGGACAATCCTTCAGCAAACTTGTCACTGAAATAAGGGATAGCAATTTTATTGGTAGTGGTATTCACAGTAGTAGGTAACCCCCAGGCTCCATTGGGGAGATATATTCTCCTCCACACCACAATGTCATCATCAGTATTTCTTAGATTACTATATGTCTTGTAGATAGTATTAGCACTACTATCTATGGGGAATGAAGCGTCAACATCCTCAACCTGTAGGGTTATCACTGTGGTTTCATTATTGACCACAGTCTCTTCGATTTTGACAACTTTCACTGCTGTAGTTATCCCCCCATCTATCCAAGCATCGTGGTATGGGCCGACTACATCGTGGTCTACAGGAGCGTAATCTCTAGGCCTTCTACCCACAGGGTTGGGAGCCCAAGAGTGAGCAGTGAGAGTAGGGTCTAAGTGTATTTTCATACTGTTATCGGGACCAGGGAACACACCATTGAATGGGTCGTCAAAGAATTGGTCACTAAATACTGGTATCTCGACCAAGGCTCTAGTGCTAGCATATTGAGTACCAAGTTGGTAATCATGTGTAACACTACCAAGACTCTGGAATAGTCGGTCATTTACAGTAGTGCCATCAGCCACTACACTAGCCTCATCGAATAGCGGGTCGAGTAGTATCTTAGAGCCAACATTAGGTAATGAGTTCTTAGTATACCAAGCAGCAAAACTAGCCTCTTCAGTACCATCATTATTCATGAATCTCCCACTACCATTTGAAGTCGTAGTATTATTGAAATTGAAGACAGTAGCGGTGATAGTATCATATTCCGCACTAGCGCCGTTCTCAAGATGTACTCTGCCTTTAGCAGGGAACATATATGTCCCCCAACTGGCAAGAGCATCTGATTCATTATTGAGTGGTGCTATGGTAATAGTTCTAGAACCACTGGAGGCAGCAGTAATGATTGCACCACCATCTCTTCTAGTGTTCCAACCCACTCTACTGAGTGGGCTCTTGTCCCAAGTAGGGGTAGTCTCTACTGCCCCCTGCCCAGGTCCACCCAAAGTTACTGTTACTATTGGAGCATCAGGCTTTATCTCCTTGACAACTACAGAGTTTGGAGCACCTTCCCCGTCATAATCTGAATGCATGGAAGCAATATCATCCATCAATCCTCTACCTTTCATAGTGAGATATACATTCCCTCCATCATGTGACTCTTCAAATGTACTAACTCTGCCACGACTTATTAAAAATTCAATACTGAACAAAGAAGGGTCAGTGTGGTTTATTGAGAACTTCTTCAGTTGCAGACTACGAGTCTTATCAGTAGGTTGGACAATTAAGAAATTACCACCAGCATCTTCATCATTGTCAATTATGTCGAACATCTCAAACAGATGAGCAGAATGATTACTACCAGCCTCATTACCAGAAGTGGCAGCGAGTTTGTAATGGATACCACTAGTCGTCAAGGCACTATCTTTCTTCGTTTGTGTCGGCCTGATAATGATATGGTGATAGACTGAAGGGTGGTTAGTATCATCAGCATGGCTGGAGGGTATACCTAAAGGTGGACTGTTTGGCTCATCAGTAACAATAGAAGGAGTGTAATTTGAGGGGATTTTACTATTATCCAACTCTACCTCATACTGAGTCCCACCAGTATTATCACCTACGAGTAAATGTGGTTTGAGGATTTCAGATGCTCCCCCCATAATGCTCTGGTCAATTCTTATGAAACCTCCAGCAGAATGGAGTGTCATAGTACCACTTTGTAAGAGAGTGTTTACCCTATCAGCCACCCTCTTACTATTGATTACAGAGCCACCAGAAGGAACTGTCTTCTCTACCAATAGTGCAGCACCACTAGTACCTATGGTATCCCCGGTCAAATCTATAGCATTGTAATGAATCTCGATGTATGGTATATCTGTATCTCCCGTTTCTAGTATTGCTATTCTAGATTCTTCCTCTGGAGTCAGATGAAAATTGTAGATATCATCAGACGATGTGATATTTTCTCGAGCATGCCCTTTCAATAAGAAAGGTCTTACATCAAAATTAGCACCACCGATAGCGATTACACTATCTCTATCCGGGTCTAGAGTGCTTAGGCCATTTCTTATAACCTGAGACACAGTACCAGTAGTGAGTAGATTAGTTGCTGGTGAATCATTACCCCGCTGGAATAATGATATGGTGCTGTTTACAGGTACTTGGTTGCTAAGCCCTAGGGACATACCATCAAAACGGACCTCTATACTATCACTCATACCGTCCATAGTCTGAGTTGTTCTCTCAGAATTAGGCTGGGGGAACACTCTGAGATAGGGATGACCAGACAGATGGCTAAAACAATGTCTACCCGAATGGCCCGCCTGGAATTTATCATCAATTGTCCAATTCGCTGAACTTACAGTATAGGGGTTAGTGGCCTCATTAATGCTGAGCCTACGGCTAAAGATGAAACCATGGTTCCTATTATCACTCTCATCAATAACGGTCATACCATTGCTATCAATAGCCTGAGACCCCAAACCTGGGGGCTGAATAGGCTGGCCAGTACCCTCATCTAGCAACAAGTCAGACATCAAAACTACAATGGTGCTGTCATTGGCTAAGTTGTTGGTTGAGTCAAAGGCAGTTCTACTATGGAATATTCCCCTAGCCCCAGTATCACTATTGACTCCAAAATCTAGATGTATACTCTCTACAGCAATGGTACCATTAGAAGATATGGATTTCAGTCTCACTCTTTCGGGAGGCTTGCTGTTAGGTTTCCCTGTGTTAATATCTGACCCAGTAGGGTTAATGAGTAAGTTCACAGTAGTGTGTGGTATTTTCACTACTTGGGCTCCTCCACTATGAGTGGTTACACCTACTTGATAATCCCCTAGTGAAGGTATAGAGTATGTAGAAGGCATGGGAGTATCTTTACCACTTACTATCTCATAGAGCGATTGGGCCTGAGTAGTATCTAGTGTGAGAATAGTATCATTGGGGTTGGTATTAGACTTCAGATAGAATAGAGTTTTCTCAACTTCAACTGGTTCTTCAAACCTCCAAAGTCCTAAGGTAGAAGGGCCCTTGACAAATGGTGTCGCATAGATGTTAGAGGTATCAGTGTCTCTTCTCCAATGCACTGCTTCTATATGACCTCTGTATTGCCCACCTTCACCACCAATGAGTAGGTCAGTATTGCTTATCTCTACAGTAGAGTTCTCAGAAGTTTTAGTAGAGGCTACTAGTTCACCGTTTATCATGACTGACAGTCTACCAGTATCAAAGACACCAGCCACATGGAGTAGTTCTCGGGTGTTACTAGAAGTATCCTTGTTGTTACCTATGAAACTAGCAGAAGGTGTAGGGTAAGTGATACCAGAATAACCAGAAGATAAGGCCGTACCACTTGAAGCAGTATGAGTAGTTCTAAACCCATTACTATCTAGAGTATCCACACTGAAAGTGGCTGGGGCAGGTTGATGTATATTCCCGATAGTCAATTTGAATAGACCTTCTTTGAATGCAATTACTCCACCACAATCAGGTCTGACCCAAGCCTCTATAGAGAACTTCTCAAGATTGGTAAAGGCACTACCTTCGATAGTACCTTCTTGTCTAGCAGGTCCTACCAGAGGTCTAGAAGAACGAGCAATATCATCCCCAATAGGGATTTTCACACCAGTAGTCTGGAAGTTGTGTAGAGGGCACACGATACTATCTGATAGCCCATTGAAAAATATAGCATGACTAGTTTTTCCAATCACCGTCATTCATCATCACCATCATATCCCCGCTATCACATCTAAGGGTTGGAAAGTTATTGACGCTCTGTATATGGTATCGCCCGCCTCATAGTTAATTTCACAGTTAGTGACAGTACCACGAATCCCTGTTCTCCTGTCAGATATTTCAAACTCTGTACTGGCCAATTCCACATTATTAACAGCGTCCTTGTCCTTATTCCCAAACCCAGTGCCAAAGATAAAATTTCGAGCAGCATAGCCTTCAGGTACTCCATCCACAGAAGATTGGGTGCCTGAATTAACCAAGGAATTGTATGGTATTTGCACACCGATGATATAGTCAGATGTTGTCTTCCCAATCTCTCCTTCCGCTATACCAAAGTCAGCCAAATTGTACATGCCACCCATGGCACCTAGAACAGTATTACTAACAACATTACCTAAGAGGTTCTGCACCTTATCTCCAGCAGAGAAACAAGAACCATCCCTACCCCCACTGAAAGGGGATACAGTAGGTGGAGAAATTGTAGAGTTAGCAGTTGGTGTGAATGTAGGAGTACCAGTGTGCCCATCTGGACCAGCAACAACTTGTGTGAACTCTAAAGCACCTAAAACTCCAGCATCTGTAAATGGGTTGGTTCCTATTATCTTCAGAACCGTTATTTTGTCCGTGAAAGTGGAGTAGCCATTAAGAGTGTCAAAGATTCTACTGACTATAGTTTCTGCAGTGTTGGCATTCTGAATACCCACTGGGATAGTATTACCTGAACTAGGTGCACTTGTACTAGTACTAGTACTATTTAATTCAACTATGAACTGAGTCGAATCAGTACTAGTTATTGTGAAACTAGCCCCATTCAAATCAGAAGCACTGACAGACCCATCTTCACCATCTACTGTATCTCCACTCATGTATACTCCGATAGTGATATCACCACTTACCAACCCACCTTGAGCCCCCGCTGAAAAATCAACGATAGCAGTCGCTTTCTTATTGGTACTAGCAACCTGCTCACCACAATCCTCATCATCTCTTACGATACACTCGAATCTGATAATGGCTGTATTCATGTTGAGGTCTCCACCAATCCTCTCTCCAGTGAAAGGAATAGGTTGAACATAAACTGCTCTGATAATATTCATCATATAGTCAGTGCAATCTAGATTGATTATCTCACCATCTTTCCTGATAAGACGAATAGGAAGTACCATCAGAATCTCCCTCTAGTTGGCTGCCCACCCAATCTCCTAACTTCTTGATTCAGCATATCACTAATCTCACGAGCAAGTGCACGCTTATCACTTCTATCTGTAACTCCACTGACATCTAACTTGATATTGATATGATTCACAGTACCTCCACTCATATTACTCAATTTCTCATTAGTAGTGATGTTACCAGATTCGTTTGGTGTAAACAATTCAGCCCCTTTCTCACCCACTAGATAGGGACGACCTCTGCTTACAGGCCCACCTATGGCTCTACTACCATAGCCCCTGCTGATACTACCCGCAGGAACGGATGAGTGCATGTCAATATAGGCTTGGGCTCTACCAGAGTTCGTATCACTGGCTGGGCTGCTATCACCACCTGAGAAAATGCCCCCTATCCAACCTACTAAGTCCATCAATTCATCTTTGTACTTGGTCAAGAGTACCAACAAACCTGCAATTACCAAGATAGGACCCAGGGCTATACTAGTAATCCCCAGTGCTATCAATCCCATGTGGATAAGTATAGCACCTGAGACAGCGGCAAAAGCAGATATCATAAATCCTTTCCAACCTTCAACTTTATTGGTCATAGCAAACAATATGAGCCCAATACCTGCTCCAACCAAACCAAAACCTTTGAGGAGAATCTGCCAAGTAACCATACCCATGCCAAAAGCACTACCCATGAGACCGAGCAATCCCGTAAGTGCTGTCATCACCCATCCACCTACTATAGGTATCTGAGTCAGGAATGCTAGGAAGGGGCCTAGGCTCAAACCTGCAAGAAGGAAGGCTGCTCCTGTACCCCCAACTTCTCCTAGTAAAGGGGTCAAAGCATCTTGGGCAAGATGAAAAATACCAGCAATGAACATCAGAGAACCGGCTAATATCCCTACAGGGATACTTGTGATAGCAGCAACAAGCCCGAAAGTGATTAAAGAGCCTAGGAATACATCCCACACATTACCTGTACCTTCTCCACTCAGAGACATGACAAGACCATCCACTGCATCTGTCAGATATCCCATGTCTCTAGTTAGGTCAATCACAAAACTATCCATCCCAGACATTGCTATACTAATCGCACCTATCATGAGTCCTAAGACAATGAAGGTAGTGACAATCGTGAGAATATTCACAATTAACCTAGTGAATCCAAGTAACAAGCGAGTATTGTTCATACCTAATGCCTCAGCACTTTCAGCAAGTCTGTCAGTAGCGCTAGCAGCCCAACCAGTGATACGAAAATGTTGGACCAAAAGGAAACCAAGTGCTTTCTGACTAATTGACAAATTGGCTAGAGCCGCTTCTGCCTCTGCAGTATTGAAGGACATTCGTCCAAAGGCGGTCCCAACATCACCTACAGTTTTCAACAATTTACCGGCGATGTAAGCACCAGTAGACTTGATGACAACAGCCAATTGACTTGCTATCCTCGTCTCTAGTTTCATATCAGACCTAAGGGCTCTGCTAGCCCTACCCCTTGCTTCCAGGGAGTCGTTTGTGGATAGCATTGAAACAGTTAAATCATCCTGAGCACTAACGAGTCGGTCTACTTCAGCAATATGCCTCTCACCACCAAAACCCATTGCCAAGACTACCACCCCTCACTATGTGGCATAGGGCCACCCATGTTAGTGCTACCGATTGGCATCTTAGATTGAGATTTAGCCTGTTGCTTGTCCATCTCCTCTTGTTGGATTTCATCGTTGGCCATAGCCCATACCAACATCTGAGAAAATTCCTCTTGGGTGAGGGCTTTGATATCAGAAAGGCTGAGGGAATAATGTTTCATGACATAGTAGATAGAAGAATCCATGGACATTGAAACATCCCTAATATTCCCCTGTAGAAACTCCTTAGTATATTCTATTCGCTCAGCCCATCTTCCAAAGGGCCGGCCACCAAATCCTCCGGTTGAGGTAGAATTTTGGTAATTCTCCTGGCTACTTCCGGTTTCAACCCTAACAGTTGAGTCTTAGTCAACTTGGGCTCAGTTCTATCAATACAATTCACGAACATATAGTGCCAGTAAGAAGAGAGGTCTACGGTTATCTCTCCTGACTGTTCAATGCTCACAAATTCCTTGATGGCCTTCTGGGTATCCATGAAAGACATGGGTTTAATCCAAACATGCATCACAATGTTAGGGTTCTCATCATCCACAGGTATCTCGTGAAATACGGTACCTGTTTCTACCATTAGGCTGTCTATGTTTTCTAGCAATATTTTGTTATCACTCATTATCTCCTGACTCACTTACTTCGCCCTCCTGGGGCATCTCGTCGCTAGAGACAGCCTCTTCCGAGGGGGTCTCTACAGTTTCAGCCGGAGCCTCTTCCGAGGGGCCAGCATCATCTGCTTCCAAGCGGGCAACAAGTTCCGCCTTGACTCCGCTAACAGTTAGACCACGCTCACGCAATAGGTCTTGCAACTGTGCTACAGTCATGGAATCGTATGTGGTCTCAGGCTCAGGCTCAGGCTCAGGCTCAGGCTCAGGCTCAGGCTCAGGCTCAGGCTCTACAACATCTTCAAGTTCTACAGCCGCACCCATCTGTATTTCTTCAGCGACAGCGACAGCATCAGTTTCTGTCATGAGTTCTGCAGGAAATGGATTGTTGTCAGTTGATGCAGCCTCAGGATTGAAGAAATCTTCCTCCATCTCAGGTTCGGCTTCTACTTCTTTTTCCCAGGGACGCAATCTCAATCTTCTAGACTTCCCATCTCCTGGATGTAGACTCCACTTTCCCATCTTTTCACCTCAACAATGTAGTAGCGTGTCGTGTGCTACTACCTTTACATGTCTAGGCAGGATTTTCAAGTCCTGCTTTATGACACCTTTATCTTCCGGGATACCCAGACCAGCCTCTTCAAGAATATAGTCATCAATGATGATGTATACTTCTTCTCTAGAAGAACCAGCACCATCTTTGACTAGATGTAGTGTGATGGGTTCTGCATATTCCTTACTTCTAGTGGTTCTGAACTCATGCCAAAACAGGGGGTCAGTAGGTAGAATTGTCATATCTAGAGTGAAGTCTGACTGACCTTCTACATTGAGAGTTGGGTTCCTACTACCAGCGAATGGTATTTGCTGTAAGGACTGCCCACTACTGTTACGAGACTCTGCTGCAGGGTTACCTGATACAACTAGATGGGTGGATAGATTGTTGTTACCTTTGAGACTGAAACTAGTTACTTGTGCAATGGCAGTACCGAAAGCAGTGATTGTCCCATTGTAGAAGAAGAACGGCTTCTCAGTATTGGGGGCAATACCAGCCTTCTTCCTATTCAATGGGCTATCGGCTATATTCTCAAACATTCTGTGAGCCGTATATCTATCACCACTATTGCTATTCTCTAGCCGACCAGTGTCAGTATAGCACATCAGTGCATCGAAATCAACTTGCATCTTCACATCAGCATCTGCCTCAGCAGTCAGAGTCCATTCCTTCACCTTACAACCCTTGTAGACACGGGTCAGTTGTTTGGAATCTGTAGCCGAACCTGGAACACTACTACTCTGCTCTCCACTGTATGAGCCCACATTACGATTCCTGATACTAGTCTCTAGAGAGAATGATGGTAGGTGCCACATACTCCATAGAGCCCTACTCTGTCGATTCTGGATATCTCCATAGGTAGCAGTGGCGGTGTCAAAATTAGGGCTCCCAGTAGCATTATTTGCTGCTAGTATAATCTTCTTGAGAACCTTACCAGCATCATGGTCAAAGTTGAATGGGTCATCAACATAGATTCTCCTCAGTGTATTGGTCGTATCTACAGCAATGACTCTCCTAATCTCAGAACTCTGGCTACTATGGAATTGTGTCTGAGTGCCTGCAAAGACATCTCTACTCCCACTGCCGGGGTCATCATCCATGGGTGTGAGAACTTCTGTAGTGTCTGCCACTGTGATATAATCACCAACTGCTGGCATTATTCCAGTCACTGTACCATTACCACCAGCACGCATCAACCCTACATAGGTATCACCCATTGCTATAGCACCAACATTAGTCCCATCATCAACTGCAACAGCGTCTGTTGGATTGGTTGTAGTAGCAGCCTCATTACCAAGTGCGTAGTAAAGCCAACGAGCACTATGCATCATTGTCTCTAAGGAGCCACCCTCATTCTTGATACTCTGAGCCTGTTGAACTACAACTTGTCTACCTATACCAACTACTGGGGAGCGTAGCACTTCCACTTTAGTCTCGGGTAGGGCGATAGTAGCAGCGAGGCCTACAAACTGGTCAGTAAGTACCGTTTCGTCACTGAGTAGAGCACTAGAATTGTAACCCATAGTCGAGTCTATTGTGGGAGTACCTAGAGTGTCTATGATGAACTCATCACCAGCAGCCGAGACTCCAGCCCTCTTCATTGCAGGGGTAACTTGAATTGTATTGCCCTGATTAGCGACTATAGTATAGAGATGTCCTTTGGTATGGTCATCATCTGAGAAGTTACCACCACCCTTCACTGTCATTTTGCACCCAGCCAGCATCCCTACTGGATATTTCAACTGATGACTGGCATCAAAGAACATGGAATCCCCATTATTGAAAGTGAGAGTACCGTTAGTTACACTACCTCCTGTGGTAGCAGCACTCAACTCGAAGGCAGTGGCACTGGTTATACTAGAAACTGTGGCAGCAGCAGGTATGCCTGTACCTGAGACACCCATCCCTACAACTAAACGCGTTGTACTATCCATTGCGATAGTGGGGTCGTTGTTGTAATCACAGGTGGCGTCAGTGAAAGTATGCGACACGGCACTGAATGTTAAAGTGGTTATATCACCACTGGTGGAGGTGGTAACTGTGAGCCCACCCCAGGCCCCATGTGATAGTATAATTCCTGTTTCGTGACCAAGTGTTACCTCAGCCAAATCACCCTTGTAGATTGTCGCCGGCATACGCTCTCACCTCATGCGATAAGTTCACTGAATATTACCATTTCGACCTGAAAGGTCATTCTGTGCAATTGCTTGGTCCTATCTGATAGGTCAGTTCGGGTTTTGTACAGCAACCTGTCAAAGTTAATACCGTCTCCCTTTCTCTTTAGATGGATGACACGACGGACCTCATCTTCTAACTTCATTAGACGGCTTCTACCTCGTACTGTCCTGATATCAACGGTTAAGTTAATTCTAGTGTGAACAAAATCGTAGAATATCTCGGGCTGCTCCTCGTTATGCGCTGTCTCATAGACGAAAACCCCATCATTACGGTTAAGGTCGAACCTCTTACCTCTACCAGCATCGAATGTAGTGATATCCATAATCACCGGCTTCCTCTGCTCAGTATTACCCCTATTCCAGTTATCAGCCAGAGTGGATACCATGAGTTCTACTGATTCCTTAGCCATTACATCAACTTCCTATTAATAATCCTGGATGAGACTCACACTGCTTTCTAGTATCTCTTACTATAGAGTTGTAGATTTCCAACTCCTCCACCCTATTCAAATCCAACGGGGTACCAGTATTAGATTTGACTATGGCCCCTTTCCTTATTTCACAACCATTGAACATAAGATTGGCATGTAGATACGGCCAAGCATCCTCTAGATATGATATACCACCATCCGGTTTTTCTCTTATAGCAAAGGAGTTGAGATAGGCTATCTGCTCAGCATCATAGATTTTGTCCAACTCAGTCAATGTTAATCACTTCCATGTAACGAGGTAGAGTCTCGGCTATCTGTGTCTTGAACAATTGGTATTTAGCACCTAAGTCGATATTGGTAGTCCCCTCAGGCATTAGGACGCTTCGGTCATCAGACAGGAGCAGGTCCATAGCCACCATCTTGGTACACATATCCTCTATCGCCTTTTCAACATACCTCTCACCGTAGACATAGGTGGCCTTTACTGAGTTCCATTGGAAGTAAGGGTATGTGTTGTTGAAGTAGACAATACCTAGGTCGTAGTCACACCACCAGTCACGAAGTCTAGCCTCGTCTCCTGTGGTGCTACCGAAATAGTCTATCTTGAGTGCATATTGTGTGATACTAACACCATTGGATATAGCAGCAACAAGGCCACTGCTAGCCAAATCAGTCACCCCTGTGAGTGTGGTGGCAGTCTTACCTGTATAGTAAGCACACTTGACAGCAGTACCTGTGCCAGTACAGATGATACCATAAGGAACCAAGGCAGAGGTATCGGCTAGTGTGATGGTGGCACTACCAGAACTGCCTGACACACCAGTCGCTGTGAGTGTGGTGTCTGTCAGACCAGTGATACTCATGCCATCGAGATTGGTAATAGCCACAGTGGAGTTCTCTCCACCTTCACCACGGTGCATACTGGTCAGTTTGATTTGCCCTGTGCCGTAATCAGCATTAGCAGAAGTCATAAACTCATGATGAACATTTGCTGTTATAAGACCAGTTGTCGTATTGGCGGTTTGAAGTGAGAATGAAGGTGAGAAATCTACAGCACTCTTACCCTTTCTCAGGTCCTTGTTGATAAGGTCCGAGAGTTCCTGTGCGGTAGTAGTTACATCGAAGGCATTACTCCATTGACCTGACCCAGTACCAACTCGCAAAGAGGCTACTCCACCACTGCCAGGACAAAGGAATACATAGTCGTCAGTGGTGAGTAGGGAGTTATCGAGTATCTTGAGTCGAGCCTCTGCAGAGCCTACCTCTCTGTACTCCTGACCCTGCCATATCTCCAGTCTCAGTATCTGCTGGACATTACGGAACATGAGTGGGACTGTGCCTACATAATCAGTGTAGTATCTTCTTCTGTAGGGCTTGTATGTGTCGAAATTGAGGTACTCTGCTGTTTGTAGCATTGGCCTCCATGAATTGTTACAAAGATTGTCTATCCTGTCTTGCATGCGTAGAATCATAGTCTCGACAGCAGAGCGAGTGACCCCTCTCCTCTTACCATTAGTGAATGACTGTAGGTTCTGAACGGTGGCATTGTCAGCAGTATCATAGTCTCCTGTGACCCCACCACTCCATGATAGTACCACATCAGTACCATCTCGAGCGACGCTAGTTAGAACTACAGTTTCCCCTAACTCTACATCACTCGCTATTTCCACACTATCACCAACCTCAAACCCAATCATCCTATGGTCTGCAGGGGTTATTTTGGCTGAAGTAGCACTGGTATTAGAATCGGCTGTAAGATAGGCAGGGTCTTGTAGAGGAATCTGCAGGATATCTGCTACCTTCTGAGCACTGGAATAGACCAAGTCATTGGGGAACAGAGGTCTAGGCTCGCGTTCACCTGTCTGGAATATTACTGGCATCACTCATACCCCAAATCTATTCTGTCCCTAGGGAGCCCCCTAGTTTCAACATTCCCTCTCATATCACGGCGTGTTGTCCCTTTCCAATTCTCACCCATCTTGGAATGAATTTCTCTACTTCTGGCCAAAGCATCTTCTGCCACCTTGAGTTCACGGTCTAATCTATCCATCTCACTTTCTTCTTCCTCTATCTCTGGAGGTTCCTCAATCTGTGAAATTTCTGGAGCACTGCTACCAGAAACAATACTTTGTGCAGCATCCTCAAGACCAGGCTGAATCTTTAACAATCTGAAAGCCAAGTCCATAGGTTCTGAGAGGAAGATATTCGGGTCATTAGGGTCGTCCATCTCACCTTGTTCTTGCCGAACACCTCGCCCTCTAGCCTGTAGTTTAAGTCGAGCCAGAACTCTCTGATTAAGACGCTCTCTCTCTACAGGACTCATTGTTGGCTGTGATGGTAACTCGCCCTCATTTCGCACAGCACGATTTCTAACCCCAGTAAGATTCAAACTCATACTTTTTCATCCACCTTCCCTAGATTATATTCCATTGGCTTGCTGCAAGCACCACAGCGCTCCAAGTAACAGAAATGGAGCATCCCACAGTGCTTGCAGCGGGTACCACTGCCGATGTCTATGACATCTCGTAAGTTCCGTGAGCGCAGATTCTGCTCACTTATTTGGCCGACGAGACGCTCATGCGACCCTGCTTCCGCATGAACGGTCTCGCCGGTTGCGTAGTTCCACCCTTGTTTGGACAAGCGTCGGAGGTCTTCAGCATCCATGTTCGTCACCTCAAGCGGTGACAACCACGACATATAGGTTTCCCAGCATTAAGTAACTGGTTACACCCTCTACTGTCTTTCCGTTGGTGTAATCGTCCAAGACTTTCTGTATGCCACCGGCCACAGAAGCACCAGTCTCTACCGCCTCTTCAGGCGTGAACTGGAATATCTTAGTATCCGTCACGGGGTTTTACCCCCAATCAGCGTCGACCCAGTATAATGAACCGGCCACCGTCACTGCCAGACTCCGTAAAGTGTCCAGTAGTAGTAACGAAACCAGTTGGGTTCGCTTGCTCGGTAGCACTGTTAGCGGTTACATCAAAGTGTAGTATCTCCGACAGGTAAGCCGAAGCATCAACACTAGAGTCACCGTTAGCCCATGTTCCAGTCAGTAGTAGTATGCTGCCTATAGTGATAGGTCTGTTGTCAAAAACTATTGCCATAATCTATTCCTCCTCTGTAGTAACCCCGCCCGCTAAGACTTCAGAAACCATTGAGAGCATCGTCTTCTTCGTTGTCCGAATTGACGAGACTTCCACCCCATTGTTCTCTAGCCAGATTTTGATGTCAGCCTTCAACCAGTCTTCGTCTGGTAGGCCGTCATCATCATCCTGTACAAAAAGAACGCCGGGGTAGTCGTCTTCAATCTCCCAATGGTCACCTGAAAAGGCTCCGCGTCGCTCATCCAACCATACTTGGTCAACATACACTGGTGTGTGTCTGTCATAGTATCCGTACTTGGTACGGACAGCCCGCTTAGGACCTTTCCAAAGTAGTGTTGGCATTTAGGGTCACCTCAATCAGGCCACCAATAGCCATAGGGTTGCATTTGCTGTATCGTCAGTAGTCCCATCAGCCGTTGCTTCACAGTCTGCGGTCAATACTAGGCCGCTGAAACTGACAGCGAGATTCGCTGTAGCGTCTTTACTGTGAGCAAGACAAGACAAGATAACATTCGCGCCACCGCTTAGTGTGACGGTCTCTGCTTCTGCCAATGCTCCAAGTGTGAGACACACCAGTCTTGGTTGCATCCGGTTAGTCCCATCAGTCTGACGGGCCGCGAAGTCCGTCAGTGCACCGGGGTAAGCCGAAATCCATGTGGTGTCGTCTTGGTCCACTCCCGCTTGAAGCGGGAGGTCTAGGTCCACTGCTATCGTAGCGGACGCACTAGTCGTGTAGGTTATTCCTCTGTGTGTAGTTGCTGCCATTATTCATCGCCTCCTATATCTCTCCCATAAACCTCACTTAAGGTCACGGATAGAACCTCCTGCACCAAAGAAAGAGTCCCATACCTCACCCATGGTTCGGTAGAGCCCCTCTTGGCCTAGTCTGTTGATGGCGAACGGGTCGCCGGTTTCGATACCCGACTCGAAGTATTGGGTCGGTATAGCAGTCTGGAACCACAGGTAGTCTGTGTCGAAGTAGTAAATCCTCGAGATTCCGCTCGTGTCAGTCACTACGTCCTTGGAAGGAATCAGTGGGACACCGTTGTAGGTAGCCACAATGAATCCGGCCTCGATACCGGGAACACCCTTCACACCGTTGTAGGTGGGGGTGACCCTCTTCGACTCCATGAACCTCTGCTGGCTCTGCAATAGTTGCTGTACACGCATTAGGGTGTCGTACCCAGTCAGCATGACCTTGGGGTTACCACCACGGGCCCAAATCTTCTGGAACAGTCCGTCCAGTTGATTCAGGCTTAGGTTCCTGTTCGTGTTAGCAGCAGACGAGACATCCACTTCAGCGCTGTGGAAGTCTGAACTTCCATCACGGGTGATGGAGTACAGGTCGTGGTCTGTGGTTGCGCTCACGTGACCTGTGCTGGTTGTCATGTCATCTGGGTCCGAGGTTATTCGGTCCAGTGACTCGAGGTCGTTACCCGCAGGGGTCTCGACATCCACTAGCAGCATCCTGTTGATGTGGTCAGCGTGGTGCTTCCCCATCTCTTCCTTCAGCACTTGGCGTACGTCGCCTAGACCGTCATCCTTGTCGGAAAGGAACATGCTAACT
>Ga0208919_1000703_pt1 | contig 21256 bp, 28 predicted proteins | sample 4_EtaG_FD_184076 | JGI IMG/M metagenome (GOLD analysis project Ga0208919, IMG submission 184076) | Marine viral communities from the Subarctic Pacific Ocean - 4_ETSP_OMZ_AT15127 metaG (SPAdes) (version 3) | ecosystem: Environmental > Aquatic > Marine > Oceanic | place: Pacific Ocean | collected...
GCCCACTATTAAACGGCCTTTCTATTTCTTTTTGTAAATCGCCCAAACGCCTAAGTTCTCTGGACTTTAAGTCATCCAACTGGATCGTAAGCTCGCGGTAATTCTCGCTCGGGCCTTCAATTCTGTAGTCACCGAACTTGGGAGTTCCAGAAGGACCGAAACCAGCGAGTTCTTCTTGGGCGTGAGTCACCTCACTAACTTCATCCCACAGAGCTCTTGCTAAAGTTTCATTTCCGCGTTGTTGAGCCTGGTGGGCTTGTCTTTCCAAATCTTCTATTTCAGTTACAAAATCATCTTCATTCCAGCCCTCATAGCCGGTTTTTTCGTGTGTTCGCCATGTCTCTTTGAGCTTGACTCCGCGCTCGTCCATTATTTGCAGTAATTCTTGCCGGGTAAACACTCGATCTGGATTATCGCCCAACAACCCCGTAATACCCGTCCACTCCATCTCACCTGACGGCACACCTCCAGGTGCTTTACGCAATTGGCCTTGCCATTGTGACCCAGTCGCCTTCTCGGAAGGAGCATTTGCGATAGCTGTCTCCAGGCGTGAGGTAGACATCGCGTCTAGTCCCTGTCGAGCACTTCGTAAAGCCGGAACAGCTGCCATCCCTAAAAATGGCACTGAAGATGCAAGTTCTAAAAGTCCCACTGCGGTGCTGCCTTGCGGATCTAATAATTCACCAACGCCTCTTTTGGCTGAAGCTGCGTCAGCTCCTAAACCAGCAACAACTTCACTGGTTAACATTCCACCGAAACCGCCAGCTTGACCGGCTCCTGTTTCTGGAGCTCGAGGCGACCAAGGCTGATCAATGAGATTTGTGATCCAGCCACCCGGGCCACCAACTGATTCAGCGCCTAAATCCCGAGCCAAACTCAATAATCCTCGAGGAGTTTCACGGGCCAAGCCCTGGCCGAAGTCTTTCATCACCCTGGGAACTGCGTAGCGCACTTGATCGAGTATTCGACTACCGAACGATGGCTTGGGGCCGATGGATGCAAAATTCGGATCACCCGACATTGCACGTTCTCTGTTCATCTGCTGCATACGCAGCACTGGGTCCATCTGTCCTTCAGGGCTATTCGCCCAGGTTTCCGCACTTGCTAACAATGAGGGTGGTAGTTGCGGACGCAGCCACGGCGGGTCGGGAGTACGACCATTAAGCAATCCGTGACCAGGCAGATGTGGCATCTAATTAGCGAGGCATAGGCGCATTAGAGTAATTGATAAGGAAATCATCCCCACTCAATGCTCGACCCAGCAATGTTCGCAAGTCGGCCGGCGAAGTGCCGAGCCCTCTATCGCGAGCTGTCTGCGCTGTGACATCGGCTAAAATTTCTGCAAATGTCGATGTAGGTGATGATTTCAACCCAGTGTGTTGACCACCTCCTACCCATCTAGGTGCTTGATATTGCGAAGGCGTGAGCAATCCATATCTCTCTTGGCCTCCACGATACAAATCAGTGATCCGATTGTAATCTGGGGCGTTTCGTATCGGTATCGTTGACTTCTCAGCGGCTTCGGCGCTTTGCTTCGCTGTCCATATACGATCTGCTTCTCTAGCTAAACGCGGATTCTGTTGGATCGCCTGGTAGATACGTCTACGCTCATGGGTGTCCAAGGGGACCATCGCTCTGGGGTCAGTGTTCTGGCCCATCCTTGCACCTACATACGAAGGGATTTTCCAGTCTTGGCTGTCCCATTGCATTGGTCGGGCCACGCCTTCGTCTAAATAACGACCTACCCTTGCGACCGCGTCAGCGTTCAAGCCCCAGGGATTGGCTGGCAACCCTTTTTCATTTACGCCTCTCGGTACACCAGTAGTTCTGTGGTATTCCTGAATCGCTTCATCTAGCGTCATGCCACGTTTTCTTCTGAACATATCGATGGTCGTATTGGCAATCTCTTGATGCACTGGTGTCTGAGAAGACAGAGCGCCGCCAAATAAATTAAATTCTGTAAAATCGTAGGGACCATCGAGCTCTTCTACGAATTGTTTCACAGGACCGAGCTCATACCAACGATGTGCAGCCCTTTCGCCCATCAACCCCAGACCACGCTCGTAATCTGCGTCTAATACTTCAGGAACAGTTCGCGAGTTAAGTAATTTTTCAGTAAACGGACTAGGCGTACCACTGAAATAGTCTCTAGTGGTGGTTCGATGTGGTGAAGATCCGGGCGTGTACAAGGATACATCGGGCATCGTACCCTGAATGTCCGGTGCTTCATAATCCATGATGCCCCGAAGGTTGCGTTGCCCTTCAGCCACATCAGCTGCCGATGTTTTCGTGACTGTCTGAATATTGGGAGCCTCAATGTCAGGAGCTCCTTTCACTGCATCAGCAACCTCGCCACCGACTTTTCGTAGTGTAGATCCCGCAACAAACGGAAGCAGCAATCCAGCTGCAGCCCACGATGATCGAGCCCAGTCGCCGTCCTCTACGCCAGCAATGAAATCTATAACGTCCACTGCTTCACCAAGCCCTGGAGCGATTGATACTCCTACCAAGCCAGCCATCTCTGCACCAGTCTCTGGCTCGACTGCTCTACGCATACGTTGCCACAGGCTTGGATCTTCCTCTGGAGCTCGTTCTGGGTAGACGTAGCCTTGCTGATACGGCCCAGGTTGCGGGCTGGCCCCGTATGCTAGTGTGAGCTCGAGGGGAGCTCCTTCGGTCGGATACTCATGTGGTATACCCTGAAAGCTCATCCAGCCGTCATCTGGCAACGCCATCGTAGGATCAAAATGCGGTCTGCCTTGGTGCATTATTTGCTCCTAGTCGGCCGTGAATGTTCGACATTTGCCCGTAACGCTCTCAAGTGGGCAAGTGCAGCACTGCGGTTCTTGTGAACCTTCAGTGTTTTCCAGCCGTTGGCTCGCTCTACCTGGACAGTGGTGTCTTTTATCCGATACGGCATCAGTACAAAGTTTTCATTTCTTAATCAGTCCCGGATAGCGGCTTTTGATCGCTGCTTTAATTCTTTTCTGTTCGGCTGGGGTCGCATTATGCAGTCGAGATAATGCGTTTCTGGCGTGAGCCTTATCATTGATCGGATAGGCCCTCTGCTCAGGTAAAGCAAACGAACGCGCTTGCATACGATTGCGCTTGTTTGTGGTCAACTTCATTAGACGCTGTAGTCGCCAAATGAGGCCGTGCCAGCACTGGTCGGACGTTTGGTCATCCCGAGCAACCTCTTCAAACGCCGTCCCTGGCGAGGATTGGTCACCCGAGACATTGCATCAGTAATCGCGTCCCTCTCATTACCTGGCACTTGAGCTGCCTGAGCCTGGCGAGCTGCAGCCATACCAGCTGGGGTGTATGGAAATTTTCTACCAGCGACATTGGGCATAACGAGCTCCTCTTCTGAAATCACGCGCAAATAACCGACCATCTAACTATGCACACACCTATAGCTATTCGTCAAATCTCAGAACTACTTGTACCAATCGAGCTCGCTTGAGTCCTCTCGAGTCAGCCATGTAAGCATCGTACCGACCACCAGGCCCAGTACAACACCAGCACCAAAAACCTTCACCTCAGTCCCCCCTAGTTATTTAGTTTTTTAAACTTACTTAGTTACTATTGTCTTGACCTCCGTCTAGAAGGGTGTCTAGAAGGGTGTCTAGATGTCCAAATTCATAGACCCCTAAAGCCTTATAAACACTAGCCTTTAGAACCCATGCGAGGTGTCTAGAAGGGTGTCTAGAAGGGTGTCTAGAAAGGTGTCTTGACCTCTAGCTGTCTAGGTCAAGCTTTTCGAGCTGCTTTTTGGTCAGCTTTATGCCACGCTCATGTAACCAGTCCTGGACCGATTCAGCTGTCATCGAGCCTTCTCCGCCAGCTAATGAACGCAAAGTAGCAAACGCAGTCTCGAGCAACCTACGATGCGGGTCGCCAACATGATAAAACTTGACCCGGCCCTGAATCTTGTCCGCTAAATCCAAAATGTCCGTCCCGTTTACTGTCATAATTTTCTCCGAAATTTTTTGAGGAAATAATGTGTGTTGAGCTGCTCAAGCAGACGCCTCCCAACTTTTGGTCGGGGGGTCAAATCCATCGACCCGACCCCAGTATCGACCCCGACCCGATGCATAAAATCCCATCGAGTATGCAGTCTCGGCCGTGAGATCTTATGCATTATGCAGCTCGATTCTGTCCCATAATCAGCCAGTCTCTGAAACCCCAGTAACTAAGCCAAATCCTTGTCCATATAACAGACATTATCGGAAGCTGGGACTGCGTATAATATCTATTATGTTACCCTGGAGCTCATATCGGCAATGATCCATGCATATTTGTGCATTGCCTTGATACCAACCAAACTGACCCAGTTTGCCCGAACCGGTTCTGAACTGGTTTGGTCGTATCGGTTCTAGTTCCACGAACCTAAACCCTTGCACCACAACGACTTACGAGGCCGTTCACGGGCACACGCGAGTGTTCGGGGGCTGGTATGCCCCCGAGGGCTCCATTACCCCTTATCATATCTATCCTTTAGCCTTCCGAACACTTGAATCCCATCCTCTAGCAGTTGTCGCTCTTCTACATCGAGCTCAGGGCTACCTAACAGCTCCTGAGCATAGGTCATCCAGTCATTCACCCACAGCACATTGAACTGGCTTACACCGGCTCCATCGAACCAGGCTGCAGCTTGTCGTGACCCTAGCCATATCATCGCATCGATGTGCTCAGCTTCGGTCGGAGCGGTCGTGTTCTTTGCCCCATGTTTCTGCATATCTCTCACGGCTCTCAGGATCACAGCCAACGCCAGGTATCGGGTTGCTGGGTCCACTACTACTCACTGACACGAAGCTGGAACTCTCGCGAGTATCGATTCCAATTCCCTCTCATAGTCCACCAGCAATCGAGCGAACAAAATCTGCGTCTGGCCCATCGCTTCCACGGCTCGTTGGCCGGCTTCGCATAGGCATCGCCACAGCATTCGCAGAGCTTGGTTCTCTCGAGCAGTGTCGGACCCTGTTCACCCTTCCTCGGCCGTCCCGGCTTCCTGGCCCGCTCAGACACCACACATTCCTTCGCATTCGTTGTCAAACAAGTCAACCTGGTTGGGATCAGCTCCAAACACAGCATCCTTTAGCGGTACACATGATCGATGTATATATCCAGGCGCTTCTCGCTCACGCATTGTCATATCTCGAATCCCTTCATCAAAATCAACAGCTTTTTGGAACTCTTCTGGATGATCATTCTTCATCCATTGCCAGTAAGCATCAGAATGAAATGGGCAATAAACACAAGCTGATCGTTGTGGTTCTGGTAGCCCTGCATCCTCTATGATCTTGTAGCAGTCTTCTCGCCGAATGCTCAGGTCTATCAAAGGCCAACTGTGAGTAATCCACCCGTGCCACGACTCTTTCATCCTCTGGATTTCATCCAATGAAATGCCGAGCATACACCTCACTCGTTCTTTGACACGTTGCCTCGGCTTATATCCCAAGTGCGTTCTTACTGCTTGGATGATGGGATCAATCTTGAACTCTCGAGTGCATTGTCGGCGCAGCATCCCCTTCGATCCGTCAGAGTTTTTGGTGAACAACGGCACAGTTACAAATCGCTTACCGGCTTTTTGTCTGTCGATCACCCACTCACTCAACACGCCCTTCTGGGCCACCACCACCTCTACGCCATACGGCTCTGCAAACTCCTTCAACACCTCCAAGTATTCATAGACCCACGCCGGCTCATCACCTGTGTCTGCGAACACCGCAATGTCAGGTTTAGGCACTCGATCATCGGTACACGCCAACACCAGTAACGCCGAGCTCTGGACCCCAGCTCCTAACGACAGATAGGTGAAATCATAATCACCCGATGTCGTGTCGATTAGCCGACTAGCTGGCTTCATGGTGACTCCTCGATAACCACTTCGTTCTGGGCCTCCTTGGCTCGCTCTTGTGCCAATCGTTCGACCTCTTTCAACGAGCTCAGGAACTCGTCACCGATTTGGATACCCACAGCTGCGATCACTTCGGGCTTGCCAAACTGATTCCGATTGAACTTCTCAGCTAACCACTTCCTGGTGTCGGCCCTAAGCCTAGCGACCTGGACATTGTCAGGGTCGGCAGAATCGACAATCTCGAGCGCCTCTTCAGCCCACTGGTTCGCACGAATCTCCTGGACTGCTTGCCACTTCGACCACCTCTCAGCTGTCTCTTTCAGCCACTCATAGAACACGCCATGCGACATCGTTCCTATCGCCTTCGGCATATTCTTGAGCAGCTTCCGGACGCTGCCGTGCTTCAAGTACAATGCAAAGATTTCATCCTCGCCGTGCTTTGAAAGTTTGCGGCCGATAGACCGGGTAAGCTTTTTTCCTGGCATAGCGTTTCGTCTCCTGTTCCCATGACGGCCAACTCTCAATAATGCTCTCGAGCTTGGCATCTAGTTCTTCTCTACTCAGGCGTTCGCCTCTCTCATTAAAACGCAACGGATCGTTGTCTGGCAACCTCGGCGTGGTGTCTAGCTCCTTAATCGCTTGGGCAATATCCGCTCGCCATTCAGCTGCGTGATCGGTGGCATCCTCTAGTGGCAGCATCGACACGCCAGCCAGCACTCGCATCACATAATTAACGTCTGCCATTGCTACTCCACGGATCGATGTCAGGGTCTACCTCGGACACTCTCAACGTAGAGAAATCTATCTCGAGTGGGATACCACCCTGAATCAATTCCCCGTGGCGGTTCTTCAAGGTCAGCAACTTGAAGTAGCCCTTCGAGCCCTGCCTAATGACAGTCGTGTGGTCGAGCCCGAGCACTAAATCGCAACTAGCTTCTACCACCATCCCTCCGTGCAAATGTTGGGCTGTCGGCGGGTTCTCAGACGTTGAGCCAGTCCTGTTCCACTGCGACAGCATCAGCACAGTGGACTCCGTCTCCAAGCAGAATCGCCTGAGCTCGGTGACCACACGCTGTGTCGATTCGTAGATGGCTGCCTCTGTCCCGCTCGTAGCGAGCTGGAGATAATCCAAGCAGAAAAACTTGCAGCCCTCTTCAGCGCATGACCTCGCATAGGCTAGGATCTCTTCCCAGCTCATAAGTATGCCCTCGGGGACATACAAAGCTGGAGCGTCCTCAAACGCTTGCTTCGTCACTGTCCAAGCAAATTTATTGAAACCACCTGGCTCCAAATCTCTCAACTTCTGGCCTGTATAGATCGAATACAGTCTTGTACTCAGCTGGATGTTGGTCTGCTCCAGATTGATCATGCCGACCGAATGACCTTGCTTCAGAGCTGTTGCACACATCGAAAGCGCAAGCGTAGTTTTCCCGATTCCAGGATTTCCGGCCAGGCAGTTGAGCCAAGGTCCACTCCCTTTTCTCATCCCCTGGTCATGGCAAGTCCGATCCAAACTGGGTAGACCGAAGCTGATCGAATGCACCTTCGGATTCGCTTGCAGCTCCTCATATTCTGCCAGCCATTCATCGCCAAAGATGTTGACCTTCTTCATCGCTGCGCCCAGACCGGCAGATCAATCGTGTGGACAACTTCCTCATAGGCCGGCCACTCGCCATCGAGCCCGTATTGATCGATGCACTCTGCCCACTGGTGAAGCAATGCTTGCACTTCAAACTGTCCTTGACGCACGGATGCATCACCCACCAAGTACACGGCCACAGCATAGGGTGGTTTCTTTTCACAGCAGATCATGTAGAACTGGTCGCGTGTCTCAAATGGAGACAGGTAGTGTCCGGCCTGTCTGTAATACCCAAAATTTGAGATGGCTTTTGCCATGTGTTCTGGGCTCGCATCAATTGTCGATTTGAGATCGACTAAGTAACCATCATCGCCAGGCAAGGCATCGATCTTAGCCTTACAAGAAATGCCTGAGTCTTCATCAGTCCACAGAGCAGCGACTTCAGTCTTCGCACCCTCGAGTAGCTCAGATGCCACTGGGTGACGAAGTACAGCGTCACGCATCCGACAAACAATGTCATAGTCAGCTGGCTTCAGGATCTTGTCAGGGGAAAATTGCATGGCGAGCTCTTTTTTGGCGGCCTTGCCCTCCTTGGTCGTACCTTTGAGCTCAGACCCCCGAGCCCAATGCTTCTCGAATTTGTCGGCCTCGAGCGTAGCCACATGAAACGCCGACCCTAAACGCATAGCTGGTGTAGGCGGTGCTGGGTTGTTAATCGCTTCCATTAAATGAGCTGGGCTGGTCTTCAGCTTGCTCAGCAAACTGTTGCTTGCAGCTGGGTAGCCGAAATAGTCGGCGTCAGTCATGTCGTAGTGCAGTTTCAAGTCCTTCATTATTCATCGCTCCATAGCTCTTTGAGGCTTACGCCTTGAGCTTGTTGTGGGTTGTGTGGGTGGTTCTCAAGTGATTTTAGATACCAAGACTCCCTACGCTCAGGTGAACGCAGGAAACTCTCGGGTAACTGGTACTGTCTTTTGCTGTTGTGGAACTCGCTTGCCTTTAAGCATTTCACCATTTCACGAAACAGCTTGGATGGATCTGACTCACCATTTTTTAAATGCTCAGAATACAAAGCATTCAGAAGGCGAGCTCGCTTGTCGGTCAGGGTGGGGTGTGGCCCTTTCGGGCTCAACTCATCGAGCCAGACGTTCCACAGCTCAATCGAATGATCTACGCCATTAGCTTTCGGCTGCTTGGCCTTAGATGTCGATTTTTGTTCACTGTTTGTATAACTAGCTATGCTCTGCCACTTATCGTAATTGATCACCTCAATAAGTGTGCCGACATTCGGTTCGCCGTGAGGGATGATCCGAATCCTGCCGTCCTTCACCAGCGTGTTCATCATGCGCTCGACCTTGCCGACAGACCACTGCACCTTCCTGCCACGCAAGCTGTACGCACAGTCCCGGGCTATCGCTCGATAGCTTCTAAGGAACTGACCACGGCCGACCTTCACACCCGAATACTCGTAGCTCTTCTTGCCGAAGTTCGTCCTGAGTAGGATAAAGATCCACAGCTTGAGCATATCGGGCTCGCCAAAGATGCTCTTATCCAGCAGATCCCTGCTGAGCAGAATGAAGCCAGGAGCCTTAGCCATCGCCGTGAGCTCCGTAGCTGATCTCAACCCGGGGATACTCGCGATCAATACCCATGTTTTCCCATGACAGCTTTTCTATCTGCTTATCATCGACATAGACAATGCCTTCCAGTGCGTCAGCGATTCCTTTGAGTAGGTTGTTAGGATCTCTCCTGCGCTTGTCTGGCATATAGAACGCCAGATGCATCCACACAGCACCTTCCGGATGCACAGGCCGACCTCGCACCTGAGTCATCGCCAACGTAGCGCACAGCTCTTTCCCTGCTCGATAGCGTTTCGTGAGGATATGTCCCTTGCCACCGATAAATCTGCGGTTGTCAGGAACTAACCCTTCCCACGGCAACACAATGTCGTAGGGGTAATCGCTACCCTTCGCCACGACTTCGCTGGTGCTGAAGTTGCTTCCTGGCTTCGATTAAAGCGCCTTCAGCTTGCACTAAATGAGTGCGAGCCCTCTCCAGATAGCCTTGGCCGGCCTCGTTCACGATGTCCCAAGGCACGTTGCCTAACTTCGCTCTCAACCTCTCTGAATCTTTGCTGACTGCCCCCAATATTGCAGCACAATCGTCGAGCAATTTGTCGCGATCTAGCTGCAATCTACTTGTTGTTTTACTTGCCATTCATTCTCTCCTGAGATTCTGCGTGAGCCAACACTCGCCTACCGATATATTCTGCTACCTGTGGCACTATGGCGTTTCCGAGTCCTTTAAGTCTGTCCACCCTGTTGGGAACCCCATGAGCCACTCGACCCACGTCGGGTTCAACTGCCCAGTTGCGTTCCCAACTCTGCCCGCCACTACCTCTTCCAAATTGGACTTGTTTCGATTCGCCAACTTCTCCCTGTTTTTTTCCGTAATCATCGGATGAACTTTGTTCGCCTTGGGCGTGGGCCACCTCTTCTGCATCTTCTCGTAAGATCGATGGTTTTCCAACTTCGTTGCTGTCATTATCTCCATCTCTTCTTTTGTGATCTCGCCTTGTATCATCTTCTTGTAGAGATTCTGATATTGACCTTCGCTTCCGTGTCCGTAACCCTTCGTGGTGGGTGTCGGCCACATCTCCTGCTTTGCCCCCCTTGTCCGAAGACCTTCGGCTATCAAGACTTCCTCGTTCAATATCTTCCCCCCTTTGCCGTTGGGTCTGCTCCCTGGATTTCCGGCTCTGGGCGTGGGCCACATCTTTACTTGGTTCGATAGACTCTTTTGGTTGGAGCTGTCCATGTTTTTGTAATCGGATGACAGAGGTGTCGGCCACACCTCCTGCTTTGCCACCTGTACCCTGAGAGAGTCCCTCGTCCCTGCGTGATCGGTCTCCAGTTCCCATTGCGTCACGTCTCCGTGCTTTGCTTCTTGAGCCAGTGGCGTGGGCCATGATGAAGATCCTTTTTCTGAGGTGGGGAGCACCCACTGAGGCAGCGGAAACAATGCCCCACTCCGCATCATACCCGAACTCGGAAAGGTCTCCGAGAACGTCTCCCATGCCTCGAACAAGCAACCCTGGTACGTTCTCCATAATTGCGTATCTGGGTCGTAGCTCGCGTATGATCCGTCCGAATTCCGGCCATAACCATCTGTCATCGTCTTGTCCTTTTCGTTTGCCAGCTACGCTGACTGGTTGACATGGAAATCCTCCAACTAGAACATCCACTGGCGCTAAATTGTGAGCACCGACATCGTGTATGTCGCCATAGCATGGCACACTCGGCCAATGCTTTGCGAGCACCTTCTGGCAATAAGAGTCCCACTCAACTTGCCATACGACCTCAAACCCATTTGTTCGCTCTAGCCCAAGATCAAAACCACCTATGCCAGCGAACAGTGAGCCTACTCTAAAAGGGCTTGTCATCTGAGTCAGTTGGCTTCGCTGACTGATAGGTGTTCACCTCGAGGTAAAGAGGTGGAGCCTCTAGGTTTTTGCCGTCATAAATCTTGACATCGATCTTGACCATCTCCTGGTCGGACTTCTTCGCTAAAAATTCGATCAACTGCTCTGGATACAGACGCAACGTGCAACAGATAAATTTGGCCTGTGCCGGTGAGCTCGGAGCAGAGACAGTCAATCCGCTCGAGCGATTCACAAATTCCTTATCTCTTGGCATTCTTCTTTCCTTGGTTAAATGATGCGCCATATTCTGGCGCGACGACCACTGCGAGTTGCAGCGGTATCTTCAGTCATCTTTGCTAACCCGAGCTCCCTTAGCTCAGGTAGCCGGCGACTGGCAGCAGCGTGACGCCATCCAAATACTTCTTCGATAGCATCGGCCGTTCCACCCTCTGGATTGTTCCGTAGCCACTCCAGAATCTGACCTCGCCGTGAAGCAGCAGAAACGTGCATCGATTTCGCTGCCTCATGTGAAGTGTCTGGGTCAGAGTTGCGAGCTCTAGGCGGGACGCCAAACAATGATTCCTGGTTGGGGTCGTGAAATTGTCTTTTCCGTTTCGGCTCTTCCTCAAAGTCCTGTTCGTCCATGCCTGTCCGGCGCGTCACTTCGGTGTATCCTTCAACGCCGACTCGAGATAATCGATAGCAGCCGAAGTCAGCTCTAAAGGCGACCTTTCCTCATCGGATAGCTTGCCTTTTTTTGCCAACACGTTCTTAGCTACATCGATGGCTTTCGCTTCTACGTTTCCATTCTCTTCAGCTGCAACAATCAGCTTCTTCAAAACCGATAACTCAGACTTCAGTACATCTGGGTCATCCACTTTTTCCTCTTTCGGCTCAAAAGCTGGGGTAGCTTTTTTCTTTGGAGCTCTTTTCTTCGGAGCTTTCTTCGGAGCCTGAGCGGTCGCCTCATTGCCATCGTCATCGTCTGACAAGCCGACAGAGATTCCGAGGGCTGCTTGCGTAGTGTAGCGCCGGAGATAGCTGATCGCTGAGCCGAACCCGTGAGCCGTTTGTGCTTGAAGCGGAATTGACGCTGGTGGAAGCAATATCCATTCACCGCTCTCATGGATAAGCATCGTGGTCATCGTCACTCGACCATCTGTCTCGCCAGGAAACTGTGTGAGGGCCAACCCATGTTTCGCTAGAGCTGGCTTCGACACCTCTAGGACGGCGGTTAGATCTGCGTACTGGGATTTGAAATGAGAGTTCTCTTGGTTCTTGAGAGCTTTGCCGACATCGGCCTGGGCTCCGACCAGAGCCTTGCTGACGTTCTCAATACTCTCGCTCATTAAAACTCTATGTGTCAGTGCTTGCGTATCATCCATGTGTTGCTCCTGTGGGTTGCTGGGGATTTGTTCTCTCGAGCTCAGCTAGAGCAGGAGACAACATCTTCCGATAGACCTTCGGGATTCGATTGTCACCTCTGAGCCATTTGTAGACAGAGGAGTGTCCCGCAAAAAGAAATTCTTCTGCGTAACGCTCAACCGACCGGCCGTCCAGCTCGATAGCCCGATGTAACTTTTCACACGCCCAGTCATCGGCGTATGGTCCTGACCTCACGACATTAATTGCCATGACCACCTCCTTGTTCTGGCTACTACACTACACCAAAGGTTTGCCGAAAGCAAATGTCCATCGACACTGTCCCTCGACAGATAGCGACAACACCAAATGTAGATGAAAGCTTGCGTTTTCCTATGTATCGGGTTTATATTGTCCGTAGACAATAACCCACAACCCACGAGGAAAATTTTATGATAACAGAAATGAATCCAACCGAAATCAAGAAACTCAGGGCCACCCTAGAGAACGAGCTGACTCCTATATTGGCTGGGCTAGGGCTGACCTTTGAGTTGGGTAATGCTCGTTACGACAACGACTCTGTGAAGTTCACAGGGTTTCGCATTGCTTTAGAAAATGCCCAAGACCCAACGGCAAAAGCTTTAGAGCAAGAGAACGCTTTTCGCCGACAGATGGGGGACGTTGTTTTTGATCTTACCAAGATTGGTGAAACCTCTCAGGGTAAGTATTCGCTAGTGGGGTACAAGCCAAGGAATCGCAAGTATCCATTTATTTGCCTCAACTTGGACAATGGTGGTCACTACAAGTTTTCTGAATCGCAAGCAGAACGGATGTTTGCTGTAGCCAAGTAACCACAAAAGAGAGAGGGGGGCGAAAGCCCCTCTCTTTTTTTTGCCTTTCAACTTTGAATGGAGTAACGCATGACAGAAGCAGAATGGACAACACTTATTAGTGAGCATTTGGTTGGAAAAACGATTGCTCAGATAGAGTATATGCCCCTAAAGGAAGCAGAGGGTCAGGGTTGGTACTCTCGACCAGTGGCAATACGACTAGACGATGGCACATGGCTTGTGCCAATGTCCGATGACGAAGGTAATAATGGGGGAGCGATAAGCACAAACATTAAGGGGCTACCCATTCTTCCAGTTCTTTAACGAGGGGAACGCATGACCGATAATATAAAAATCGTAGTCTCACCAGACGAAGCCGAGTGCATCTATCGAGCGATCAACTACTACGTTGAGGCATTTGACGAAGGCCGTGGAAATGAAGTCTTCAGGGGCAATGTTGAGGAAGAGTGGCGTATGAGTGACGGCCTCCTTCACAGGCTAGCCGACCTGGTTTTTCCTGAGCCGAAGTATGACCCTTACGGCCAACGGATGACAGATTGTTGTGGGGGCTTTTCCACTTACGGACCAGATGTGAATCTAGATAATCTAGACAGCGTACCTCTGAAGTGTGCAGTCTGTGGCAGATTGACCACAAAAGGCGAGGGCGACCAAACCGAGTTCGAGGATGGCGTTACTCCAGAGATCTGGTTAGCTCGCTGGAAGGCCCACGAAGCTTTAGCTCAGGAGGAAGGATGAACGGACCTTACGGCCAAGACGATTTGTTTGTTTTTTGGGTAGTGGTAATCGGCTTTGTTTTTCTGTGCGTGGTTGGGCTTATTGAGTGGTGGGTTACTCGCCGGCGATAAGGTAGCCAGCGGTAAATCCAATCGCTGCCATCCACCAGTCAGCTTTAAGTCGTAAGCCGAACGAAGGCGAGGCAGCGTTTCTGAGGGCGGTGATCTGAGAGTCTTGGATCATCGCCCTTTCCTCATGCTCCACGATCACAGAGCGTAGGCTCAAGACCAGAGCATTCGATTGAGTAGCCCTCATTCGCTCTGCAGCCGTCAACGCTCGCTCAACTTCTATGACTTCCTCTAGTGTAGCTATCTGTATTTCGTAGCTCTCCACCACCAGGTCTAGCTCTATTGCTTGAGTAGAATCCAAACTAGCTCTCAGGCTCTCAGATAGGCTCTGTGAGCGAGCTCGCTCTTCTAGTCGAACCTGACTCAACCTAGCTACCTCACGTTCAGCTATAGCCCTCTGGGCGATTACCGCTGAGTCAGCCCTGGCGAGTTCTTCGTCTAACGAATCTGCGACCGACCGAACTGAATCCAGCACAACTTCTTGGACCTCTAGTCTTTGCTCAGCATCATCGGCTATGCCTCGATAGTAGCTCGCCTGAGTAGCACCCCGGATACCTACAGCGAGCAGTCCTATGACGGAGATCGCTATCCATACCCACGCTGGAACTTTAGTTGGCATCGATCTGTAACCTTAGTTTCAGGAGCGCCATCTCTTTCTCGAGCTCGGCCAAACGAGCATCCAGGCTTTCTAGCTGTTCGGTCAGCACTCCCGACGTTCCAATGTACCTTCGCTGCCGTTCACTGACCGAGGTAATTTCGGTTAGAGCCTGAGTGTCAGCTCGCTCCATTCTTTCAAAGCGAGCTCCTGCGACCCAGGTCGCAACCAAAATTGAAACCGCCAATCCCACTGAGATTGCTGGCAGTGCTGTCGCTTTAGATAGTCCGTTAGCCATTGGAGCCCCACCTAGCTGGCGCGGGTCTGTCGAGCTTGCCTCGGATGTCGATGTGCGTGAAGCTGTTGTATCGGCCGATCCCAAACTTGTCTGCCTCTTGATGGTTCGCGAACCAGTCGGCTACTTCTCGATGGCTCCAGCCTATCTTCGTGATGTCGGCAGCTCCCCCAGTTGTATGCATAGAATTGGTAACGCCACCAATGGTGTAGTTGTACAAGCGATCTCTATACCAACTGTTGATCAGCACAGGTCCGAATGGTGCAGCTTCTCGTAATTCACATAGTAGCTCACATAGCATCAGAGCAGCCGGTATGCTGTCTGCGTTGGGAGCCTTCAAGGCTGTTTTCCATCGAGGTCGGTCATTGGTTTCCGACATAGCAATGGCTTCTCGGCCAACGTCTGCTATTTCTAGTGGGTGGAAATGCTTGATGCCTTTTGCTTGGAGCGCAGCTCCACACACGGCGACCCACTCATCTTTCGTCATCACGGAAACCTGGCGTACTGTCCAACACTTCCGGCCGGCGTGGTTCTCTCTTCAGAGATGCACCAATACCGCTGGCAATTGAACCGAGCTGTGGTCCAAAATATTGAGCAATGCGAGGACCAGCCGTCCATCCAAGCAAGCCTGTGAAAATCGTCCCTAAGAGAGCATAAGCTGCATTTGGGACAGTCGCCCACAGGATAGCGTCAAAAATGATTAGAACAGCTGTAAACGCGAGAGAAGCAGTAAGCAGCACCCGAGCAGCCGACAGTTTGCCTTTCTCGTCAGCGAGAATCTCGAGCATCATTATCTATTACCTATATTGCGGTTTCGTTCTCTCCATAACTCGAGCAGTCCCGGAGCAACAGTGCCAGTAAGTCCAGGTACATACTGTCCAACACCACCACCTCTAAACATCGGTTGTCCCATCGAATACTGAATGTAAGGATTACTGCTTACTACACGACCAGCTGTATTTAACAAACCTTGTCTTATAGCTGGTCCGGCTGCCATCCCGGCTAGTGTCGTCATAACGTCACCACCCCCGACTGCGTATCCGACACCACCACCACCCATAGCAGCTCCACCTGACGAAATGCTTGGCAAGTTGAATTTTCCAGTTGGACTAGGCAATCGATTTAAATTGCTACGCCCAGCCATCTGCGTCATTCTACTCAACGCTTGCGCGTCTTCTAATGCTCCGGGCGTATTCCGAAAAGCGAGCGTTCCGGCTTGTGGCCGAGCTGTAGTTCCTACGTTTAGGCGGTTAAATAATTGCGAAGGAGAAAAAGCAGTATTAGCGAACCCAGCGCCACTAACGTGTGCTGCGTTTTGTGCCACATCTCGAGCCACAGCATCACGGCCAGCTTGTGGCAAAAGATCCATCAATCGTTGTACTTGGTCGGGCCTTCCTCGGCCGCCGTAGCCTACCACTGATTCAATTAGCTTATCGGCTCCTTTAGGGCCTCCAGTAGCAGCTTCAAAGATTTTTGGATCAACCCTATAGGGAGCCACCCTATTTCTAAAAAACTCCATCGCTGCGTTGTGAGCCTGACCGCCAGCCTTTAGCCCAGCCTCGGAAGTTCCCCATTGATCCAAATCATCCATGATGCCACCAAGCAGAAACTTAGCTCGGCCGTCCATCGCGCCAGTAGCAGCCAAAGGCCTGTCAATTATTTCGTTAAATCCCTTCTGCCAAATACGCATTGTTTCATACGGAATTGGCTTTCCAGCTTTTATAGCTGCCTGGATTTGCTTTGCTATATCTGTCACTGTGCCACCAGGAGTCCCTAGTGCTTCCAGCTCACGAAGCACTTGAGTAACACGGGTGCTTGTTTCGTTTAGTGGTATCTTAGCTCCGCTGGCAGCTTGGGCTGCATCATCAAACAAAGCTCCCGATTGCTGCTTCGCTTGTCGGTAACCCGCCTCAAGCATATCGGCTACTACGCGATCTGGTCTTTGGTTAGCAATGTTTGGTGCTATGTCATCTGCAAACTGGGTTGCTGCCGTTCTCAGTTGCGTTGCTTGGTTAGTCGCCTGTTGAGTTGCTGGCACACTGCCTTGAGCAACAAGTCTGTTCTCCAGCACTCGAGCTGCGTCATCAATGTCACCAGCTCTTGGCGACACGTTTAATCGGGCTGCGTCATCGAGGTACTGCTCGGCTCCTTCTTGTAATACGCCGAAAGCTCGATTTGCTACGCGACCGCCTACCTTAGATACACCGCCTCCTGCTGCCATGCTAAGAGGAAAGCGAACGTAACCAGGAACGTCTGGGACACCATCGTCATTCATATCTATTAGTGACAAGCCGTGGTCGGTCGCTGTCCCTGCAATCCCAGACGCAAAACCAATAGCAGCGCCAGGTGGGCCACCCATGAGAAAGCCCATCCCTCCACCGACTAAGCCAGAGATGACATAGTCTGACATCCGCGACCTGTCTGTGGGATCTTCCGGGTTTATAGTACCTACTTTTTCTATCAAGTCCTCATAGGTCCATCCAGGATCACCCTCCGAAATACCGCCCTGTTGGTTACCATCTTTGTCTATGAAGCCCGTAGAGCCAGGCGCATAAAAATCTTGATGGATCGCTCTATACAACGCTTGACCTTCCAAGTCGCCATACCTCTCAGGAAATTGTTGTTTCACGCTCTGAAAAAATTCGTCCATTATTATGAGCCTCCTGGTCCGCGACCGATACCGAAAGGATCGACAAACTCGTAATATCCGCGTTCCTCTTCATCGTATTGATCTAAGATGTTTTGCGCTCGAGATCGGAAGCCGGCGTTTACATCGGCAAATTCCCCTTCTATAGGCGCAAGATTTTGGATGTCTCTTGCCCAGCGCACAGCCTCTTGCACATATGCTTTTCTCATTAACTCAAGAGCGCCTCGCATTTCATCCGCAGTCATGCTGCGATCCCCTTGAGCCATCTTTTGCGCCATGTCTAATTCGTAATTCGATTTAGCACCAGTAAAGTTTGCTAAGATCTGAAGCGTTCTGGTTTGACCGAGTCTTTCAAATGTCCCTAGCATTCCCAGCAATTCAGCATCGCCTCGCACTCGAGTGACTAAATCAGCCGGCGCATTGCCACGCAACACGCCAGATATTTCGCCAAACCTGGGATCGTTTACGATAGCAAGTGTCTGATTAATATTCTGCAGCCCTGGCAACGTCTGAGTCTCAATTGTTTGACGCATATCGTACAAACTTGTCACCCACTCACCCATTGCCTTTTCAGATGCGCTTTGTTGCGTGACAGTGTCTCCAGTATTGATGTTGGTTTGGGCCGGAGGATTCCTTTTGTAGCGAATAAACAAATCTTGTTGTTCTGGGCCTAGTTCGGAAAACCACTTAAATTGTTCTACGTCTAGTTCTTGCGACGTTGGATCTGGGTTTAATAAACCTTCAAGCATTTGCAGTGTTTGAGAACTATCTGCATAGCCCATGTATTTTTCTCTATCTTCTTGCGATAGATCTGGTATGTCGGCAATCAAATCTGCTACAACAGCCTGACGCCTTTCTAAAGAATCAGCATCTGTTTCTGCTTCTGTTGTAGCCGTTGCTTGTTCGGCCCGTAACTTATCTTCTGCCATTCGTTGAGCGCGGATTTGTCCTAACTGTGCTACACCAGCTTGTGTACCAGCTCCAAGCGACCCCAAGAACGATGCCCCCGGCTGAGACGCAGCTTGCGACATTGCGCCACCAGTTGACAGTAACAGCTCGGCCGTCCCTGGACGCCTAAAGAACCCACCGACTTTGCCGAAAAATCCTTGAGGATCTTGTGCGACATCGCCAGGGTTGACTACTGGTTCATTTAGATCGGCTACAGCACTTCCCGGCACACCAGATAATACGTTAGCTACACTTTGAGCTGCGTTTACTGGGCGTTGAGCTCCTGGTGGAGTTGTTCCCATAATAGCTGACGGAGTTCCATAAGCAGCAGATTGTTGTCGCCTGGCTTCGCCCTCGGCCATCATCGAGCGCCAATCTCTTCGCGGATCAGCACCCTGGCGGTTCAAGAAATCACCTGTCGCATCGAGTACGTTTCCGGCTGTCCCTAGATCAGTCATCCGAGTCCCGGGTCTACGCCGAAGTAGATCCAGCCACTGTTGCGGATTGGTGTATGCCATCAGACCGCCTCCATCTCTAGCCCGAGAGCACTATAGTTCACTGCTAACATTCCTCCGCGCATACTGACAGCATCTGGTCGATACAACATCACTTCTTGAGCCATCACTCCACGCCATCGAGCGTCTTGGTTTCTGTAGTTGAACTCGTAGAGGTTATGGCCGTTCTTGGAGCCTACTAGTTCGATGTTCTCTTTCAACCTGACATCAGAAGCAAACGGAGTTGCTCCTAACGCTGCTGCCGCTCCTGCGCCTTGCAGTAAACCACCACCGATCTGGCCTAAGACCGAAGGCTTACGGCCGTATTGGTACTGAGCGCCACCAGGTTGCAGTGCTTGCAGCATCGCTAACTGTTCAGCGCCACCCTCAAGTCCTCGCAGCCACTGGTCATAACCAAATGCTTGCTGAGCTCTCCGGGCTTGATCTTGAGCTGCACCCATTCCAGCCAACTGTTGAGCAGCCCCAAATGTTGCGCCTTGTCTCATGCCGCCAATGTCAGCTAATTGCTGAGCAGCCGCTAACTGTTGAGCTCGGAACGCCTGTTGAGCATCTAGGCCCATGCCAGACGCTTGTAGGCTAGACCCTTGATTGGCGCGTTCTTGTTCGAGTTTTGCTTGAGCTAACGCAATCTGCTGCTGAGCTTTCATCGCACCGAGCTGATCATTTTCTTGCAGTCTTGCTTGCAAGTTTGCTTCAGCTAATCTCAGCTGATTGTTAGCGTCTTGCATACCTACTCGAGCTGCTAGGTCTTGGCCCTGCATCCCAGCCTGTAAGCCTACCTGTTGGTTTTGTATCAGTCGTTCAAAATCCATTTCCCGGCTACGCAGATTCATTTGTGCGTCAAGCTGGGCCTGACGATCTGCTGTCTGCATTGTCGCATCGAGATTTGCTCGCGCTGACACAAGATCATTCTGCGCGTTCTGGATTTCCGCTTGAGCAGCTAACTGCTGTGTTTGCATTCCAGCAGTAGTTTGAAGCTGCTGGGTCTGCATACCAAGCCTAGATGCTATATCCTGACCTTGCATACGAGCTTGCTGTAATCTGGCCGCATCCTGTTGTCTGCGTTCGGCTTCAATGGTTTGTTGTTGCAGACGAGACTGTTGCGTAAGCTCGGCTCCGCGAATGTCTCCAGCTTGAGATAACTGTTGTGTCTGCATCTGCGCCTGAGTGCCTAGCTGCTGACCCTGCATACGAGCTTGCTGCTCCCTAGCAGCATCTTGTTGCCTACGCTCAGCCTCTATGCTCTGTTGCTGTAATCGAGCCTGTTGTGTGAGCTCCGCTCCACGAATGCCACCCTGTTGTGCAAGTTGCTGGGTTTGCATTGCAGCCTGAGTACCTAATTGCTGTGTCTGCATTTCAGCTGCTTGCTGTCGAGCCAAATCTCGTTCGAGTCGATCAGCTGCATCTGTAAATCCTTGCCTACGAATATTAGCAATTCTTGCCAACATTTGAGCTTCCTGCTCAGCTCTCGGTATATCGCCTCGAGTTCCCCAAGCATAAGAGCCAGCTCTGCGAGCTTGTTCCTCATTTTGAGCTCGAGCATAGTCCAGTCCAGCTGCTTCTATTTGTGCATCGACACCCAGCTGGTCCATGTAGGGAGCGAGGTCGCTTCCCAAAAACGATGCACCTGTGAACGGATTTACGCTGACATCCTGTGGCCCAGCAAACGACCCAGGATCAATCGTTTGCACTCCTCCTGTCGTGACACCACTGATTGGATCAACAGAAACATTTTGCACGTCTCCAATTGTTGCAGGAGTAAAAGCTTGAAGCCCTCCAGTCGTAACACCTGTGATAGGATCTACACTAGGCGTCGTTGGAACTGACTCAAAAAATTTGGTTGGGTCATTTACAGTTGCAATGTCTTCGGCTTGGATAGTATCAATAAATTGACCTCTCTCACCGCCCACAATCGGAGTCGTAACATCAGTTGCGTATTTTGGAATGCCTCCAGACATAGCGCCTGTGTTGGGATCAATGCTAACCCCCGTGTCGTAACCATAGCCTGTGTCGATTAACGTCCCGTCTTCGGCAAACCGCGAACCAACATTTCCGGTATTTGCGGCGATAGCCGTTGTAGCAGTAAGCGTAGGAGTGGCAATAGTAGGAGCCGTGACGGCGCTGTAGGATGGGTCCACTGGTCCAGTTTGTCCTAACAATGCTCGAGTAGCATCGCCAGCTCGTTGCATTTCTTCGACGCCAACTGTTGTCGAATAGCCGTCAGGTCTATCAATGTCGATAGAGCCCATACCTGGAAGAGCTGGTGGAGTTGAATCCACGATAACCGGCGGCATATCGAAGCCGTAGCCGTCTTTGCCGAATGCTCCACGCTCCATAGCAA
>Ga0208919_1000704_pt1 | contig 21236 bp, 16 predicted proteins | sample 4_EtaG_FD_184076 | JGI IMG/M metagenome (GOLD analysis project Ga0208919, IMG submission 184076) | Marine viral communities from the Subarctic Pacific Ocean - 4_ETSP_OMZ_AT15127 metaG (SPAdes) (version 3) | ecosystem: Environmental > Aquatic > Marine > Oceanic | place: Pacific Ocean | collected...
GCTTGGTGGGTGGCTCGCGGCAGCGCCCGCGGCAGAGCGTGATGGCCGCATTGCCCAATTGCGTCCAGGGAGTTGGCCGTTGCAGCTTTTGCCTTCGTTGCCTGCGGGACTAACGGCGGCGCAGCAGGCTCAGCTGGTCAGGGGCAACGTCATCACCCAACTCGTTTCTGATAAGCTTTCAATTACGCTGCTCTATCAGTTGCCAGGCGAGTCACAATGGCTGCAAGCGGGGCCTATTTCCCGCGGCGACACCTTACCGCTGAATTTGCACTTACCCCTTTTGATGGGGCTGATGATCGTTCTCAGCCTGATTATTTATTTGATTATGCGCAGTATCGAAGCCCGCATGGCGCGGCTGGAGCTGGCTGCCACGCGGATTGCCAGTGGCCGCCTGGAAACCCGGGTAAAGGTAGAGAGCGGCGACTTTTTAGGCCGCTTGGGGATGGCTTTTAATGGCATGGCCAATCAGGTGCAGAGCCTGCTGCGCGGTCAACAGGAGATGATTCGGGCGGTTTCCCACGAGCTGCGCACCCCGGTCGCGCGTATTCGCTTTGCCGTGCAGATGGTCGAGGATATGACCGATCAACCCGCCATTCGCCGCCAGCTTCAGGGGATCGATGCGGACATTGCCGAGCTCGATGAGTTAGTTGATGAAATTCTCACCTATGCACGACTGGGTGGAGAAACGGTTAACGGCGCTGAGCTTGAAACGGCGCTGGTAGAGTGTCGGGCCATGGCGGAACGGGTGATTGATACGCTGTCGCCGCTGCATAGGGGCTTAGCGTTGGCGCTTGCGCCTGGTCCTGAAATCGAGCTGCTGGCGGAGCCGCGCTATCTTCAGCGTGCGGTGCAGAATTTAGTCGGCAACGCCTGCCGCCATGCTAAGTCCCAGGTGATGATTCACCTCTGGGATGAACCCAATCTGGTGCGTATTGACGTTGAAGACGACGGCCCCGGCATTCCGCCGGAAGCGCGGGCGGATATTTTCAAGCCGTTTGCCCGTCTGGACGACAGCCGTGCTCGCAGCTCTGGTGGCTACGGGTTAGGGCTTTCGATTGTGCAGAAAATCATGGCCGGGCACGGTGGTAGCGTGACCATCGATACCAGTCCCACTTTGGGCGGCGCGCGCTTTACGCTGCTGGTTCCGCGTCGCGATCCGCAGGCTTGACCCCGGATAGCACTGCAAAGGAGGTCTCCCGCGCCGTGCGTAAAAAATCCTGCATCCATGGCGCTTCGCGGGTCTCTTCGCGAATCGCCGCATACAGCGTGCTCCATACCCCATGCTCGCCTAGCTTCACCGCGCTAACGTAATCGCGCTCTAAATACTCGGTGAGTGCCCAGTTGGGTAGTGCACACACGCCACGCCCGCTGGCCACCAGCTGCATCATCATAATCGTCAATTCGGCGGTACGAATCTCCTGAGGACGCACGTTCGCCGGTTGCAAAAACTGGGTGAAAATATCCAATCGCGACTGCTCAACGGGGTAGGTAATCAACGTTTCCTCAGCCAGTGCCTGGGGCTCTATAAACCCCCGGCCAGCAAAAGGGTGCTGGCGGGCGACGGCCAGTAACCCTTCATAGCGAAACAGCGGGGCGTAGTGAATGCCCTCAAGGGGTTGGGGGTCAGCGGTGATCACCAGATCCAGCTGCTCTCGGGCAAGCGCCGGAAGCGGGTCAAAGTGGTGTCCACTGGGAATGTCGATTTCCACTTCCGGCCAGTGATCGCGAAAATAGTCCACTGTGGGCATTAGCCACTGAAAGCAGCTGTGGCACTCAATGGCCATATGCAAACGCCCCTGCTCGGTGCCTGCCAGGCGCGCCAAATCACGCTCCGCCTTGCGTACTTCAGGCAGTACCTGGTCGGCTAGGGCGAGCAGCCGCAGCCCCGCGCGGGTGAATTCCACCGGGCGGGTTTTACGCACAAAAAGCGCGCTGTCCACGCGGCTCTCAAGATCTTTAAGCTGGTGCGAAAGCGCCGATTGGGTCAAATGCACGCGATCGGCAGCATCGACCAGGGAGCCGGTTTCGCGCAGAGCCAGCAGCGTGCGTAGGTGTCGTAACTCAATCATGTAGTGGCTCAATCATCGTGAGTTTTTTTCATCTTTGCTATTAGAAACTTTAGTTTGATTCATCAAGGCCTGGTGCCCAGACTGTGTGAATTATTTCACGTTGGTAGGGTTCATCATGACAGTTTCTCATATTCTCGGCTATCCCCGCATCGGCGCTCAGCGCGAGCTAAAAAAAGCCACTGAAGCATACTGGAAAGGCGAGTGTACGCGTAGCGAGCTGGAAAACACCGCTCGCGAGCTGCGTTTGCGCCACTGGCAGGCACAGCAGGACGCGGGTTTGGATTTCGTTAGCGTGGGCGATTTCGCATTTTACGACCAAGTGTTGAACGTTTCAGTGGCGCTGGGGGCTGTGCCTGCCCGCTTTAACGCCAATAATGAAGTGGCAGGTGGCGATATCGATCTCGACACCACCTTTCGTATGGCCCGCGGTAGAGCCCCCAGCGGTGAGCCCGCCGCAGCCTGTGAAATGACCAAATACTTCGATACCAACTACCACTACCTCGTCCCCGAACTGCACGAAGGGCAAACCTTTACTCTGGCATCCAACCGGCTGTTTGACGAAGTGGATGAAGCGTTACGTGCGGGTTTTACCCCGAAAGTAACGCTGACGGGGCCGCTGACTTGGCTATGGCTTGGCAAAACCAAGGGCGGTGATTTTGACCGCCTGACGCTGCTCGACAGCGTACTCGACGTGTATGGCGAAATATTAGCGCGGCTTGCCACCCAAGGCATTGAGTGGGTGCAACTGGATGAGCCTGCGCTGGTGCAGGATCTGCCGCTGGCATGGCAGCAGGCCTATGAGCGTGCCTATCATCGCCTTCAGTCTGCGCCGCTAAAACTATTGCTAGCCACTTACTTCGGCGGCTTGGGCGATAACCTATCATTGGCGACCCGTTTGCCCGTGGCAGGGTTGCACATTGATGCCGTGCGCGCCCCCCAGCAAGTCGAGGGTGTGATTGACCGCCTTGGCCCCCATCAGGTGCTATCGGTGGGGTTTGTCGATGGTCGCAATATCTGGCGGGCCGATTTGGCTGCCTTGCGAGAACGCCTGCTGCCGTTGAAAGTGCGCCTGGGGCAGCGGCTTTGGTTGGCACCCAGCTGCTCGCTGCTGCATGTGCCGGTGGATTTGGCCCAGGAGACGGAGCTTGGTGATGAGCTGATCAGCTGGCTGGCTTTCGCGCGGCAGAAACTTGACGAGGTGGTCACCTTGGCGCGCTTGATCGATAACCGCGCCACGCCTGCCGATGAGCAGCGACTGGATCAGGCCACACGGGCGCTGGATGCCCGGCGTGAATCAACGCGTATTCACCAAGCTGAGGTCAGTGAGCGTTTGGCGGCGGTTCGCCCCGCCGATAGCCAGCGCCGGGCGCCTTATGGTGTGCGTTCTGAGGCTCAGCGTCGCGCGCTTAAGCTGCCGCTATTCCCCACCACGACGATTGGTTCTTTCCCGCAAACCGATGCGATTCGTGCCGCCCGGCGCGCTTTTAAGGCTGGTGAGCTGGCGTTGGCCGACTACGAAGCCCGTATGCAGGTTGAAATTGCCTACGCCGTTGAACGCCAGCAGGCGCTGGGGATCGATGTGCCAGTGCATGGCGAAGCCGAACGTAACGATATGGTGGAGTACTTTGGCGAGCAGTTGGAAGGCTTTGCGTTTACCCGTTTTGGCTGGGTACAAAGTTACGGTTCACGCTGCGTGAAGCCGCCGGTGATCTTCGGTGACGTATCGCGCCCCGCCCCGATGACGGTGCGCTGGAGCGAGTACGCCCAAACTCTGACCGATAAGCCCATGAAGGGCATGTTGACAGGGCCGGTGACGATTCTACAGTGGTCGTTTGTGCGTGATGACCAGCCGCGGGAAACCACCTGCCGCCAGATTGCCTTGGCGCTGCGCGATGAGGTGTTGGATCTGGAAAAAGCCGGGATCAACATTATTCAAATCGATGAACCGGCGCTACGCGAAGGGTTACCGCTGCGCCAAGATGAGTGGCAATCATACCTTGATTGGGCGGTAGAGAGCTTCCAGCTAAGCGCTGCAGGTGCGGCCAACACCACCCAGATTCATACCCATATGTGCTACTCGGAATTCAACGACATCATTGGCGCGATTGCAGCACTTGATGCCGATGTCATCACCATCGAAACGTCGCGTTCGGATATGCACCTGCTGGATGCCTTCCAGGACTTCGCTTATCCCAATGAAATCGGCCCAGGGGTTTACGATATCCACACCCCCAATATTCCCGAGGTGAGCTGGATGGTCGATTTGATGGAGAAAGCCCTGGAAAAAATCCCCGTCGAACGGCTGTGGGTGAACCCGGACTGCGGCTTAAAAACCCGTGGTTGGACGGAAGTAGAGCCAGCGCTGGCCAATATGGTGGAAGCGGCTAAGGTGTTACGTCAACGCTATGCGTAAACGGGTAGAGGGCAGAATCCCTCCCGCTGCCCTAAGCAGCGGGGGAGTGCTGACTTTTCGATGCCTAGCTTTTTGATGCATAGGCGTAGAGCAGGGTTTCCTGGGCACTAATGGCATCGCTGTCGCCCGGATTCTGGAGTAGGTAGCTGCCGTCGGTCTGGAGCAGCCAGCTCTGGCAGTTATCCACCAGGTAGGTCTCCAGGTCTTTGCGTACCCGGGTGGCGAGCTTCTTATCCAGCAGCGGGAAGCACGTCTCCACACGGTGGAACATATTGCGCGCCATAAAGTCCGCGCTTGAGCACCAGGTCTCCGACTTGCCATCATTGTGGAAGTGGAACACCCGAGTATGCTCCAGCAGACGACCAATAATCGAGCGCACGCGAATGTTGTCGGAAACGCCCGGTACTCCTGGCTTCAAACAGCACATACCGCGAATAATCAAATCGCACTCTACCCCCGCCTGTGAGGCCCGGTAGAGCGCTTTGATAAGCTTGGGCTCGGTTAACGAGTTGCACTTAATAATGATGTGCCCGCGCTTACCCTTACGCGCTATCTGCGCTTCCCGATCGATCATTGCCACCAACCGTTCATGCAGCGTAAATGGCGCGTGCAACAGCGTGTCGATTTTGCGTGCGCGGCCCATTCCAGACAACTGTTGGAACACTTTATGAACATCGGCACACAACGCTTTGTTGGCAGTCAGCAGGCTGTAGTCGGTATATAGCTTGGCGGTTTTAGAGTGATAGTTACCGGTGCCCAGGTGCGCGTAGTAGCAAAGTTCACCTTTTTCGCGACGAACGATGTGCAGCATTTTGGCGTGGGTTTTGTACGCCATAATGCCGTAGACAACGATTGCCCCCGCTTCTTGCAAGCGTGAAGCCAGCTGTAGGTTGTCGGCCTCATCAAAGCGCGCGCGCAGTTCAATGACCACAGTGACTTCTTTGCCTTGGCTGGCCGCTTCCACCAGTGCGTTAACAATGGCCGAGTCTGCGCCGGTACGGTAAAGGGTCTGCTTCACTGCCAGTACATTTGGATCCCGGGCGGCTTCGCGCAGCAGGTCTTCAATCGGCGTAAACGACTGGAAAGGGTGATGGAGTAGAATGTCGTTCTTGGCGATGGCTTCAAACAGGCTACCCGCTTTGAGCGCTTTGGGAATGCTGGGGGTAAACGGCCGATAGAGTAGTTCGGGGCGATCCACGTCCCCCAGTACCGACATCATACGGGTTAAATTAACCGGCCCTTTGACGCGATATAAGTCGTCGCTTTCCAGTTCAAACTGGCGCAGTAAAAAGTTGGTCAAGTCATCAGGGCAACTGTCGGCAACTTCCAGGCGCACACCGCTGCCGTAGCGGCGTGCCAGCAGCTCACCGCGCAGCGCAGAGGCGAGATCCGAAACCTCCTCTGGGTCAACGCTCATATCCGCGTTGCGGGTCAGCCGGAATTGATAGCAGCCGCGTACGCTCATGCCAGGAAACAGCTCCTCGGCATGGGCATGAATCATCGAAGAGAGGAAAACATATTCCGAGAATCCCTCCTCGCAGAGCTCCTTGGGCAGTGCCATCAGACGCGGTAGCGAGCGCGGCGCGGGAAGAATCGCCATCCCCCCGGCGCGACCAAACGCATCTTTGCCTTCCAACTCAACAATAAAATTGAGGCTTTTATTCACTAAACGCGGGAAAGGGTGCGAGGGGTCGAGGCCGATCGGGCTAATGACCGGCATAATTTCATTATCGAAAAACGCCTTAACCCAGGCTTTCTGCTCATCAGTCCACTGATCGCGGCGACGAAAACGCAGCCCATGGGTTTCCAGCGCGGGTAACAAGGTGTCGTTGAGTATCTGATACTGGCGATCAATTTGCGCGTGGGCAAGCTGCGAGATCTCCGCCAACACCGCTTTGGGCAGGCGGCCATCGGCGGCGGTGGTGTCGTCGCCCAGGGCAATTTGATGCTTCAAGCCCGCCACTCGAATCTCGAAAAACTCATCCATATTGGAGGAGAAAATCAGCAGGAACATTAGCCGATTGAGCAGTGGGTGGGCGTCATCTAACGCCTGCTCCAACACGCGGATATTGAACTGTAGATGCGATAGCTCGCGGTTGAAGTAGAGCTGGGTATCGTCGAGGTCGGTTTCAGGCTGTGCTTCACGTGCCTGGACGCCGGTCGGGGTACGGTTAATCCGTAGCGGCGTATCGCCGTCGCTGCTGGTGTGATCGGTAGACGACAGTGGTAAGGAATCTGAAGCTTGCTCGTCCATAGTGGATCTCCCCGCGTTGATAGCTCGAAGGTATCATAGCCTGATACTTGTATATCAGTGCAGTATGCGGGGAGAAGATGACAAAAAGGTGTCACCAGGTTGTCATCTTAGCGTTGCTGAAGTAACCGCGCTGCATCTAGGGCGAAGTAGGTCAGAATGCCATCTGCGCCTGCCCGTTTGAAACACATCAACGACTCCAGTATTACCGGCTCCGCTTCTAACCAGCCGTTGTCGAAGGCCGCGCGGTGCATGGCGTACTCGCCGCTGACTTGGTAGGCGAAGGTGGGTACCTGTAGTTCGCTTTTTACCCGCCGCACGATATCTAGGTAGGGCATGCCGGGCTTGACCATCACCATGTCGGCGCCCTCGGCGATATCCATGGCCACTTCGTGGAGCGCTTCATCGCTGTTAGCGGGATCCATTTGATAGGTGCGCTTGTCCGCTTTGCCCAAGTTAGCAGCCGAACCGACCGCATCGCGAAAAGGCCCGTAGTAGTGCGAGGCGTACTTGGCGCTGTAGGCCATAATACGCACATTATGTAAATGTTCCTGCTCCAACACCTGGCGAATCGCACCAATCCGGCCATCCATCATATCGGAAGGGGCGACCACATCGGCCCCCGCTTCGGCATGGGAGAGCGCCTGCTTGAGCAGGGTATCCACTGTGCGGTCATTCTGGACATAGCCGTGTTCGTCAAGAATGCCGTCTTGACCGTGGCTGGTATAAGGATCCAGCGCCACGTCCGTGATAATGCCTAATTCGGGTAGCGCTTCTTTAAGGGCACGCACGCTGCGCTGAACTAAACCGCTAGCGCTATAGGCCTCTTCAGCAAACTCACTCTTGTGCTCGGAGCCAACCACAGGAAAGAGTGCCAGTGCTGGAATGCCCAGTTCATACGCTTCGCGAGCTTGCTCGATCAGCAGATCAATAGACAGCCGTTCAACGCCGGGCATGGAGGCGACGGCTTCGCGCTGATTGATACCTTCCAACACAAAAACGGGCAGAATCAGGTCGGATGGACTCAGGCTGTTTTCCTGCATCAATCGGCGTGAGAAATCGTCGCGGCGCATACGGCGCATGCGCGTGGCGGGAAAGTGGCGGGCAGTGGGTGTACTCAAGAGGGCTCTCCATTAGAGGTCGTAAAAATCAGTGATCGTGAACATTAAGGATCGCAAATCAACATGCCCGAAGGCCTGGAATCAGTATATCAGCCATGCCCTGCGGCGAAAGCCGTCTTGTGGCGACACGGCAGACTGACTAAAGTGAGCGACAGCTTTGCTGTATTGCGTTCGGCAGACCCTGGGATAAGGAGATAGGCATGACCAAACAGGTGGCAGTGATTTTAGCTGGCTGCGGCGTTTACGATGGCTCGGAAATATATGAGACCACGCTAACCCTGCTGCGCTTGGATCAGTTGGGCATTGGATACCGCTGTTTTGCCCCCGATATTGAGCAGCACCATGTGGTTAACCACCTCACCCAAGAAGTAGTGGAGGGCGAGCAGCGTAACGTGTTGCTGGAGTCCGCTCGCTTGGCGCGAGGGGAGATCAGCCCACTGAGTGAATTAGTGGCTAATGATTTTGACGCAGTGATTGTGCCCGGTGGTTTTGGCGTTGCCAAGAACCTTTCGGACTTTGCCAGTGCCAGCGACAATATGCAGGTGTTAGAAGCGCTAAAAGAGGCGCTGACGGGCTTTCACCAAGAGGCCAAGCCGATTGGTTTGATGTGTATTTCCCCCGTACTTGTGCCACGCCTATTGGATGAGGGCATTGCGGTAACGGTGGGCAATGACCCGGCGGTTTCCGGGGCGATAAGCGCCATGGGTGGGCTACACCGCACCTGTAGCGTAGAAGATATCGTGGTGGATTTTGAGCACCGGGTGGTCACCACACCCGCTTATATGCTGGCAACGCGGATCAGCGAAGCCGCAACTGGTATTTTTAAACTGGTGGATCGCATTGCAGAAATGATGGATTAAGCTCGCCACTGTGCTGATACAAAAGCCACCGCCATTGATCATGGCGGCGGCTTTTAAATATCTGGACGTTGATCCCAGTGCTTAGAGGTCTGCTTCTTGCTCTTCGGCAGTCTCTTTCTCCTCTTTGCGCTTGCGCACCAGGCGACCAAACAACAGCCCGACTTCATAAAGCAGATACATCGGTACCGCCAGTAGGCTCTGTGAAATCACATCCGGGGGCGTTAGCAGCATGCCGACAACAAAGCAGCCTAGTAGGATATACGGGCGCTTTTTAGACAAGCTTTCCACCGACGTAGCGCCAGATAAGATAAGCAAAAAGGTCGCAATAGGAATCTCAAACGCTACACCGAAGGCAAAGAACAGCTTAAGAACGAAGTTCAGATATTGGTTAATGTCGGTCATCACGGCGACGTTTTCCGGCCCGGTTTGGGTGAAAAACTCAAACAGCAGCGGAAAAACAACGTAATAGGCAAACGCCGCGCCGCCGTAGAAAAGCGCAATGCTCGAAACCAGAATCGGAATCGCCAGCGCTTTCTCATTGTCGTAAAGCCCCGGGGCGATAAACGCCCAGGCTTGGTGTAGCACAAACGGAATAGCGATAAATACCGCGACTACCAGAGTGAGCTTGAACGGCGCTAAGAATGGCGAAGCGACTTCCGTAGCGATCATCTGCGAGCCTTCGGGCAGCAGCGCCATCAACGGCTCGGCAACAAAGGTGTAGATATCATTGGCAAAGGAGTAGAGGCCCAAAAAGACCACCAGGATAACGATCACGGCGCGCATTAGCCGTGAGCGCAGCTCGATCAGGTGCTCAATCAGGGGGGCTTGGCTCTGCTCTTCCCGCGGCTCCTTTGAATCGCCAGACATGCTCATTGGTGATTACGATCCTTATTAAGTGCAGCCGACTCAGGGTTAGGCGTTTCAGGTTCGGCCTCGCGGGTGGGCGCAGTCGAGGCAGATGATGACGGAGGTGTTTCTTCACGCACCGTTTCCTCTCGCACCGTTTGCAGGGCGTCATCCAATCGAGAGCTGGCCTGGGCAACGCGCTGCTCAGTGTCACTCTTATCAGTGTCGCTCTGCTGCGCTGGTGCAGCGTCTGACGGGCTATCGGCAATGCTCTCTACGTCCAGCTTCGCTTTCTTCAAGCTGTCATCGAGCTTCTTTTGCTGTTCATTGAGCTTTTGGCGCAGCTCTTCTGCTTCCAGTTGGGCGCTGATTTCACGCTGCATACCGGATACCGTACGCTTGATTTTACCAATCCACATGCCCGTCGTACGGGCGGCGCGGGGCAGCCGCTCCGGGCCAAGCACCAACAGCCCGACGACGCCAATCAGCATCAGTTCAAGAAAGCCGATATCCAGCATGGTTTATTTGCGCTCTTCGTTGCGGTCGTGGGCGGCCTGTTTCTCTTCGGCTTGAACGTCGTAAGTGTTGCCCGGCTCTTCATGGCTCACTTTGGCATGGGGTTGGTCGGCGTCCTCTTTGTCCGCCTCTTTATTTTTCTCCTCGTCGTGCATGGCTTTCTTGAAGCCCTTGACCGCCCCGCCTAGGTCGGTGCCCACGTTACGCAGTTTTTTGGTGCCGAAAACCAGAATGATGATGCCCAGCACAATCAGCAACTGCCAAATACTAATACCACCTAACATATGCGTGTCCTCTTGCGAGCAGGTTAACTATCGATTGAGTGCTACCTATTTTAGCGCTATCTCTTTTACCACTGAGCCAATGAATACGAGCCCCATGGCTAGGAGCAGTACTACAGTACGCGCGTTACCACTATGCGACAGTCCTATGTGGCAACTATGGCTGGCGGGCGGCTTTTTCCTCGTGTCCGGAAATGCCGAAACGCCGTGCCAGTTCGTCTAAAACGGCCTGATGATCCATCCCCAGGTGTGACAGCATCACCAGGCTATGAAACCACAGGTCGGCGGTTTCAGAAATCAATGCTTGGCGTTCAGCCTCGCTACCATGCTCGGCATCTTTTGCCGCAAGCACTGTTTCTGTTGCTTCCTCGCCTACCTTTTCGAGTATCTTGTTCAAACCCTTATGATGCAAGGAGGCAACATAAGATTCTTCTGCCGCTGCATGGCGTCGCTGCTTTAGCACCTCATTGAGCGTATCCAGCACATCGGTATGGCTAGTCGAATTGTTAGGTGGTAATGCGTTGCTGTCCATGGGAATCCTCGTAAACGTTTAGTGCGTCACTCTATTGCCATACCAGCAGCAGTAGGCCAATGGCGGCGGCCGCTAGTATCGGCCACTCCTGAAGTGCAATCCAGCCGCTTAATGGCTGCCACGCCAGTGCCAACGCCAGCAGAATCAAGCCAAGCCGAAGGCGGTAGAGGCGTTTGCCCTGGCGCGCCATCTGCACCCGCATGTCGTTGATCGATTCGACTTGCTGGTGGCGCTGGCGATGCTCGTGCTCCATACGGCTTAGCGCCTGGTGAGCCAGTACGGGCAGTTCGGGCAACTGGTGCGAAAGCTCCGGCGCCTGGCGCTTCAGCGACTCCCATAAACCGCTGACCCCGGCACGCTCTTTCATCCACTGCTCTAAATAGGGCTTGGCGGTACTCCACAGATCTAGATCCGGATAGAGTTGGCGCCCCAGGCCTTCAATATTGAGCAGCGTTTTCTGCAACAGTACCAGCTGCGGCTGTACTTCCATATTAAAGCGCCGCGCGGTTTGAAACAGCCCCAATAGCACCTGGCCGAAGGAGATATCTTTCAACGGCTTCTCTAAAATGGGCTCACAAACGGTGCGAATCGCCGCCGCGAATTCGTTAGCGCGGGTGTTTTCGCCCACCCAGCCGGATTCGATGTGCAGCGCAGCGACTTCATAATAGTCCTGGTGGAAAAACGCCAGTAGGTTACGCGCTAAGTAGTCCTGATCTTCCCGGGTCAGGCTGCCGACGATGCCGCAATCGATGGCAATGTATTGGGGATCTTCGGGGTTGTCACAGTTGACGAAAATATTGCCTGGGTGCATATCCGCGTGAAAGAAGTTGTCACGGAATACCTGAGTAAAGAACAGCTCGACGCCGCGCTCTGCAAGCTTCTTCAAATTAGTGCCACGAGCAATCAGGGTATCTAAATCGGCGACCGGAATACCGCGAATGCGCTCTTGCACCATCACATGGCGGCGGGTGAAGGGCCAGTAGATGGTGGGCACAAACAGCAGCGGTGAGTCTTTGAAGTTGCGCTTGAGCTGCGAGGTGTTGGCGGCCTCTTTGTAGAGATCCAGCTCGTCAAACAGCGTGGCTTCGTAGTCGCGAATGACTTCCACCGGACGCAGGCGACGCGCCTCGGGGATTTTGGAGAATAGCTTGGCGACTTGGTACATCAGCGCCATATCCTGACGCATCACGCGATCAATGCCGGGGCGAATGATTTTCACCACCACGTCTTCACCGCCGTGCAGTCTTGCCGCGTGCACCTGGGCAATCGACGCCGAGGCCAATGGCACTCGGTCAAACTCAGCAAAGGCCTCTTCCAGCGACATTTCCAGCGCTTTCTCGACCCGGTCGGCGGCTTGATCACCGGGAAAGGGCGGCACCTGATCCTGCAGGCGTTTCAGCTCATCGGCGATATCCGCTGGCAGCAGGTCGCGACGGGTCGAGAGCATTTGGCCGAATTTAATAAAAATCGGCCCCAGTGCTTCCAGCGACAAGCGCAGACGTTCGCCCCGCGAGCGCTTGCCAACGGGGATCAAACGTAGCGGAGAAAACCATAGCAGCGCCCGGAGCCACCAGGGCAGCCGCTCTAGCGGCAGCAGTGTGTCAAGCCGGTGGCGGCTGATCACCCAGCTTATCCGCAGCAGACGCAGGCTCATGGGCGCGACTCCTGTGGCGCAAGCTGTAGCTGTTCTAGACGTCGCTGTAAGCGGTTTAGTCGCGCTTCCAGGCGATCGGTCGCCACCTCTAACTCGGTCAGATGCTCGCGCAGTAGGCTACGCTGCTGCCGCCCTGGCAGCAGGCGTGCCTCTTCAAAGACATATTCAGACACATCCTGCATCAGCTCGTCTTTGGCACGCAGCCCCCAGCGGGCAGCGCGGCGCAGTCCCTCGGCCAGGGAGTGGGCGGGCATATCGCCCAGCCAGCGGGCCAGCTCGCTCTCCCAGTCGATGTCCAGGTCGAAGAGCAGGTCTCGAGTGGCTTCAAGCAGATGGATACGCCCGCGCACCGCCAGCTTGCCGTCAAACATAAGGCGTTCAATCGAGGCGCCGCTGATCCACTCGGAAAACGTTTCCGGAGTGAGCTCTACCACTGCGTCTACGTCGGTTTCATCAACGTCATCGCCGCGCATCAGGTCGAGCCCGGCGTGATGGTAGTGAATGACCAACGCTAAGTGAGGCTGCTCAAGGCGCACCAGTAGACGGCTGCCCGCCAGTGCCGCTAGCCGTTCAGGAGCAGCGGGGTCACGGGAGAGCAGAGCGTTGAGCGTGCGTTCACAACCGGCCAGCAGCAGGGTCGGGGTTACCAGCATGCTGACCTCTTGGTAGATAGCGTCATCGGCCGCAGGGACGTTGTCTGACTTTTGGACGTCATGCTGTTTTGCAATGTCGCACTGCTTTGAAATGTCATAACTTAATGCCGCGGTGCAGCGCAACGATACCACCGGTCAGGTTGGTGTACTCAACCCGCTCAAGCCCCGCCTCTTCCATCATGGCTTTAAGCGTTTCCTGATCTGGGTGCATGCGAATCGACTCCGCCAGGTAGCGGTAGCTGTCGCCGTCCCCCGCCACCAGTTCACCCATTTTGGGCAGCAGGCGAAAAGAGTACTCATCGTAGGCCTTGGAGAGCAGCGGGTTGTTGGGTTTGGAGAACTCCAGCACCAAAAGACGGCCACCGGGCTTGAGCACACGGGCCATGGAGCGCAGCGCGGCGTCTTTGTCGGTGACGTTACGTAGGCCAAAGGCAATGGTGATGCAGTCGAAGCTGTTGTCGGGAAACGGCAGACTTTCGGCATTGGCTTGAACATACTCGACGTTGCCGCCTACACCGTTATCCATCAGTTTGTCGCGGCCCACTTTGAGCATGGAGGCGTTGATGTCGGCAAGTACGACTTTGCCCCGGGGGCCAACCAAACGGGAGAACTTAAGCGTTAAATCCCCTGTGCCGCCCGCGATATCCAGCACGTGGTGACCAGGCCGCACCCCTGCGCGTTCAATGGTAAGACGCTTCCAGACTCGGTGGATGCCCATGGACATCAGGTCGTTCATCACATCGTAGCGGGCAGCCACGGAGTGGAAAACATCGGCCACTCGTGAAGCTTTTTCATCAACTGGGACTTCCTGAAAACCAAAGTCAGTGGTGCGTTTTTCTGTGGGGCTCATTGGGCAGTAGCTCCCGAATTCGAGGCGATGGCAAATCGACCTTAGGTCTTTTGACCCTGAGATCGACGCGATTAAAAGTTAACGCCATTGTAGCCTTGTCCACCCTGGCTTGTCTGCCTGGCTTCTTGTATAGGATATGAGTTAGGTAGTCACAGTTGCTTGAATTGAATGCTGGCGGGCTCTCGCGAGGCACCGGCCTCTTTTAAACGCTGCAAGTAGTTGTTCCAGTAGGCTTCTTGGTGGGTCGCGAGGTCATACAGGTAGTTCCAGCTAAATAGCCCGCTGTCATGGCCATCATCGAAGTGCAGTTTCAGTGCATAGTTGCCCGCCTGAGTAATATTTTGCAGGCCGACATCTTTTTTACCCACTTGCAGTACCGCGGTGTCGCCGCCGTGGCCACGCACTTCGGCGGAAGGCGAATAGACGCGTAAAAACTCAACCGGGAGGTGAAAACTCTCCCCATTGGCGTAGCCAAGCTCCAGCTCGCGGGCCTGTTTATGGTAGTGAACCCTAGTGGGGGTGGGCGCATTCATGATGAAACCTCATCGCTAAGTGTCCATGGCTTATGAACATAGCAGCAAGCCCGCAAAGAGCGGGCTTGCTGTTGCTGACGGTACCAATGCAGATAATAACAGCAGACGCAGCTTACAAAATATACCGCGACAGGTCTTCGTCGACCGCCAGTTCGCCAAGCTGAGCATTGACATAGTCGCCGTCAATTACCAGCGGGCTCTCCATATCGCCGCCTCGGAAAGAGGCTTCTTCCAATAGCCGCTCCATCACTGTGTGTAGGCGGCGGGCGCCGATATTTTCAGTGCCTTCGTTGACCTGCCAGGAGATCTGAGCGATGCGCTCGATACCGTCGGGAGTAAACTCTACGTCCAGCCCTTCGGTGGCCAGCAGCGCTTGGTACTGCTTGGTCAGCGAGGCGGAGGGCTCGGTGAGAATGCGCTTAAAGTCGTTGGGCGTTAGCGCGTCAAGCTCAACCCGGATCGGCAAGCGGCCCTGTAGTTCAGGGATCAGATCCGATGGGCGCGACAGGTGGAAAGCACCGGAGGCGATAAACAGGATGTGATCGGTTTTAACCATGCCGTACTTGGTCGAGACGGTGGAACCCTCTATCAGCGGCAGCAGATCTCGTTGGACGCCCTCACGGGAGACTTCGCCACCGCTGGACTGGCCGCTACCCTTGGCGACTTTATCGATCTCATCCAGGAATACGATGCCGTGTTGCTCGACCGAGTAGACCGCGCGGGATTTGATCTCTTCCTCGTTGACCAGCTTGCCCGCTTCTTCATCGCGCAGCAGTACCAGCGCCTCTTTGACTGTTACGCGGCGGTTTTCACGCTTCTGCTGGCCCATGTTGGAGAACATGCTCTGCAGCTGGCTGGTCATCTCTTCCATACCTGGTGGCGTCATGATATCGATGCCTTGGCCCTGGGAAGAGATTTCGATATCGATCTCTTTATCGTCCAACTGCCCTTCGCGAAGCTTCTTGCGGAAGGTCTGGCGGGTGCCGCTGTCTTCCCGCGGCTTGTCTTCCTGGCCACGGGGCGGCGGCAGAAGGGCGTCTAGCACGCGGTCTTCTGCAGCATCTTCGGCGCGGTGGCTAACTTCTTCTTTGGCCTGTTCGCGCACCATCTTGATCGCCGCTTCCATTAAGTCGCGGATAATCGACTCTACATCACGGCCTACATAACCAACTTCAGTAAACTTGGTCGCCTCGACTTTAATAAACGGCGCTTTAGCCAGTTTGGCCAGGCGGCGGGCAATCTCGGTTTTACCCACACCGGTGGGGCCGATCATCAAAATATTTTTAGGAGTGACTTCTGGGCGCAGGTCGTCATCGAGCTGCATACGGCGCCAGCGGTTACGCAAAGCAATTGCCACGGCGCGTTTGGCATCCTGCTGGCCAATAATGTACTGGTCTAGAGCGTGAACAATTTCGCGGGGTGTCATCTGAGTCATATAAGTAACCTTAGTGTGCAGTGAGCGGCGCTTGGGGATCGCGTGAGTTGATTAGCGATCGTCAGTCGACAGCTCTTCGAGGGTCACGTGGTGGTTGGTGAATACACAGATATCACCAGCGATCGAAAGCGACTTCTCGGTGATTTCACGCGCCGACAGCTCGGTATTTTCCAGTAGCGCCCGGGCGCTGGCTTGGGCGAAGTTGCCGCCAGAGCCAATGGCAATAATGCCGCGCTCGGGTTCGACTACATCACCGTTACCGGTAATGATCAGCGAGGCGCTGTGGTCCGCAACGGCGAGCAGCGCTTCCAGGCGGCGCAGTGCCCGGTCAGTGCGCCAATCTTTGGCAAGCTCAACCGCTGCCTTGGTCAAATGGCCTTGGTACTTTTCCAACTGCGCTTCAAAGCGCTCAAACAGCGTGAACGCATCTGCCGTGCCACCCGCAAACCCGGCCAGTACCTTACCGCGGTAGAGGCGGCGTACTTTGCTGGCGTTACCTTTCATTACGGTATTGCCCAGCGATACTTGGCCGTCGCCAGCGAGGGCGACCTGATTACCACGACGGACGGAGACAATAGTGGTCATGGAGATAACTCCTTGGGGGAGGCGAGCTCCCGATGACTGGCAGGCCACTCAATAAGCGACCATTGTTTAAGCGTTCACAACAAAATGCGGGCGGCTGATAAAAAATCAACCGCCCGCAGGGTAATCCAGGAGGGATTATTAGTTTTGCAGTTGGATAAGCAGGGGCTCGATACCTTGGGTGTTCATTAAATCCTGGGCCCGGTTCAACTCACGGGTGTCCTCGTAAGGCCCCACTTGTACCCGGTGCCAGGTATTGCCATCCGCCTTTACTTCGCTGATTTCCGCCAGCAGGCTTAAATTGCGCAGTCGGCCACGCAGCTGTTCGGCGTCGCTGGCTTCACGAAACGAGGCCGCCTGAAGCATATAGCGCCCCGGGGTATTGGTGGCCGCTTCATTCTCCTGAGCCGCCGATACCTGATCTTCAGGTCGGGTGTTGGCGGCAATCACCTGGGCGATGGGGTCGTCGCCTGCAGTGCCAGAGGCCGCAGCACTATCGGCTGTCGGTTCGGGAGCCTCCGGGCGCACAACGCTTGAAGGCAGAGAGACGCCGGGGGCAATGACCTCGGTTTCCGGCAGCAGGGTATAAAATTCAAACGTCGGCATCGACGGTTCAGCGGCTTCCTCGGTTTCCCGAGCGGCGGCGCGCTCTTCGCTACCCGAGGGCTTGGGCAGTACCGTGGCTTGAGGCACTTCGTTCTGCTCTTGCCAGGGGGCGGTGCCGTGCTGGTGCTGAGCCAAAAAGAAGCCCGCCGCCATACCGGCAAGGCCCCACAGCCAGCCGGGTAGGCGGAAGCCGCCGCCTGAGCTGCGTTTGGACTTGCGCTGCGATGTGGCTCCGCGGCGGGGGGCGGGCTTTTTGCGCGGGCTAGCCATTGCTTACATCTCCTCTGGGGCGCTAACCCCCATTAAGTCAAGCCCGTTGCGCAGCACTTGACGGGTGGCGAGGCCTAGTGCCAGGCGCGTATTGCGCAGGGTGTCGTCTTCGACCATTACTTTGACGGCGTTGTAGCAGGTGTGGAAATCGCCGGAAAGGTCGAGCAAATACTGGGCAACCTGCTGTGGCTCGCGGTTTCTGGCGGCGGTTTCCACTACTTCAGGGAAGCGCGCTAGCCGGTTAAGTACGGCTTTCTCCTGGTCGCTGTCCAGCAGCGCTAGGTTGGCCAGTGCCAAGGCGTGATCAAACGGCTGGTCGGCATCCTGGGCTTTGCGCAGCATGCTGCAGACCCGGGCGTGGGCGTACTGGATGTAGTAGACCGGGTTGTCATTCGACTGGGAGCGGGCCAGGTCGATATCAAAGGTGAGCTGCGAGTCGGCGCGGCGGGCGGCGAGGAAGAAGCGCGTGGCGTCGCGGCCCACTTCGTCGATCAAGTCGCGCACAGTGACATAGCTGCCGGCGCGCTTGGAGAGTTTTACCTCGACGCCTGAGCGGGTAACCATGACCATCTGGTGGAGCACGTAGTCGGGCCAGCCTTTGGGAATGCCTACTTCCAGTGCCTGTAAACCGGCGCGTACGCGGGTGACGGTGGAGTGGTGGTCGGCACCCTGCTCGTTGATCACGGTTTTGAAACCGCGCTGCCACTTGTCCAGGTGGTAGGCCACATCAGGCAGGAAGTAGGTGTAGCCACCCTCGCGTTTGCGCATTACGCGGTCTTTGTCATCACCGAAGTCGGTGGTGCGTAGCCACATGGCACCATCTTCTTCATAGGTGTGGCCTGCGCTCACCAGTTTTTCAACAGTGGCGTCCACCTTGCCATCTTCATAGAGTGAGGACTCTAGGAAATAGACGTCAAACTCCACGCCGAAGGCTTTTAGATCCAGGTCCTGTTCGCGACGCAGCCACGCCACGGCAAACTCTTGAATCGCATCTAAATCGTCAGGGTCTTTTTTGGCGGTGACTTCACGGTCATCGGCACTGACCGTTTTGCCTGCCAGGTAGTCGTTGGCCACATCGACGATATACTCGCCGCGATAGCCGTCTTCGGGCCAGCTATCGTCGTCAGGGCCTAAGCCTTTCACCCGCGCTTGTACCGAACGCGCCAAGTTGGCGATCTGGGCGCCAGCGTCGTTGTAGTAGAACTCGCGGGTGACATCAAAACCGGTGGCTTCGAGAAGGCGGCATAGGCAGTCGCCAATCGCTGCGCCCCGACCGTGACCTACGTGCAGCGGGCCGGTGGGGTTGGCGGAAACGAACTCGACCTGCACTTTCTCGCCTTTGCCGACCATGCTGCGGCCAAAGGTGTCGCCGCAGTCGAGTACCTGGGCAACGATTTGCGCTGCGGCATCGGCGGCGGCGAAAAAGTTGATAAAGCCGGGGCCCGCAATCTCGGTTTTTTGGATAGCGTCGCTTTCGGGTAGCGCTGCAACCAGCGCGTTGGCTAATTCACGCGGATTTTTGCCTGCCGGCTTGGCTAACATCAGCGCCAAGTTGGTGGCGTAATCGCCGTGGGCCTTGTCTTTGGTAGGATCCACTTTGATGGTGGGCTGAAGGTCGTTTGGCAGCACGCCTTGGTGCTTGAGCGCGGTGATCGCGCCTTCGAGCAGAGAAACTATCGTATCTTTCATGTGGGTATCCGGTTACGTCTGTGGCGGCGTGTGCTAACGCGCAGCAGTAAAGGTGCGTCGGCAAAGCGGCTATTATCGGCAATTGAGCCGCAGTTTCAAAGGCGTGTTGCTAAACAAGTGCCAAGAGATAAGCGCTAAGCGAGGGTTTGTGGGTCGATATCAATCGACCAGCGTACCTTGCGGGCCTCTCGATTGGCTTCAAGCCACTGCACTAGCCAGCTAACGGCCAGGTGTAGTTGGCTGCGTTTATCGGCTGCCAGCATAACGTGTAAATGGTAGCGGTTCTGGCGTCTTTCCATCGGTGCGGGCACAGGTCCCAGGCAGCGGGTGGCTACGCCGCTCTCTTTTAACCATTGGCGCAGGGCTTGGGCGGCCTGCTGCGCCATGGCCAAAGCGGCCTCCTCTTTGGGGCTTTCGATGCGTAGCAGCGCCATAAAACAGAACGGGGGCAGCTGGGAAATGCGCCTTTCTTCCAGCATATTGCGCGCGAGGGCCCCGTAGCCATGTTCAGCCAATTGACCTAAGTGAGGGTCGTCGGGGTGTAGGGTTTGCACCAGTACTCGGCCTGGGTGGGCGGCGCGACCGGCACGGCCCGCTACCTGTTCAAGTAGTTGGGCGCTGTGCTCCAGAGCGCGAAAATCGGCGGCGTAGAGGCCGCCGTCGGCATTGACGACCACGACAAGTGTGACGTGGGGTAGGTGGTGCCCTTTGGCGAGCATTTGAGTACCGACCAACACGCAGGGTTCGCCGCGCTGAATCTCTTTGAGTACCTGTTCAAAACTGTCCCTGCGCCTAGTACTGTCGCGATCGATGCGGTGGATAGTGGTTTTCGGGAACAGCGTTTGCAGCGTTTCTTCAGTGCGTTCTGTACCACTACCCAAGGCGCGCAGATCGCCGCTGCCACACTCGGGGCAAGCGTCCGGTAGGGCGCGGCGGCTATCGCAGTGGTGGCAAGCCAGTAGGGGAGGCTGGCGGTGTAGCGTCATGCGTGCGTCGCACTGGCCACACTCTGCCATCCAGCCGCAGGCGTGGCAGGCAAGTGTTGGTGCAAAGCCGCGCCGGTTGATAAAAATCAGCACCTGCTTGCCAGCGCTCAAGGTGCTTTTAATCGCTTTGATGGCACCGGGTAACAGGCCGCCCTGGCGGCGTTGGTGGCGTAGATCAATCAGCTCCAGCTTGGCTGGCGGGTGCTGGCTGGGGCGCTGGGTCAGGCGTAGGTGGCGGTAAGCGCCGCTAAGCGCCTGGTGCAGACTCTCCAGGGAGGGTGTGGCACTGCCCATCAGTAGCGGGATTTTATGGTAGTGGGCCCGGGCCACGGCTAAATCGCGGGCGTGGTAGCGCAAACCGTCGTGCTGTTTGTAGGAGCCGTCGTGCTCTTCATCGACAATAATCGCGCCGGGGTTGGCCAGCGGGGTGAAAATCGCCGAGCGGGTGCCGATGATAATGAGCGCCCGGCCGCTGGCGGCGGCTTCCCACACATCTAGCCGTTCGGGGTCGGTGAGGCCTGAGTGCAGCGCCACCACGGGCACCCGGAAGCGGCTTCTAAAGCGGGCGAGTGTCTGTGGGGTTAAGCCAATTTCCGGTACCAGTACCAGCGACTGCTTGCCCTTGGCGGCGACGGCTTCAATAAGCTGCAGGTAGACTTCTGTTTTGCCGCTGCCGGTGACACCCTCGAGTAAGCAGGGGTGATAGCCATCGAGTTTTTCATGCAGTGTGGCCAGCGCCGTCGCCTGTTCACGGTTAAGCGGCAGGGCCGGTGTTGCCAGTAAGTTGCCGCTGGGTGGCGTTGGGGCAGTGAGGATGTGTTCCTGGCTGGATGCGAGGCCTTTCTTCTCCAGCGCTAATAGCTGGTCGCGGGCAAAGCCGTGGGCGCTAACCGCACGGCCAGGCAACCCATGAGGGTGTTGGCGCAGCAGCGCATACAGCTCGGCTTGCTTGGGCGCTCGGCTGAGTATTTCTTCTGCGCTTTCGCCTTGGGCAAGCCAAAGGGTCTGGGTGCGCCCAGCCATGGGGTGCCCCTGGCGTAGCCGCGCAGGCATGGCGTGGTGCAGAGTGTCGCCTAGGCTGTGCTGATA
>Ga0208919_1000705_pt1 | contig 21216 bp, 27 predicted proteins | sample 4_EtaG_FD_184076 | JGI IMG/M metagenome (GOLD analysis project Ga0208919, IMG submission 184076) | Marine viral communities from the Subarctic Pacific Ocean - 4_ETSP_OMZ_AT15127 metaG (SPAdes) (version 3) | ecosystem: Environmental > Aquatic > Marine > Oceanic | place: Pacific Ocean | collected...
CTGGGCGCAATTACAAATTAAGTTTGCGTTTGTAACCGGCCTTAATATAATAAGAAATATCAATTAATTAATTGACTCGACCAATGGTCAATAAATGCTGATAAAAATTCTCTCCGCACAACTAAATGAAAACCAACAACAAATAAAATGCCCAATCCCACAAACGGCATCCCTACAATTGATGCCAACTAATGACATAGGCCCAGGTCGAGCAAACGTCACTGTAACCCTAACCAAAAAACAAAAAGCTCAGGTTGAGAAACTTGCAGCCCAGTCAGGAATGAACCGCAACCAATACATGCAACAGGTTGTCCATAAATTGATTGAGGATGTCACCATCTTTGAGCAGCAAGTCCCCAAGGTGGGGAAAGGAAAGCTTTAGTTCGACAGCTTATCTAATATTGCGGTCTGCCTGACCTCTATCCGGTCAAGTGCCTCATCTGTCCCCTCCTGCCGGGTGCGGATGACGGCAACGTCTGTTTTTATGTCTGAGATGTCAGCAGCATGGTGGACCAGTGCCGTAGCATTGCCATCAATGCGCACCTTGTGGTTTTCTATTTCCTTGGTCTCACGGGCATGGTTGCCAATGACAGTGACGGCAAAGCCCGCAAAGGACACGGCCCCAGAGAGGATGGTGATGACAAACCACTTGGGTAGTTTGACGGTGTTGTCTTTGTCTTTTTCTACGGTCATCAGTCTCCTTGGGTGAGTAAATAGGTGAATTGTTTTTGCCCTTGGTGGGCTAGTTCATTGTTGAGTGTGGTGCGGAAATGGTCCCACTGCTCTGGTGGTAGGGTCTGACAACCTGCTGATGAGGTGGTCTGCAACCCTCCTTTATGGATATTGATGCCAAACCACCCGGTGTCCTCATAGGGTGGGTCCCCATCCCGGGTGACGGTCACCTCTGCCGCCTGCCTGAAAGCTTGGTATTTTCCCCGATGCAGGCCGGGTTTATATTGCCAGGTGCCAGAGTTAAGGACTGCCATGCCCTTGCCTGCCCCGGTCCCGCTGCCCTTGCGTTGACTGCTTGGGTCTGTGTTGGCATTGAATGCAGTGAATGAGTGAGGTGCGCAGACAAAGAGAGCATCATCATAGACCCCCCGGTCATTGCGTCCTGCTACCCCTAAAGAATTGAGATAATAACCACGCACACCCAACAGCACCACCTGCTTTTGTGCGTCATCCCCCAGGTGATGCGCCACCTTGAGCCTGACTATCTGCTGCCCTAGTTGGGGTCTTTGTGCTGGCAGCAGTTCCGTCATTGTTATTTCTCACTGTCAACCTCTAGGGTCTCGTTGAGCTTTCGAGCAAATACAATTGCCCCAACTGCGTGACCTCTGCCCTTGACCTCAACCCCGATGCCTCGCCTTGCGCCGGCAACAAAAGATGCCTCTGGGTCACCTATCTGGTTGCCCAGGTCAGCAGAGATGCCACACCCGGAAAGGGTGAGGGCAGCGAGTGATAATAATATAAATATTGGTTTCATGATCAGTCAGGTTGGATGGGTGCAGTGGCGGGGTCTACTTTGGCAATGATCCGGGTCTTATGCCCGGGCCAGAAATCTTTTGTGAGTCCGTGACGGTGTTGGAAATCGCCAACAAATTTGTCAGCAATCTTTTTGACGGCAACCTCAAGAGAAATGAAAAGCAGGCCACCAATGCCGGCAGCAATTTGATAGGTGGTGTCACCTGACTCAATGCCAATTGATCCCAACCAGGCAGAGGTGGTGAGTCCAATCTTGTTGACCAACCACCCAATCTTGGAGTGGCAGAATTTCATCAGGGGCTTTGCGAGTGTGTTCATGATTGGATTGCGGGCAGGGGTGGATTTTCTAAGCCTTTTTAAAATTCGCATATTTTAAATCGCATAGATAGGGTCGGAGATTGCAGACAGGCTCTAGGGATTGTCCCCTAGATCCGGTTCTCCCTCCGGTTCATAATCAGGGACCGGGAAAAACCCTGCACCCTCAGACTCGGCAATTGATAACTTTGCCCGATTGTCTAGCCGTGTCTGTATATCGGCAGGGACATCAACGAGGGCAGCGCGGTCAACATCAAAGGGGACAAGCCACTCATTGCGGTCTGGGTGTTTGATTGGGTCAGCATACTTTTCAGCAGCATAACCCTCAATGCCTCCGTCCTCCACTGAACGGGAGGCAAGAGCATGGCACAAATCACAAGCGGCCTGTGCCTCTGCGAGTGCATCAGACCCGGTGTAATGGAGATAAAAATTTTCCATCTAATAACCCAATCCAGTTGTCCCACTTGTTGCATCAACATTGTGACGTTTGCACATTTGCAAAATAAGGGATTCAACTTGTGCATTACTGATGTCAGAGTCTGTGACATCAAAAAGAATCACCTCGGCAATATACCCGTCGAGGGGTGCGGTCTCCAGGGGATCATTGCCAACGAAAAAAGGTGCTGTTACCGTGGAATCTTTAGCATAGGCGTAGGGGTAAGTATATGTTTGGTCTGATTTCATGAAGAGAGTCGGCTTGTTAGTGTCGGAGGGCAGCCTTACTCCACTTACCTGATCGTAATTGGTCCCCGGATTGTCATATTGGTTATAAGTTCCGCTTATCCAGTTTGTGGAATATTTGTAACTGGATGTCGGTGCATAAGCCCAGATCACTCGGTTCTCTTTTGGGCTGGTGTGGTTGATGTTGTAAAGCATCCACTGGCGATCTGTATCCCAATTTGTATTGCCGGACTGCCCACAGATACCTTGTGTCGCCCCGTAGGTTGTCTGATACATTGCAACCAGCACCAACGGAGAGTCTATGTCTCGGTCTGTATCAGTCCCGCAGAATAGCCCTGTCTTAGTGCCGCCCCGCTTAAATTCAACAATACCCTGCGTGAAACAATGTTCATCCGCTGAAACATCGGTTTCGCTTATCTTTCTATTGTGAGCGTCAAAGGTATTAGACCCACCCCCATCAGGGTCACCTGGATTATAATAGTAAGGCTGGGCAGCGGCAACTGATTGTGAGAGTGTCCAATCCTCTCCCAAGTTTGCCGGAGTCCACCGTGACCTCCACTCAGAGACTTTATAGCTCCCGTCTATATTCAGAGATTCCTCTAGTGTTGCGTCCCACCACGCAAGAGGCTCATTGCCAAAAAACTCATAACCATAAGGAGTGGTTGAGCTTGCCGTCACGCCTGCGGGTATAAACATATGACTATGAGGTCAGATCTCCAATCAAATCAAACTCAGATGCGCCAGTGCCTTTTGTTATGCAGACCAGAGTTGCTGCACTAAATTGGTTTGCCAGTTTTTTCTTGCCCCCCACTGAGTTGATGGTCACACCACTTGCAGCCTCAATCTCAACTGCACCGGCCCCAATCCGCATGATTGTGATCTGATCGCCGGGTTGGATCAGGTCATCAGGGACCGTCAAGGTGTGGTCAGAGGCATTGTTGATTCTCACCAATGACCGGGCATCCCCGGCAACCAGTGTGTAGGTTGTCCCGGTTTGCGTGTTGATTGATGTGCGCAGTTGATCAAAGCGCACCGAGTCATTGTCACTGCTACCGGCAGCAAGGTTGGTCAGTTTCGCACTGCTTGCATCAAGGTCACCGGATAATGTGCCACCATACCAGATGCCGTTGCTGATGTAGTAGCTGCCAAAGTCCACACCCCCTGACATTGTGCCACCTGATAAATCAAGCTTGAGATCAAGTTGCCCCTTGTTGACGGCATCACCAGACGCACTGCCATCAGTTAAATTGGTTACTTTGTAGGATGACTGTGCATCAAGATCACTATAAAGGTAACAACTGTATAGATAAGCGTAATAAATAGAATTATTTTGCATATCAAGAGTGCCACCCATTGTGATTGACCCATTGATTGTCACGCCACCATCCAACGGCACTGCACTCACCTGGGATGCTGTCACTGAGTGGGGGTTGCTGGTGCTGCCTGTGTGAGAGGATAGGTCTGAGCTTGATGCCTTTGCATCCAGTTGGGTCTTGGTCACTGCGTCCTGTGCAGATGTGCCATCACCAACCCCGGTGATCTTGCTGGTCCCCATTGCCAACTCACCACTCATAGTGTCCCCGGTTTTGTCCAGGGCATTGGTCACCTGTGCGGCGGTATAGTCTCCAGAGGTTGCTGCAACTGTGCCGGTCCTGCCAAAAACACTGGCAACATCAGAGGCATCCCGGCTGAGTGTTGTGCCGTCATAGCTTAAACCGGTCAAGGCCACATTCTCAAGTTGTGCAACGTCTGTGCCTCCCAGCTTAAAGACTGTGGACCCGGTGGGGGATAGCGGGGCAGAGCTACTGGTCAATTCTGCTGCCGGCTCAAGGAGCGTGATGTCCTCCTGATAATAAACCTCCTCACCTTTGCGCAGAGTGAAACCAACTGACAGGGGTGTCCCGTCCTCTTTGGCTGCATAGGCAAGACCTGTTGTGGTCAATGCCAAGGTTGCAGTCACTGATGGTCTCTTGACCAGATTGCCTGACCCCGCTGAGAGTGCAGTCTTGTCACCGTTTGAGGCGTAGGTGATCTGCCACTTGCGTTGCCCGGTCTTTTTGACTGACCCAATGTCATCACTGAGCAGGGTGTTGAGGATCGCCTTGACCTGGGCAGCAGTTGCCTCTGTTGAAATTGGTTGTGAGTCTGAAAGGACAAAGAAAGACCCGGGTGCAGGATCGTTTGAGACTGAAACCTCAACCACCTCACGGGTGCTTGCAGTTCCCTCAACAATCGTGCTGATGGCGAGTGCAGGAGCACTATTGGCAGACCACCCTGATGTGGTCACCTCTGCCAGTGCTGCCTCCTCAAGTGTCAGGATCTGCACCTCTTTGGTTGACCCATTGCCTGCTGTTGCCTCTGAAAGATAAACGCCGGCAGGTTGGATGCTCTCTGCCACACTTGCGGTGATTGCTGCCCTTGAGCCTGCTGACCGGAATGTGATGCTGTAGGCCCTGCCTGAGTCAAGGGTCTCAACGTCAACCCCCCCGGCAGTGGCAATCTCAGCTATTGAGTTTAATGCTGCCTCGATGCGCTCCCGCAGTTTAGGTTTTGAAAGATCAATTGCCTCTGTGGTCCCGGTCCAGGTCAGGGTGAGGATGCCGGTGTTGAGCTTTTGACCTGCCCTGCCAAGCACCACCTCATAATCTGATGACCCTGGTGTGTCATATCCACCATTATTGTCTACAAGGAACAACTCAAGCGGGACCTCTGCTGTGCGTTCTGCCCGGAGTATCTCAGAGATGGTGACCGGGGTGGTGTCATCAAACCCCTTTTGCAAACGAGCAGAGTCTGTGTTGTAAATTAATCGCATGATCTAGCTTTGTGAGATGACTTTAATGAGTGCAGGATTGGCAACTGTTGAGGCATTGCTGGTGACGTTGAGCCTCATAAATTCAGCAAATAAATCATCTCCCACCAAATGCTGTGTCTGGTTACTATTTAAATTTTCAACAGTTGTGGTGGGAGCATCGAAAAAGTTTTCACCGTCATTGCTCAACTCAACCTTGAGGGCAAGAGCAGCATCAGGAGCAGAGGCAAGTCTGATGTCTACGGCAAACCTGCCACGGGTCTGGATCACGTTGCTGGGGCCTGCAATTCCAGGTGGCAGCGTTGATGTGGTCTGATTCTCAGCATCCAAATCAACCCCACTGATGATGGTTGATGATGCGCTTGCATTGCCGGCAGCAATCTCAGCAACCAGTGTGCCATCAACCCCGCCCCGGATAGGTGAGACAGACACCTTGGTTGCATCACTTGCCGTGGTCACCCATGACAATTGGCGTGAGCAGGCGATTTTATCACTCAAAGTGATTGTGGACCCTGACACGGTTGCGGTCAGGTAAGGATTAGCCCCATCTGTGTTGGTCCAGTCGGTCCCCTCTGATGCATAAGATCCACCAATGGCAGCGTCATTGATTGCAGAGGCAAGATTGATTGCACAATTACCAGTGTCTGAGACTGACTTGACTTGCCCATTCGTTGAGGGTGTGCCAGTGGTCCAACTAAAGGTCCTAGTAAATCCATTAAGCCCAATCTCCAGGGTGTCAGTCCCAGGTTGACTTAAGATCACAATTGTCCCAGTTGCCGCAGTGCCGTTGTTGCTCCTCACCTCTGCCTGCCCGGTCAGGTTGTTTTCTGTGGTGGCACTGGACCGGTGAGAGGCAAGGTATAGGTCAGACCATGCTGTTGAGCTAAGTGCCTCAATCTTTCCCTCATTGCTACCAACGGCAAGAGTGGCACTGGCAGCGGCACTGTCAGAGGTTGCCCTGCCGAATAGATACCAGGAATCATCATCTGCTGCTGCGGACGACCTGACATAGACACCTGACCCTGAGTTGTGTGTGCCAATCATGGACACATCACCTAGAAAGCTTACCGTGTGGACACTCATTGCCCTAAATTACAACCCCCAGAGGGTCTAGGATAGGGGTCTAAACATACCAGACCCCACACACCTCAACCGGGACCATCATGTCAAGTCTGTCAGTCTGCGCCAAATACGACAACCGGTGATTGCCGTCACCAATCCGGGGTGCTGATCCTTTGAAAAGAACAAGTTTTGCCGGGTGCTTTGGCAACCACCCCTCAAGGTCAATTGACTGCATGACCTCCGGGTCTAGTTGACTAGGGGTGACCATTCCTGCCTTAAAGAGTATTCCTGCCGGCAAGGTGACCTTATGGGTCATTGATTGGGTCAGTCTATGTCTGCCGGCCATTCTGGGATCTTGTCACGTAATGCCTGGACTGCTGCCTCATCATTCAGAGGTGTTGGCTCGGGTGGGTCACTAGACTCAGTTGTCCCGTCATTACGCACACCAGAACCAACTGAGCCCACCCTTGGGTGCTTGTTAAGCCAGACCGGACCCTCTAGAAACCACTGCCAATCCGTGGCGTTGCCGTAATTGTCCACCACATAAAACCCAGCCAGGATGTGCTGCTTGGTGCTGGTGTTTTCTGGGATTGTTTCTGGAGTCTGCCCTACCCAATCGTTGCCGGCCTCATGTGATGTCTTGACGAAATAGACCGCAGGCTTGCCGTCTGTGTCCTGCTGTACATACCAGTTATGCTCATAAAGCTGGGTGTAGATCCCCGGGTTGATTTTTGGGGGTGTTGCATCCTCATCTTTTGTGCCGTCCTCAATATAAATGTATTCCCCTTGCCCGCCATCGACATTTGCCGTTGATGAGTGGTCATGTGGCTCCCCATCAACCTCAGCCTCTGTGTGTTCAACCTGCAATACATGCTCTGCTTGCATTGCCCACTTGATCTTATCATCATGACCGGCTGCGCCCGCTTTGATATTAGGATCATCAAATAAATCAGACCCAACTTGTGCCGGTGTGAAATTCGCCCAATTAACTTGCAGCCAGATCAAGTTAACCCGGTCTGCATCAAGGGTGATAGATGTGCCATCATCCGGATTGTATGCGTTGACGTAATGGGGCCAAGAGTCAAAGTGAGGGAATCTGTCAATGCCGGCATCATCACCCGGGTCCTTGTAATATGGACCATATACAACCCCCGGTTTAACAAAGAGCTTGGCAGAGGTGTCCGCGTAGGAATACATCCTTGGCTCGAATTGCGCGTGGTATTCCGGATAGACCGGCTCAGGGACCTTAAACCCCGTGGGGGTAATCTCAAGGAGTCCACCCGGGATCGGCTTGGTTGCTCTGAGATAGCGCAGGATCTCAGCAAACTTGTCCCGGATTTTGCGCCAAGGGACCTTAGATTCTTTGGGTGGGGTCGGCATTAGACGCGCTCAGACATATTGTAAATCTCAAGGCAATGAGACTCATTGTGTCTAAAAATATCCTCCCCATCCTGACTTATTGAGGAAAACCCTGAGACCTGTGTGATGGCCCAAATGCCCCGGGCAAAGGTCACTCTGTCCTTGTGCAATTGCTCAATGCTTTTGATCCCTGTTACCGCCGCTGCACCATCCTGTGGTAAAAAGGCATCATCATCAGTTGCCCTGGGTGGCGATTCGTTGTCAATCCATCCTACCAATTTTTGAGGCTTGCAGATTTCCTGCATGATGTGACCCGGTTTATTCATCTGTTGGGGTGTTGCCCCCCAAGGGTTGGGAAATCTAAACCTCTCTTTCTTTGGCAATAAATCCCTTTTGCGTTCATCAACGTAATTGTAAGTGACCAGGGGTGATAGATAGCTGTATTTTCCCCGCTTATAGGGTCCCGGGTTTGGCTGCAAGTAGACCTCCTTGATTTCAGCAGACCACTCAGCAGTAAATTGTCCAGAGTCTCCCTTATAGTCTCCTGATGCATCAACTGAGCTCTCAATGCCCTCAAATCGCAAGGTTGTCTCACCTCTGACCCCATCCAGGTCCTGCACCACTGGTGCAGCAATAAGGGTCAGATTTTTTCTGATCCCTGCCTTGATTATGGGTGTGCCTTTTGGCCAATCTTTAATGAATTTCTCTGCCCCGTCAAGACGTCCGGCATAGACCAACTCATGAAAACTGACCCCATCCTCAGTGGCCCCCTGAGACCCCCCGGGGTTGCGTTGCCAGGTGGCATCTCCTATGTAATGTGGCGCACTCATACCATTGCTGCGATTTGCTCAATATTGAATTGAGTCTTTTTATTCAGGGCCTTGATCACATCAAGGGTTGTTGTTTGCTTTACTAGTTCCTTTTGGACCGGGTTGACCTTGCTGACCGTCCCTTGCATACCCAGTAAAGCCAGAGGGTCCTTTGCCCCTCCTCCAAATTTTCTTAAATTCTGCACCCGCTGATCTCTCTCTTTTGCTTTTTCCTCCTCTAGCTTGAGTTTCTTTTTTTCAAGGTCTGCCGCTGCCTTTGCTGCTGCCGGGTCCTTTGGCCGGATGCTGGGATCAAATGCGCCCATTGCTGCACCGGCAGAAAACTTTGCCTTGGTTAACCAGGATTTATCTCCCCGGGCCTTTCCTAACAACATTCCTATGCTCTCTAAAGCCCTGTTCTTTAAATTTAACCGGGCATTGTCTGCGTCACGTTTTGCCTTTTCTCCTGATGCCTGCGTCCTGACTTGCACCTGACCCATCTGCGCTGCCAGTCTCTCCGGTCCTAGTTCACCCAATGCCGTCAGGACCGTTGTGGATAGCGTATCACCAAGGATGGGACCAAGGGCAGCAAGTCCCTTGTCCCTGCCACCGGGTAACTCCTGCAATGCTTTGGAGAGCGCAAGCACTCGCTCCAGGGGTTTGAGTTTCTCAAATTTCTCCCATGAGATCCGCAGGTTGGCAAATGCGTCTTGCTTGCCGGTATCGCCTTGTGCTGCCTCACCAATGGAGCGGGAAAGCTCAAAGACAATCTCTGCCGTCTCATCTGCCTCAATCTTGAATTGCTCCAGAACAAAGGCAAGGGCCTGGAAATTCTCAAAGCCCATGTCTGCTTTTTTACTCAGCAGCAACTTATCCCGGGTTGCGGTGGTTTCCTTGCCAATGGCAGCAACGGCAATGGCTGCAACGCTTGCCGCCTTTTTAAGCATACCCAGGGCTTTTTTCATCTTGCCGATACCTGCTGCCCCTTTCTTGCCGGCATCCTCCCACGCTTTGCCAGTTTTCTTAGCGTCTTTGATGTTACGAGCAACAACAGGCTTGAACCTCTTGTCATCCCCCGTGAAATCTGTGCGTAGCTCAACTCCTACCTTTGTGGCCATTACTTTCTACCCTTTCCCTTGGCTTTTGATTTTGCTTTCTCTAGGTCTTTTTCCATTCGCTCAACAGCAAAATTGAGCATCCCTTTGTCACCATAGAGTGCCTTTTTCATTGCCTGCACCATTACCTTGCGCCCCACCTCATAAGACCCTCTTACTCGGTTTATTGAGTGCGCTTTGATGTTGTTGGTTGCCCTGGTCCCTTTTGATCTGGCAGCAGTTCCCCCGGGAGATGGTTGCGCGTCCTTGGGTCCTTTGCTCTTTAGTCCCAAACGTCTTGCCGATTGTAGAAACCCGGCAGCAATTGCGCCACGTCTTGACCTGCTGCGGTTGCGTATCGTTGCAGCCGCCTTGGTCAGTGGTCGGTTCCCCTCAACCCCTTTGACCTTTTTGCCCACCTTGACAGGCTTGGTCCCTGGTGAGACCACGATGGTTGATTGCCTCTTGCCTTTCCTTGCCCCTCTTTTTGATGCCAACCGGAAAAAATAAGCTCTCTTGGCATTGGCAGCAGATTGCTTGCCTGTCAGTTTTCTAGTCTTGCCGGTCTTGGATTTGCTCTGCTTTTTCCACTTTGCGGGATCATAAGCAGCAGAAAGGATGCCCTTATTAATCTTTGCCCTTGGTGCGCCCCCACGATTCTCAGACATGGCTGCATGAAAGTTGGCTTGTTGACCTGCCTTGGTCACAACCTCGTTGTGCGTCTTATTGCGGGCCTGACCATACAGCACCAGCACCTCATTGTAATAAGGAACATCAGTTATGCACTGAATGATGTCATCTTTAGTGTTAGCCATCTTAAAGGGGAGGGATGCTTTTGGTGTATTTAGTCCACCCCCACCCCATATCATCCACGATTATCCCGGGCTTAGATAGGCAGGCATTGACCACACCCGTCAACTTGCACTGCTCAACTGCCTCCTCTGCTGCCTCCTCACCTCGCATGGACCAGACGTTGATGTCATAGCCATCAATTGCTTTTAAGATGATCCACCTGACCAGGGCAGAGTTGACCCGGTTGTTGATGAATAGGGTGTTATCAACATCCACATAGATCACCTTTGGTCTGGGCATCTTGCCATTGATCTTTTTAACCCTGTTAAACATACCCGGCAATTTCGTCAAAGCTTGCGCCCTCCTCCAGGTCAGGGCCTAGGAACTTGTTGCCAATCTCAAAGAGTCTCAGGCTCATGATCTGCAATCCCTGTGCGTAGGGCAACTCATAGATGATCTCATGCGGGGTCAATCCTGTTGCTCTGTGGATGTGGTAAATATACCCGGCATCTGTGCTGACTTTTTTGGGGCATCTGTTGCCCCGTCCTCCCCATCAGCCTTGATGTCATTTGATGAGGCATTGCGGTCAATAAAGATCTGGTTGGCAATCTCAATGGCATCACCCACCTCTGGCCCCTGCACATCAAACCCATTGATAAAGTCATCAACCTCCTCAATCACAACAGTTGGGTCCTTGCGCAAATCCCGCCGGCATTGCTTGAGATCATCAGCATCCATCCTGCCAACCCAAACCACTGCCAGTGCATCCTGCTCAATCTCAAAGTCTGCCTTGCGAATAATGGACAACCACAACCAGTTATGTCCACGGGACCATTTGACCGGTTGCCCCTGCCAGGAGTAGGTTTCTGATCTCTCATATGCTAGGTTTGCAGCCTCCTCTGCTGCCTCATCAATCTCAATTACTGCTGGTTGGCTCATTCTATTCCTATTCTTTTGGCAAAGTCCCGGGCATTGCGGTTTACGTTGTATTTGCGCCCGGACCGGGCAACACCTGTGATGTGTTCCGGGCTTGTGTTTATGATCCTCATGCAGTCCCGCCTTGCCTCCATAAATGCCCGCCCATAGGCAGCATAGGCCAAGGGCAGCACATTATTGATCTGTGCCTTTAGTTCCTTGTTGTCAATTTGCTCAACCAGGTCATCAAGTTTGGCGACAGGTTCCCCACTCTTGGACTGGTATGCCTGCCTGATTGCATTTGTTGGCAGGGGTGTTGGGTTGCCGGTTGCGCCTTGAGGTTGGTGTTGCCAGGTGCTTGACGCACCATTCATGCAAAAGACCACCTCGGGTCTGCCATTATTGTAGGGGTTGGTCTTGGAATATTCCCGCCGCACCTCTGCGCCCGGGACCAACTCGACCCCTAGAGCGCGACAAACAGCAACCTCCTCAGTCTGCTTGGTCTCACTAAACCCTCCCGCCAACTCAGACGGGACCATAATTCCACTCTGCGGTGGCTTATTACTTGCCATATTCTTTTGATTCTACCGGGGCAACTGCCCCCCCGGGTGGGTTGGGTTTTGTTAAGCTATATTAAAGCCGATGGGGCGCTCGAAAGTCATATCAACCGTCCTTGCACCACCTTGTGGTTGTGATCCAGAAACTGAGGCAAGGCGTGTTTCGGCAGCAGCAAAGTCAAGGCCGTTGTAAGTGGACCCGGTAGCTGCAAAAAAGTCAGCATTGGTGACAGAGGCCGCGGCAGTGAATGTCAACACATTGAGTCCACCGTCTTTATCAGTCACTGTGCATCCGCTTAAGCTCAGAACAATGGCGGCATCATGATTGACGGCATAGCCTATGCGCCCAGAATATCGGTCCCTGAACTCAACTGCATCATTTTGCAGATCATACGAGAGATCCCCTAAGAGGACACCCGACTCATCTGACTCTGCTCCAATGGTGACATCTGTGTCGTTGATCCCGACCCCTACGTAGCTTGGTGTTGCCATAGTTTAAAGTAATGGTTCAAGGGTTATGAGATAGGGTAAAAATCAAGCACCCACCTCTGGCTTGATTCCAAGGTGGGCAGAGAATGAAAATTGATAGACTCCGGCACTTGGCTCATTGGTCCACCCTCTACTATAATCTACGGCATCAATGCCAGATGCCACCACAAGAGACCCTGATGACAACCGTGATCTGAGTGGATCACCTCCATTGCGTCCGTCCCCATAAGCCTCCAGGATCTGCCCCCAGCTTTGGCTAACAACCTCCGGGTCTGTGGCCTTTAAATAGTCATATTCTGCAATGATGTCACAATTGTAGAAACCAGACCGGGCAGGTGACTCTGCACCAGGGGAAACAACCACGGCAAGTGTGGACCCGTCTGCATACTCAGCCAGACCACTGCCCTCAATAAGATCAGGGGCAGGATCAAGGAAAGGTTTTGCCACCTCCAGCAGTCTCTGCTCCCACATTGTCTGGAAATCTGCAAACTCCATTTATCCGGTGGTGACAGTGAATGAGTAAAGAGACCCACCCGTCTCAGTGAGATCATCATCCGGTGAGACAATGACCTCAAAGGTATCCCCCTGAAATTCAAGGGTTGCCCGTTCACCCTGTTGGGGTGGGTTGCCTAGGTCAGTCTTGAGTGCAGAGAGGTTGGCAGACACACTGTTGCGATACCTGCCGGGTCTTTCCTCACCGGTCCTCTCAATGCCATCAGGTAAGAGACAATCAACCGGGTTGCGCTCACCCAGGGTAAGCTTGCCAGAGTTGACTTTTGCTGCCTCTTTAAAGGCAGACTCAACCTCACTCTGTAGACTCACTTGCCTTTTTCTTTTTGGCCTTTTTCTTGGGCGCAGGTGCAGGTGCATCATCGGCAGAGATTGCCTTTTGTGCTGCGATTAGATCAACCCCAATTTTGTCATCAACCTCAATGGGTTTGTCTGATGCCTCAAAGATCTCCCTGCCGGATGAGGTTTGCTTTATGATTACGATTTTCATTTTCCTTTAATCTTGAAACTTTAAGAAATGCGGGGTCCCCCGGTTAAGAGGGACCCCGCTAATTGTTTAGGATGCTATTGCACCCGTGATATTTACTGCGCTCCAGAGTCAGTAGACTTGGCGAAAGACTCAGCATGGCGCAACCCAATGTCATGGAATGAATTGGTTGTTACACTGATCTGGCCTGATCCAGCAAGACTGATGTTGTCCACGGTCACGCGGCGTGATCCCCAACTTGCAACCACCAACTCCGACCATGCCCCAAACAGGACCTGGTTGGCAACGGTGAGAGCTTGGTTGAACATTACAACCGGCAGACCCATTGTGGAGAAACCACCACCTGGTGCCTCTTTGATGACAAACTGACCACTGCCAGCATCAGCAGCAGCAGCTAAACCAGCAGCAATTGATGCACTGGATGTCACAAAGGCAAGGTTCTCTTGCGGTGCGTTTTCAGCCATAACGGCAGCCCACATGTTGACATAATCAGCATATGTAGGTGCGCCACCAAAAGTGACAGATGCATCAATCCCGGATGTGGCAGACACACCAATTGGTGCATCCCCTGTGCCTGGACCATCAAGAGCAGCAAGATCCAACGCAAGTGCCTCGCGCTTGATCAGGTCATCCCTGACAATGTTCTCAACGCTCAAGCTGGACTGATTGACCAACTGATCTGAGTAGATTGTCTTAACGCTCAAGCGCTTGGGAGTCAGTGCCAATTGACCAAAGGTCTGAGCAGATGCAGTAATTGCAGCCTCCTCATCAATCCAGTCAGCAGTTGCCCCACCAGTCATTTTAGGCAGATTCACATTGCCACGCAGACCGGTCAGTCTGGTTGCACCAAGTGCAGTTGTGACAAGTTGTGCATCAAGTTTATCAATGAGACCACCAACATCAGTGGCGACCGTGTAGCCACCCTCTGAGTCAGTGCCTACCTCAAGGTCTGCTCTTGTCCCAAACTCTGCCGGGATAAAGAACTCATTGCCGCCAAGAGATGTGCCAAGATTTTTGGCAACCTCAACGGCAACCTCACGCTCAAGACCACTCAGGCCCTGACCACTCTTGATCTCACGTATTGCCTTAACCACGCTGAAAGACCTGCGCTCATTAGCGTCAAGACCAACTGCCTGATCCAACCCCTTGGGGTCAATCTCAGCACTTGGTGCCTCCCAGGTGTCAGTGACACTCCTGCGGAATGACTCAAGGTCAGTCCCATTCTCAATTGCACTCTCAGCCTTTTCATCAAAGCCAAACTTTTTGCCAAGGGATCTGATGCCGGCTTGCCGGTTGATCTCATCCTTGCGCACCTTGTCCTTATCGGACTGACTCGGGACGTAGACTTGAGGCGCTGCCTCTGCCGTGTTCCGGGTCTCTGTTTCGTTATTTATAGATTCAGACATTTTATTGCCCTCCTGTTTAAAATTAGATTTTAGTTGTGCGGCGTTTTCGGTATGGACTAGGCGCACCACGTTGTCACCTGAGTCCCCGGCTCGACCTACCCCAACAGTTGTGTCCATTGGAATAGAGACAAGGCTGATCTCAAAAGGTTCCCAATCAGTCACGCGGTAGGAGTTTTCCCCCTCCTTGCTGCGCTCTGCATCAGTTACCTCATGTATCCTGTAACCAAATGAGACCAGTCGTCTGATCCCATCTTTCACATCTTGAAAAATTTCTTGAGCCTTTGGACCCTTGCCAAACCTGACCACGGCATGACCTCTCTTGTCATCACCAATGGTTGCCATGTCCACCACCCCAATTTGCTCATCCGGGTCATGGTTCCAGAGCAAAGGCGCACCGTTGTTGATGCGTTCCATCCTGGCTGCACCTCTGCTGTGGTCCAGTATCTCAAGGCCCTGCATCCTCTGCCCGGGTTCCTCTGAGCTAAAGGACAACGCAACACTCCGGTCCTCATCCTTGATGTCATCCTGTCGGATCTCAAGTGACCGGTATTGCATGGGCAAGGTCTGCCCATCCTTGAAAAATTCTGGTTTCTCAGTGTCCATTATTTAAAGTTTCCCAGTGTCCATTATTTAAAGTTTCCCATTTTTAACGGTGTTGGATAGGGGGGGATTTTCTGTGGCAATGGTCTCTGCCTTAAATTCCGGCATATCAAGACCCTTGGCCTGCATCATCTGCTCATACTCTGCCCACTCATTCAGCACCTCCTCCGGGTCAAGACCCCTCTCAGCCAGCACCCTTTGTGGGCTTGTGAGTTTCATGTCCAGGTCACTCTTTTTGCCGGCAGAGTCTTTCTGCGGATCAATCCAATCCCACCGTCTTGCTTGGAAATGTGATGCCCTATACCTTTGCTCCTCCTCAAGTTTCAGACCTCCAAGTTGGTTGAACATCAATTGTGTGCGCAACCATGCCTCAAAGATTGGGCGCACCCGGCCATTGATTGCCTCATCCTGCTTAGTTTTCCACCCGTCACGCTCAGAGAGTGACCCCAACCTGCCTGAGCTATAACTTGTCCCCTCCAGGTCTCCACTCAGACCGGCATAAGATACGCCCAGGGAGGATGCGCAAGATTGCAGGGTCTGCTTGGCGTGGTCAGGGAGTGCTGTGTTGGGAAACTGCGGTTGCAGGATCTCCCACTTGCGTCCCAGACCTGACTTGAGAGCAAACCCCGGAGTGATCTGCATCTGATCAGCAAACCTCTCACTCTCCTCATAATCCCACTCATCCGCGTTCTCATCAACCCTCTGGAACACTGCACAACTGGCAAGTCTTGCGGCAACGTGGTGTGACTCCTCAGTGCGGTCCAGGTGGCGCAGAGACTCGACGCAGGCCACAAGGTCACTGATGCCCCGCTGCTGGTCTGGTCTCCGGGGTGTAAATTGGTGCAGGATGTAGCCTGACTTGCTGGGGATGCCCGGGACATCCTCAAGGAACTCTGAGAGGGCGGGAACCCTTGAGCGTTTTGCGCCGGCATACTGCTTGAACATGCCCCCCGGATGCTCACCGTTAAGCCAATAGGCAACGCACTTATTTTGCGGGGACAGTTCCTTGCCCATCACAATCCTGTTGCCGTTCTTTAGTTCAAGATTGAGATCATGGCTGAAAAAGTCAGGCTCAAGGGTCCTGATGGCAAACCTGTGCTTGTTGTTAAAGCCGGGATAAACAACAATAAAGACCTCACCATCAGTGCCTATAGACCTCTCCTGCAATCGGTCAATGTCATTGTGATGCTGGTTGCCACCGGGACTGCAAAGTTGTGGAGCTTTCCACTTGGCCCACTTTTCCTCGATGATGCGCCTTGCGTAATTATCAGCAACCCTTGCCTTGTCCATTACCCGGGATTGCAACTTAAACCCATCAGGCCCCACCACATTGGTCACCCGCAGGTCCAGATACCTCTGGGCATACTTGTTGGTTTCGGCCAGGTCACGGCACATTCGCCGCATGTGACCCAAGTGCTGAGAGATGCGCTTGTTGCCATCATCATCATTGAGAACCCAGTCAGAGAGTAGCCTTGCGGCAGATAACTCTGAATATCCGCGCTTGCCGCGCTTGCCTTGAAAAATCTTGCCAATTGCCTTGAGTGGATTTGCCATTTATTTAAATCTGATTTGCAACCCATGCCTGCCGGGTAAGTCTGAACCCTCCTTAAGCCTCTGCCGGGTTCTCTCTCTCTGGACCTCAGACTTGAGATCATCCCGCAAGGCAAACCTCTCAGAGATCCCCATCTTGGTGATGTCCACCCCGGCAACGCTGATTGACTCTTGCGCGTTTACAAGGTCGCCGGCAAGGGATGCCTCAACCAGCACGAGTGCCTTTTCTGCAAAGCTCTCACCCCCAAGGGATGCAGACGGGTCAGGCAACACATCCACTGAACCCTCCCCGGCAACAATCGCACCGGTCCCCTGTTTTTCGGCGCGGGCAAACCAAGACCAACGACCAGGCTTGAATTGCGTTGAGTCCTCGGGGGTGAGAGTGACGGCAAAATCATCAGAGGAGGCAGTGGCAGTGACATCAATGGTGTCATTACCGGGCCGCTTGAAATAATAGATCAGGGACCAGGTGCTTGCGGGGTAGTCTCCATAAGTGACCACCCACTTGGTGGTGTCTCCTGCCCTGAACTTTGTGGGGACATTTGTGCCAGTCTCTATAGCCATTGCAAAAACTTAACCCCCCCACGCATCAAGGATAGGGTGAGACATCACCTGCCGGGGTTCCCTCCTTTGCCTGAGTTTTTCTCCTTTCTCTTAGTTTCCTGCCTTGCCTTTTTAGCCGCCTGTTGCCTCGCCAACACCCTTTCATGCCTCTGTTGGTTATTAATGGCCCTACCGGCTTGCCCCCAAAGCGGGGGGTCTTTAAGGTTGTTGAGCCTCTCCCTTTCCATTGACCCCCGGAACAGATCAAACAGGTATCCAGGATCAGGATTGGCTAACCCCAATATTTCTGCACACCTTGCCGCGCCGCCATTTCTCCAAAAGGCAACCTCTGCCAAGATGTCAGCAGGTCCTGACACCACCCCTGACTGGAACCCCGCAACCTTGCCAAGCTTATTGGGCTTGATGGGTTTTGAGGTGAGGCGCAAGTCGGGGGTTAGATGCCCCAACCGTTGCGCCGTCTTGATCAGGGTGGCAGATGTGCGCAGCATATCAAGAGCCAGCAACTCATAACCCTCCAGATCGCTGTCTGCTAAAAATCCTCTGTGGGACAATATCACAACCAACCACCTGCCTGCCGTCCCATCCCGGTCACCGGGGGTTGCGGTCTTGGTTTGGGTTTGTCCTTGTCACCTCCTCCTGCCAGCCTCTCAACCTCAGAGGCAGCACGTTCCTCAGTCATCTTGTCAGACTTGAAAGCTGCGATTGCATAGGCAAGGCAGTCAAGTGGCTCATTCCTAGGCGCACCCTCTGGGTGGATAAAATGAGATACAACCCTGCCATCTCTTGCTCGTTTGGTGTCGCGCTCCTCTGCAAGTAGACCATCAAAGAACTCAGGACCAAACATCTCAACCCCGTCCTCATAGGCATTGGTGAAATGGACACTTGTTGGGGTCTCAACCTCCGGGTCAAGCAGGTCATAGATTTGATCCTTTAGCTCAGAGACTCCCAGGGTCATGCGCTTTGCCCCTGTGGCGGCATCCACTCTGATCTTGTCCAGTGCAGGCGCACCAATCTGCGGTGACCCCATGACTGCCATGACCCCCTTGCTCTGGTTTGCTCGGGTCCAGGTTTGGACGGTGTTTTTCTGAAAGCGGGAATCTATAAAGAATTTACGCATCTTGAGCATTGCCCCGGATGGGTGCGGCCACCTCCTGCGCAGAAACTTAGTCAGAGCAACCCAAGTCTTTGGAGAGTCCCACCTGCCTTGAATCTCTGTGTAGTTGATGCCCCAGATGCCTGATGGACCTGTGCCAATGACAATGATTGCAATGAATTTGCCGTTAACATCAGCACCACCCCACAACCTGGTTACCTCCTCCGGGAGTTGATCAGCCGGGTCATAGTCCTCCCGGTCCGCAAGCAATCCCTCTGGGTCTGCCTTAGTCTCATATTCCTCCTCATAACTCTCAGCCCAGAGTGTATTAATCAGCACCCTCCTTGCTTTTTTGGGGTTTTCGCTCGCATTGGCAGCATCAGATGAGGCAGCAACCTCAACCAGATAATCCGGGAACTTGTCAGCATGGTCCCCAACGTGTGCCATGCAGTTGAGGTGATACCCTCTGCGCCCCCCATATTTCTCATCCGGCAGGTCACCTGGCTCAACCCTCTCACCATCCCGGTTGCGGAAATGCCCGGTTTGCTCACAACTTTCCTTGCGCTCTAAGTCTCCAAAGGTGGCGGCACAACTAGGACACTCAACCTGGGCAAGATGGGATTGACCGGCAGGCCAGACAATATGCTTGGGATGCCATGCTTGCGCCTCATTGCACTTGGGGCAGTCAAAGAACCAGACGCACCCATCAGTCTGGTCAAAGGCTGCATCTATCTTGCTGCCCCCCTTGATGCTTGGATATGAGGCAAGCCAATGGTGCTGCCTCTTGCGTCCCCGGGTCCTGCGCAGAAACGCCGCCAACTTGTCACCCTCATCAGTTGCCTCTGATGTGATGGCATCAATCTCATCAGCATCAGCAACATCAACCTCCAGGGTCCTGATCCTGCCTGCGCTATTGGCCCCAACCCCGGTGATCTCTGCCCCGTTCTCCCATGCCTTGAATAGTGCGTTGTCCTTGATCATTGGCAGTGCTGACACAATCGGTGACTCATTGAGGATGGGCATGAGTTTCTTAAAGAACCAATCAGCAGACAGACTCTCTGCCGGGAACATCTTGCCAATTTTTAGCTTGAGTTGCTCAATGGCAAAAGCATAAGCAACGGCAAAGAGATAGGTCTTGCCTGCGCCGGAATACATCCGCAAGGCAACTGAGGCAATGCGTGGATTCAGTAAGTCTGCTGCCGGTGTGATCTGGTAGGGCCTGAACACAAAGGGGGTCCCGTCTGCGTTCCTGATGTGAGACTCTGCCCATTGCTCAAACGGCAACCGGGGTTCTGCCCTCAAGCCTCCTTGCCATGCCTCCAGGAGTTGCTGGGAATATTCTGCCCGGTTGCTCATCCGTCATAACACCCGCAAGGTGGGTGGTGAGGTTCTAAATCCAAAAGGAGTCTGCCTTGCGCATCATCCATATTTACCCAATCCCGCCACAAGTTATTCTCACCACCAAGACCACGGTTTTGCCTCATGGTCTCCTGTGCCTGGTCCTCCATCCTTAAGGCCCTTTCTAGTAAGTCCGGGTGATAGTCCTTGAGGTTGATGACCTCTGACCTCTTGCTTGCGGGACAGTAAAAACAGGCAGACTTGCCGGGTGAGGTTATGCCGTGTTTGTTAATTATTGCCAAACAGTCTGCCCTCATCCATTCCCAATCAACCAAGGGGAAAACATGGATTGCCTTGCGCCCCTTTTTATGGTCCTCCTCCTTGATAGACAATGCCCGGTGACCCTCTCCTGCATCATACCCAATGCACCTGATGACAGTCTTGACCCCTTGCTCATCCATCCAAGCCTTGAGTCTCTTGGTCTGAGGCTCAACCTTGTATTTCATTGAGCAGGCTTTTCTGCCAAAGGCCAAAGACGGCAAGGTCTTTTTCCGCAGGCAGTCACCCTCAAGACCCTCAAACTTGCCTTGATAGAGTTTGTGGACTGTCTCAATGCCAATACCCCACCAGTCCTGGCACCTTTTACTCATTTCCTCAACGTGCTTGTAAGTGTGCGGAAACTCACCAGCAGTGTCTGCAAAGGTGATCAATGCAGGCTTTATGCCCCGGTCCCGGAAACCCAGCAACATGGCAGTGCTATTCACCCCCCCCCCATAAGCCACCGTGATTGGGTGGGTTGTGTTCGCTAAATCAATCATTAGCATCCTCCTCAAGTCCCTCATCCATTGCATCCTTGATCCTCTTGTTGAGCAGGTTCTGAGCATCAAGGTCTAGGTCACTGCCCTCAATGATCTCACAAGTGATTGACGCAATCCGGGCTGCAAGGTGTCTGGCCTCTGGCAGTGGTATCCACTCACGCTCTAGCTTTTTGCGTTGAGCCTCTTTCAGTAAGGCATCCTGGATGTTGCGTTGCTCAATGGCAGTCTGCTGCCCCTTGCGTGAAACCAGTGCGCCAACTGCTTTAAACAATGGATAAAGCTTGGCCCTGCGCGGCCCGTCCTTGTGATCAATGCCGTCATCAATCATCACGGCAGACACATCCCGGTGGTCTGTCTTGCAGATCCGGGCAAGGTCTGACAGGTGGATCAGTGTGTGACCCGTTGCTCGTTCTGCGTCTTGCTCTCCCTCCATGAGTGGTGCTTTAGATGTGAAAAAGTTGCGAAAAGTAAAACTCGGACCC
>Ga0208919_1000708_pt1 | contig 21181 bp, 37 predicted proteins | sample 4_EtaG_FD_184076 | JGI IMG/M metagenome (GOLD analysis project Ga0208919, IMG submission 184076) | Marine viral communities from the Subarctic Pacific Ocean - 4_ETSP_OMZ_AT15127 metaG (SPAdes) (version 3) | ecosystem: Environmental > Aquatic > Marine > Oceanic | place: Pacific Ocean | collected...
CCTGTTTCATAACGTATCGGTAAGATGTTGAAGAACCATTCTTGTAGACGTAAAGTTTTACGTCACCGTAAGTTGCACTGGTTAAATACACGTTTGACCAAATCAAATACTTTCCCGTTTCTCCCGGCGTCCATCTATAGTTGGTAGATGAATCAAATACTGAATCAGTGTCCCAAGACTCTGTGTTAAAAATGAGTTTTGTCCATGCCCCGGAACTGATTGATTGAGCCGCATTGTTGTATGCCGCAAAACTTGGAGTGTTGTCTCCACCGAAACCAGTAACCGTTGCAGAGGCGTGAGGTTTTACCGTTGTGCCCGATCCACCGAGCACTAATTCCGAGCCGGAATTTTTGTCGATTGCGTTGACAGATATAGAGCTCATACGATTGTCCAAGTCGATCCGCTAGGGATGGTGACTGTTGCGTTCAAAACCAGTGGTCCCGCCGAAAGCGAATTGGTGCTCGCCGGGATCGAGTAGTCGTTATCCACTGCGGTTTCATTGTTGAAAAATATCGCTTCGTCGCTTGATCCCGTTGGCGATCCGGCAGGCACTGCTTCCCATGCCATGTCTCCGCGCAGGTACACCGTCGAAGACGCGGTTCCAGTTGTATCAAGTTTTGCGGCAGTTACTGCGTCATCCTGAATCTTTGCAGTGCTGATCGTGTCATCGCCGGGAGTTCCGACATCGACCGTTAGGCCCATGTGAACCACTTGCACGTTGTTCGTACCAGAGGGTACGGTTCCGGTGAACGTAAGGGATGTGCCTCCCGCCAAGGTATATGCAGAGGTGTCCTGGCGAACTCCGTCAATGAAGACCAGAAGAGCTGCTGCATTAGGCGGCGCATAATCAAGCGTCACGGTCATGGCAGAGCCATCTCCGTTAAAGAACTTAGATGGATATTGCGTGAACTGCGGTTCGTTGCCTAAGTAACTCATGATTTTTCCAAAATTATTTCTGTTGCTCGTTCTCTAGAACCTAAAGTGCCATTAACGAATGTATTGAAAGACAAACTAACCCGATCTTCTTCCGTATCATTGAGCGGCACACCATGTTGCAAATAAGACGGAAAGATGGTTAATAAACCAACATCGACTGGAAACCAGATTTTGGAACTATTAAATGGGCCATAATCATCAGTCTCAAATGTTTTAATAAAACTATCTTGCATTTGATTGGGGATAAAGAATTCAATCGTGTCATTTTTCAGCGTCGATATATAGAACACACCACTTAAAAAACTATTTGGATGGTAATGAGTGTGGTGGTACATATTCTTTTTTGTTACATTCAGCCAGGATTGAGTAATGTAAATTTCAATATCATTTTTTGGTTTATATGTTTCTTGAAAAAACGTATTTAAAGTTTTCTCTAAAGCATTTTTAAACTTTGAAAGTTTTAGATGCTTATCTAAAATATAAGTTTCTTCCGAAAAAAGGTTCCCGTTGTTAGAGGTAAAGTTTTCTTCACCAACGATTGTCAAAAGTAAATCTAGTTCTTTATTGGACTCAAATTTATTTAGGTATATTGGTTGAGGAAATATCGTATGGATGTTCATTTCATGGTCTTACGACCAACCCAAACTAATTGCGTACACTCTAGTTTCTTTAGATGCGCTCTGATTATGAGTTGTAACTTTGTATCTAAGCGATGTGCCCGATGGCTGAGAGGATATATCTACGTTGTGTGCGGAAAGAATTGTATGACTGCCTGTGCTTCCTTCGTTAACCAAAGTAGCCTGAGTCCAATTCGATCCGTTATCCCGAGATATGTACGCCTTAATATCGACGTTCTTAGAAAACGATCCGATTCCCGCAAAAACGGTCATTACGATGTCGCCGGTTGTCGGAGTTGAGGTAGATGTAGTTGACGCAGAAACTAACGTCATATCTGCTTGAGCGGTTGTTACGAAATCATTTTCGATGTATCGGATAATGACTGTTCCGCTACCGCCAGCTCCACCAGTTCCGGCTTGGCCCCCGCCTCCTCCGCCGCCAAGTCCTGCGGTTCCCGCTGTTCCGGCGGCTGCAGAAGTAATACCTCCTTGGCCACCGCCCCCAAGACCACCAACTCCGCCCACGGAATTATCGCCTCTGGCTCCGCCTCCGCCTCCGCCGTAATAAGTAGCGGTTCCAGTTATGTCGAATTCTTTTCCGACACCACCACCACCGCCTCCGGCTTTGGAATCCCAGTTATATTCTCCGGCAGAATGACTGGCAGGCACCCATTCAACTGTACCTCCAGCACCCGCTCCGCCCTGTGCGCCGTCATCGTTTGGAGGGGTATATCCACCACCACGATAACCACTGTTATCGGTTCCATAGCCTGTTACATTAGTGGTTCCCGAATAGGTATCTTGGTTGGTTCCTCCGCCGATTCCACCAATCGGGTTTCCCATCCCACCGCCTCCGCCGGAGCCCCCTGTCGTGGCGGTTATTGCGCCGCTGGTGTAATTGCCTCCAGCGCCTCCGCCTTTAGCGGTAAACGAATTCCAGGTTGAGTCGTTTCCGTTGTTAGTTGAAGACCCTCCCGATCCAACTGTTGCTGAGTAGGAAGCGGCTGTAATGCTTTGGCTCGATCCATAAACCACGCCTCCTGCTCCGCCACCTCCATACCATCCGCCAGCGCCTCCGCCAACAATCAAGAAATCAATCGTTCCAGATGCGGGGGCTACAAATGAGTCTCCATCAGCCAGAGTGTGAACCTTGTAAGTCACACCGCCAGCGGAATAACTTGTAATTGTTCCGCCAGTTCCGTTTCCGCTAACTGAACCTTTGTAATAACCCCCCGACATCCTTCTAGCGTCGGAACTTGTAGAAGTATCTATTCCACTTGAATCAATGAAGTCATCAATGGTTTGATCGACGAGATTGTATTTTGCGAGAGAACCGTTCGATGCAACCTTGAAGCCAAGGATTGCAATATCGTCTTGAACGCCAGAGTCATCATAACTTGTTGCGGGGGTCGCAAGCAGATCGTTAGAAACTTTAGTTATTGCCATTACGACCACCCCAATGACACGGCTTGTATGCGTGTTTCTTTGCTTGCTGATTGATTCAGCGTTTCAATTTTGTATCTCATTGAGGTTCCTGATGGTTGAGATGAGATGTCTACGTTGTGCGCGGTCAGGATGGTGTGACCACCAGTAGTTCCTTCAGATGAGAGAGTGGCTTGCGTGTAAGTTGTGCCGCCGTCTCTGGAAACGTAAGCACGAATGTCGCCGTCAGTCCCATCGCCAATGCTTGCAGTACCCGCGCCATCGCTGTAGGTCATAACGATGTCGCCTGATGTTGGAGTGGCTTCTGCCGTCGTTGCGTTAGAAACCAAAGTCATGTTGTTGTAGGCTTCTGTACGATGGCGAATTAAAACAACACCCGATCCTCCGGCTGCTCCGGCAAATGATGAGGAACCAGAACCACCGCCACCACCACCGCCTGTGTTAGCCATCCCTGCAACTGATTGATAAGTAGAACCGGTATCGTATGATTTACCGCCCTTACCTCCGCCACCTACACCTCCGGCTCCACCTTGGTTTGAGTTATCACCGGGATAGCCACCGCCTCCTCCGCCCCCACCAAAGTAACCACCGTCACTTCCTGATGAGGCTACATTTCCTGATGTAGTTCCGTAGGCAGTAAAGTTCGAAAATAATTTACCCGCACCACCATAGCCACCATCTTCATTATTTGTTCCGGGAGAGTCTTGCCCCACCGCATTAGCACCACCACCGCCAGCACCGCCTTGGTTTGATCCGCTACCACCTCCGGCGTTGCCATAACCTGTCGCCCCGGTTGGAGAAGTTTGAGAAGATGAACCGCCTGCATTTGGAATACTATAACCCGATCCACCGCCTCCTGATCCGCCACTTACCCCGGCATCGTGTTCTCCTCCACGACCCCCGCCGTCAGCGGTCATAGTAATGCCAGAACCTTCCGCATTAACGTTCCAAACTGAATCGGAACCTGAGTTCACGGCTGCTCCGCCCGCGCCTACAGTAATATCGTAAACAGTTCCCGCAACAACAGCGTAATCTGTATCGTGAACAACGCCCCCCGCACCACCACCACCACCGTAATAGTGATTACCACCACCGGCTCCGCCGCCGACGATAAGAACTTCTGCCTGTTGTGTATCAGCAGGGCAAGTCCATGTAGATGCGCCAGTCGAAGTAAACGCATCGGTGGAATAAGTGCCCAGAGAAACGCCAGAGTAATAGTTAGAGTCGTTCCTTATTTCACCAGTTGACGTACTGGCATCAATACCAGAAGCATCTTCAAAAGCATCTATGGTTTGATCTACAAGATCGTACTTACCTAATGATCCGTTAGCCGCTACTTTAAATCCAAGGATTGCGATGTCATCTTCAAGTCCTGATGTATTAACAGCACCGGCTGTGATGTCTTCTGAGCGTATGGTTGTTCTAGTCATCCTAAATCCCTATCAACTTGTATGCGCCAAGAGTCGCCGCCTTGATGTTTGTATAACTACTACCCTGTACGTTGTCGTAGTATCCGTTTAACTCAAGATAATCAGCCGCAGATAAAATTAAGATGGCTTGGCAAGGTAAAGTGATGGTTTGTCCACCGTAGGAACCGTTGGGTTTGAACTCTGCATTGATTGCAGTAGAACCATTTTTCTTTACATTTGTTTCTAGTTGAACAATGTCTCCATCACCATGCGATGAATGGAAAGTAATGTCGGCGTAAACAAAATATTTCCCGCCTTCACCAGATGGAACCGTAAAGCGATAATTAGTGCTTGGATCAAATGCTGAGTCGCTGTCAAAAATCTCTACGTTCAATTCCACCTTAGTCATTGAGGCATCACTGATCGATTGGTCTGTTTGCCTTTGGGCTTCAAAAGCGGGGCTGTTATCACCACCCGCACTAGCCCAACTCTGATCCCCTCTCAGGAATGTCGTAGCGTCTGCTGTACCAGAACCTAACCGTGCAGTCGCTAACGTACCGCTTGCAATGTTTGAGGCGTTGGTTGTGTCAGTCGTCGCTGATGTGGCAAGGCCGCTGATCTTTGAGGTTGCTATCGCCGCTGATGCGTTAATCTTTGCGTTAGTGATTACACCGTCTTCTATTGTGTCTGCCGTGACAGAGTTCTGCGCGGGAGTGATCGTAGTGCCGATGTCGTTGATACCGATGACCTCCATCTCATCAGTAGCAACGAGCGCAGCTGAGAGCACCAGGGTATTTGGAGCAGTGATCGAATAACTGGCATCATGCTGTTTAACGCCATTGATTGTTATGATCAGTGACTGCTCGTTTGGAGGCGACCAGGTAAGTGTATGGGTCGCACTTGTAGACCCCGTTATCGTCTGACGCTTCAGGTCAGACGCTTTAAGCTGAACTTGGCCTTTGTAACCCATTAGGTTTGTTCCATAATGGACACAGCGACATCGAGGCTCGATGCTGTGTCAGATTCCACTTTAAAGATGTCACCGGTTTCCATCACGATCTTGCCCTCGATCAATTCAAACGAGGATCCCGTAGGAATCGGCAGATCTTTGATGAGATAAACATCGTCACCATTCTCGCCGGTAGTAGCTGCAGTCACGATCTGGACATTGACCTTGATCTGACTGGCAGTGGTATTTGCAAGCACGGCGCCGATAAGGACAGTCGTAGTTGCAGAAGGGACGGTATACACCGAGGTTAACGATGTACCGACTGAAGAATCGGTTTTGAGCTTAAATGTATTAGCCATGCTTATTTATCCAGTTAAATTAACCGAGAGCAATCGCCATTGCTATCGGGTCCTGTTGATCTACCCATGCCGTGTCGTAATCCGTACCGGAGGCTTTTGCCAAAACCTGATTCGTTGATCCGCCAGAGGCTACCCCGGCACCCGTAGCACCGGTTGCTCCTGTTGCCCCGGTAGGCCCCGTTGGCCCCGCTGGTCCGGCAGGGCCGGTTGCGCCCGTGGCGCCCGTTGCACCCGTGGCGCCAGTTGGACCCGCAGGACCCGTCGGCCCGGTTGCGCCCGTGGCGCCTGTCGCTCCGGTGAAGTCGCCGCGTAATGTCCAAGTAGATACCGCCGTCTTCTCGTACCATTCATCGGAAGCCGTATCGAGGTAGAAGTCACCAGTAACACCGGTACCAGCTCCTGGTGTTCCGGTTCCTGAGATCCAGGTAGATCCATCCGCACCGTTGGTGCCGTTTGTACCCGCAGGACCCTGCGGTCCTTGTGCACCTGTTGCGCCGGTCGCGCCGGCTGGTCCGGTTGCTCCCGTAGCCCCCGCTGGTCCAGTCGATCCGGTAGCGCCCGTAGCTCCCGTGGCGCCGGTAAAGTCGCCGCGATAACCCCACGTTGTTGAACCAGTTTTTTCGTACCACTTGGAAGATGCTGAGTCGAGGTAAAAATCACCGACAGCACCGACGCCCCCTCCCGGTGTTCCGCTTGCCGTGTGCCAGGTCGCCCCGTCTGTCCCCGCAGCACCTGTGGCGCCCGTGGCACCCGTCGAGCCTGTGGCACCCGTCGAGCCTGTGGCACCCGTTGCGCCCTGCGGAATATCAAAATCAAATACCGCCGCGGCGGATGTTCCCGAATTCGTGACACTCGCAGAACCGCCTGCGGTACCCGTTGTAGTCGTGCCGACAGCAATAGTTGCTGCTGCGCCTGCTGCCCCGGTTGCGCCGGTCGGTCCCGCGGGACCTGTTGCGCCCGCTGGCCCCGTCGGTCCCGTGGCACCTGTCGCTCCAGTGGCCCCGGTCGGTCCTTGAGGACCTACGCCTGCATGAAGCGAGCGGTCAACAGTTAATGTAATAGTAGGCATAATTCTCCTAGCAGCCCAGAACGCCAGGCTTCACTTCAAAATTTCCAAAAAGAACCCGCTCAGACGCCATCGTGATGGTATCAACCGCATGAACTTCGTAATAACCACTCGTCAGCGGCAAAGCACACACTTGCGCCGCAGTCAGGTGCATGCCAAAACCACCCCACTCTGTCGGATGAAACTGATCGCACAAGGTTACGTTCAGTGTCTGCGGATCTGTTTTATGCTCCTCCGAACCATATAGCGCCCCGTTAAACTCATAAGGCAACGGGAACCAACCGCCCATGACGTCATCATGCCAACGGCAGGCAATATAAAAATCTTCACCCTCATACATGGTGATGTTAAACAGACCATCCGATACAACTGTTTGACCGATGTTTGACATTACTTAACCAGAACGTTCCCAACCAGCAATTTGACCTGTTTGGTATTTGAAGGTGTGCCAGAAGTGGTTGTTGCCATAATTTCATAAACGCCGCTGTCAAAAGCCAACGCCGATGTTTCCGAGCTGTTCAGACTGGCGTAGATCTGTCCAGTCACAGGAGTCGTACAAGTAAACGACTGTTCAACGGCACTGTCGCTATACAGTCTTTTGATCCCTGCTGTCAGAGTCGAAGATGAAAGATCCACAGCCAGACCGTCCACGCGATCTACCAGATTGACGTAGAGATCATAAGGCGCACCTTTGGTGATCTCGATGTTGTACTGATACGGAATGGATTGAACGTCAGCCACTAACTGCCTCCTACCGACAGACTCGATCTGGCCATAGCAATTACCTGATCAGCCCGGTCAGGAGTTTGGGATTTAGCCCACGCCGAATCTTTCATCTCGCGCAGAACTCCCTGCCAATCTCCATTGCGAACCGCCGCCCACATGTCTTCAAAACGGGCGACACCCGTTGCCCCCATCTGGAACACCATATTGCTGATTGCTTCACGGAAGCCGGGAGGCATGTGCTCAGGCGCCACACCATTTTTACGGAACAGATGATCCGCGCCTTGCCGCGCCTCAACAATATCCCGGTCGAGTTGCTGCCCTGCCTGGCGTCTGCTCCAACCGCCATCCGCACGAATCTGATTAGCCTGGGCTTCAGTAATCTTGTGGCCATGGCCCACATGCCACTCGCCACTGATGGGGTCGATGTAGGGCATGCGCTTGTAGCCCTCTTCTGATTTCAGATAATTACGAGTCGGCGCAATCTTTTTTTGCCCATCCCCAAATCGACGTTGCTGGGCTAAATTGAATTCATGCTCATTCTCGTCCCCCATCGCCTGGTAAGGAGGATGGTAATTACCATATTGATCGGTCCATCCTTCCCCGCCTCTTTGGGAACTGGCATTGGCATCAGGAACTACACCGACTCGCGGGCGTTCTTCGGCATCTGCCAGATCGTCCTCGATATAAGGGTTATAGACGTATTCCCCGGCGGCGTTATTCGCCTGCCAGTTATAGGCAGAGTCCACAGCCTGTTCGTCACGGAATCCTTGTTCCGCATCCGCGCCAAGATGAGCTCTTCGGCTATACACCGGATGCGCGATCTGCCCTTCCGGGCCATAGTGTTCCGGCTCGGGTGGCCCCTGAATCGGGGTGTAATTGCCTTCCGCAACATTAGCGTCCCCGTGGATATGCACAGGTGGACGCTCCAGCATCCTGGCATCCCCGCCAACATGCTCATAAGGTGTGTTATAGCGGGTAGTTGGCCGTCCACCCCGCCCATCACCGACCCGCGGTGAATATGATGAGTCAGGGCCTTGACCGCTGTAATACCCAGCACCGTACTCTGCTTCCGGGTAATACTCGCCAGCACCGTATCCTGCTTCTTCCGGCGGCGATATATCGACAGGCCGATAAGCAGTGCTTTTGCCGGGTTGGGTTGGACTACCCGTAGATCGCCGGTCCGGTTTTGTTCTACCCGGTTGTCTTGGACTACCCGTAGATCGTGGTCGCTGTGACGGCTTGTAGTAACTGGTCATGATCGGCTCACCCGTCCGGGCGCTGTACATCGGGTTGCCGTTTTCATCGACCATTTGTTCACGGACCCATTTGTCATTGTCAAACAGGTCTTTGAACTTGAATCGTTCCCAATCTTCTTTACTGTGGTACCGGCCCGCCTCACCACTGGCGCCGCCGGTCCAACTGTCCCTGAACATCTGTCCTAACTTAGTCAATACTTTTGTTGCCATGTCATGCACTCATTGCTGAACGACCTGTGTAGGTCGGTTCAGTCTTCTTGACGAATTTCTGCAGGTTGTCCCGCCAACTCAGTTTCCTTTTGCGTTTCGGGATTCCCTGGGTGTAGAACTCGGTGAGGTACAGACCAATCCACGCAAGCGCATCCACCTGGTCGTCGTGGGATCCATACGGAAATGACATCATTTCGAGCAGCAGGTCAGACGTAAAACTCGCCTCTTTAGGCAGGTAGACCCGTCCTTCCTGCAGCCGGCCCTGGATGGATCTGGCTCTGGCCTGTTTGTCACGGCGGCCCGTCGGGAGCGCATGGAAATAAGCCTCCGGACAGTCTTTCTCGATCTTGGCTTTCTCCAGATACGGCCCGATGGACATTTCGATATGAGACTTCTCAATTAGATTAATGACCGGGTGCCATCGCTGATAGACCTCCATTACATGATCGACGATCTCCATAGAGTCCCATCGACCCCGGACCAGATCCATTACCCACAGGTCTTCGTTACGGTCAACGCCCACGACAATACCGACGGTGTAATCGTTGTGTTCTTTCTTGCCGATGGCCAAATCCCACGCAGAATAGATCGTCAGCTGCTCAATGCTTGGCGTCTGGGTATAGAACTTCAGCCACTCACGTTTGAAATACGAACCGGTGTCGGCTGTCGGGCGCTGCTGATACAAGGCGGACCAGGTTCGAGGACCGACCGCCCGCTTGATCATCTTCAGAGATGAAACAGGATAGCGTTCCTCGTGCAGCGGATCCTCGCGTTTGCGGAATTCTTCGTCCTCAATCGCAATTGCCGGATACTTGATATTGATGTAAGTGTCACCGTCACCCTTCTCTGACATCTCTTCCAGCCTTCCGGCCAGATCGTCATGGTGCCAGCGTGTCTGAATAATGATGACACCGCCGCCCGGTGCAAGCCGGGTATAAGCCGTAGATTGGAACCACTCAAAAAGGTTCTCACGGAACGTTTCCGACTCGGCATCTTCTGCATTCTTGACCGGATCATCAATGATGAGGCAATGCGCCCCGCGACCCGTAATACCACCCCCGACACCCGCGGCCGTGTAACTGCCGCCTTTGGTCGTATACCAGTTGTCGATAGATTGGGCATCCGGGTCAAGTTTGGATTTCGGGAACAGTTTCTCGAACTGCGGCTCCCGAAACTGATGCCGGACGCTCCGTGAGAATTTGGACGCAAGCGAACTCGAATAGGACGTTGCGATTATTTCAAGATCCGGGTGATTGCCCATGAACCACGCCGGGAAATAGGTGGAGGCGATTAGGCTCTTGCCATGTCGCGGTGGCATCGAAAGCATCAGCCTGGGAGATTTCTTATCAACAATGCCCTGCGTGAATTCTTCCAGTTTGGCGCAGATGTCTTTATGCACCCACCCGGCCTGGTATGCAGGTTCAAACAAAAGAATAAACGGCAGTAACCGGCGCCGGGCCAGTTCGCGTTGAGCGAGTAAGGCTCTCGCCTCAGTCGTGTCAGTTGTCGGTTTTTGTTTGGTCGATGTCATCGCCAGGTTGGTGCTCGAGGAAATCCTTTTCAGGCTCCAGTGAGTCGATACCGGCAATTCGCATCAGTTCTTCGTCGCTCATATTTTCGTACTTGCTAACTTTGATTTCGACGTTAACCTGGTTAGCCCTCATTTTCTGCTGGTCAGATTCATATAATCCGTGCATCTTTCCCAGCTCACGCACAGCAGCAATTTCCTCTGTTGCCGTAGCCGAATGGCTATGTGCGTCGAACAGCATCATGGTCAATTTGTCGCGGTTGACTTTGACCTGATCCCGTCCTGTTTCCTGAAACCAGCGCACTGCTTCGCTTACTGCTTTCAAGGACAAAACCGACGAGGGGGGTGTGCCTTCGGCATAACCCGCCCCGCGCATAGATTGTTTGGGCGTCATACCCTGTACCAGCAGGAAGACAAAGCGTTCCTGCTGTACCGTTAAACGACCTGATGGGTCCGCAATTGGGACCATCGCGTCGAAAGCCAACTTCTGCTCGTCATAGGACGGGCGCTGCAGCTCTGTCATGGTGGCGGACATTAGCACTGCTTATCTTAAAAATCAAGCAGTTAGCCGAATCTAATCTATCTCCAGAAGATCCCAGCTCTCTCTGAACTTTGAATACTTTGTCCCATCATTCAAGTTTATTAGCAGTTTCTTTTTCCCCACCAGTTCTTCAAAGGGAATGAGATAGGTGGCATCTTCAGGAATGATATAGGCAGCCAGAATGTCATAGTCACCGAAACTATACGGTTTACCCCGACCCATGCCTTTTGTCAGAAAGAAGCCATAGTAACGGGAACTCTCGTGGCGCCCTTTCCGATCCCAGAAATTGGAACTTTTTATTTGCACCCGTCGGATTACGCCGTCGATCTCGGTGATCGCATCGTAGGGAGCGTTATCGCCAAAGGGTTGCGAAACCACAAGTCCACGCTCCATGGCATTCGCACAAAAACGCAGTTCTCCGATCTCCCCAATGGTCTTACCAGGAAGTGACATCCGCGCAGTATAAGCAATGCTTCTTTGGAGTACCAGCCAGAAAAAATTAGCAAAATTTTTAGTGAATTTGTCATTCGAATACTCTACCCCACGCACACACCAAACAGCGGGGGTCCCCGGATCGCAAGCGAGAAGAAACGGCAACAGCAAACCGCGTTTTTCCTGGAAAAGTCGGGGTCCCGAACCTAAGTCGGAGTAACAGGCACCCTCCTCCGTCGGGCCACATGTCATTTGCGAAAGGTCAGGTCGTCTGGCCTTCACTGACATAGGAGGCGCAAGCCATGTTCTTACTCATCAGCAAGAAGACCAATCAGCCGTTGTTCACCATCCATGCCAAGACCCAAGAAGAGGCAGTGGCAATGGCTCGGTCCATCATCACCAACACGAAGGTCCGTAACACCATGCGTCTCATCCGCCGCCCCGCATCCGAGGTGCTTCGTGCTACCCCAACCAAGACATTGCCTGGTCAGCCTCACAAAGATGTCGGTGGCAACTACCAGTGCAAACGCTGTGGTGGCACTGGCACATACGGCAAGCATGGCACCTGTTACAACTGCAAGGGTGCTGGCATGGTCAGCCCTGATCAGGCTAAACAGTTGTCCGAGGCCCGTGCAGAATGGTTAGCTTCGGGAGCCAACGCATGAGCCGCAGCCTAATTGGACTCAACCTCGCCGCTATCCTGGCCTACATCGTGGCAGCTCACCTGTACATGGATAAGCATGACATCCCCTACTTCTGGGAGGTAATAGCCTAATGTACACACCCACCATCACCGTTGTTTACGAATGTGCCTATGACGCCTGGCTTAGTTATTGCGAGGAGGCAGGCGAACCTGGCATGATGGATGACGAGACAGAAATGCAGTTCTTCATCGACGAGTATGTCAGCCGTTGGAAGGCACAGGCATCAGACTAGTAATCACCTCAATAGACGGGCTTCGGCTCGTCTATTTTTTTGAGTCTTTACCGAGAACCGGGAGCGGGGGCGAGAACGGGATACGAGAACGAGTACGAGAACGGGATACGAGGCGAGTACGAGAACGGGACATCCGTTACATTAAAGTATAACGAACACGCTACGGATGACATTTGCCATTATAAGCAGTGCTTACACCCGTAAATGACTGATTCCAAATGACAATTGTCATAGGTCGTGTGTCATTCGGGGCGTGATGCTACGGAAGACGCTACGGGTAAAAATGACAAGCGTAGCATGGCAAAACACTACTATTACAGTCTTTTAGATCACCCTGCTACGGATGCTACGGGTAATCGGTTTTTGCTTTTACAGAAAAGTATTGATTAGTTCAAGAAAGTGTTTTTACGGTGAATATGTAAGTGCTATCCGTAGCATAGTTATATTGCTTTGAACTTCCTCAAGTAACTCATTGTTTTTTTTCTTTTTCTTTTCGCTTTTCGTCTGCTACGGATTGCTACGCTGTTTTCCTAAGTTATTGATTTCATTATGCTACGGATAACAGCCATTGGTGATTTTAATATAACGAAATCGCCTGTTTTTACGAGAAGGCTCGCTCCGCTCACCCACCTTTCAGAAGTGAAGTTGGAATGTCCCGGCTTCATCACATTGGAGGTCTTATGAAGATCTTGGTTATACCCGCGCTGATTGGAATCACATTCAGTGCCTTGATGCACATGTGGTGGTTTGATCTCTCTCTTTGGGGCTACCTGAAATTCTTGGGTGTTTCATCCTCGATCCTCATCCCCCTCTCACTTATCGTGGGCGGTGTAACTGCACTTGTAGTTACCCACGCCAATTTAAATAAGGAGTTAGAAACATGAAAGAGCAAGTTGTTACCACCACCATCGGCATTGCGGATGACGTAAAAGCCAATGGCAAATCGGCACTGGTTGCAGGTGCTTCGGGCGTGGCTGGCGGTACTGCCGTTGTCGCGTGTTACGAGGCCGTCCCTGAGATGAGTGCCAAGGTCTTGGTCTACGGCGCTCCCCTGATTGCCGGGTATATGACCGCCAAGTCTGTGTTTGGCTGGCATAAACGCCGTAAGAAGGATGCCAACAACCAGGCCATCCAGCAACTGCAAGAGCAATACAACAAACTTCTCAATCTCATCAACACCACTGCCAAGGAGAAATTGAACAATGGCTAATTCAACATACCTCGAACTCGTAGTGCGTACAGGCTCTTATGTCGATAGCAATGGCATGGACAAGGGCAAATTCACCCGCGCTGGCTTCTTCCACCCTGATGGTGAGCATGGCCCCTATATCGACCTCGACCCCATCGTCGTGGCAGGCATTGTCAGCACTGGATTCGGTGTCAATGGTGACAAGATCCGGTGCGCCGTAAAAGAGCCGTATAACCGCACCAATGGCAACGGTGCAACTGCTGCCAAACCTACCTCCCGCAAGAAGGCCCCTAAGAAAGCCGCGGTGACCGAAGAACTTCCGATCTAATATTTACCTCTTACCAGGGACGGGCTTATGCTCGTCTCTTTTTTTGAGTCCCAGTCGAGAACGAGTCGAGAACAGCCAAGAACGGGTCAAGATGGGCCAAAATAAGGGGACACATAGGGGACGCCATCAAGGAACAATTATGCAAGAAACCACGCAACACCTATTTGAACAGGCACTGGCAAATATCATGTCAGATATCAAGAAACAAGGACAAATGCCAAGTGTCGAATACCTGGCCACTCATACCTCTCTTCACCGTCACACAATTAGAAAAATGACAAATGGCAACCAGCCCTTGACCCTGACATTAGCCAACTTCATCACTATATCAGCGGCTCTCCGTGTCCCCTTCCATGAGCTGATCGCTGCATTCCCTCAGTATCTCGATACAGATACCCCAATATATGGCCTGATCTGGGATAAAGAGGCTAAAGTGTTCCGAACAGGACACCGAAACACTTGATTTGTTTAATATTTTATATTAGCATTGCTTCTACTCTCTCCTTCTGTTGTATTAGGCCCGCGCTCCTAATTGGTGACGCGGGCTTTTTTTGCCCCGAGAACAACGCTCGCTCCGCGAGCCCACCTGTCGGAAAGTGCAAATAACTGTTTCTTGGAGGGAACACATGCACTCAAAAATCAAAGAACTAAACGACCTGGTATCTAGTCAAACATCACATAAATCACTGTCTGACATCAATCAATTCGAAGACGACAGATTACAAAGCGATTGGGAAAGTTGGGGTGAAGGATCTCGAAGCAGTGACGGCATAACAGACATTGCACATCCTATCGTCCAAACCATGCCGGTCAGCGATTATCTAATCGCCACCTCGCTCTTCATATTTCTCCGGGCTGAACAGCCGGAGGACTGGTGCATTCAAAGCCTAAGCGTTGGAAGCAGTATCTGGTTCGGTGGATTAAACCGAATTGGGTTCATGGACTTTGACGACTACTCGTACTGGATCGCTTCACCTCGTCATTGCTCAATTAGTTTTCTGAAAAATGTCAAACAGCATTGTTCATGGGTAGTCATACCCGAAGGAGAAACAAATGACAAAACCTAATGTACCGACAGTCGTAAAGCAGCCGGCCCAAAACGCCAAACAAAAGCGACTCTGGCGGCAAATGCTCGGTAACCAGCGTACCAAACTAACGCTGGTCAATCTCAGAGACGGACATCAACCTGTTTTCGTCCGCATACCCGTGGACGATGCTGGTCGGGCGTACTGCCCACCGTCTCTTAACCCCCTCAAGAGTTCCAGGCTGACTCACCACTTCCGGGATCTGAAAGACAAGATCCTGATGTCGTGTGTCAACCCGGACACGATTGAGGACATGACAGCCAAGGAGGATAAGTCATGAACATCATTCGTGATATCTCGTCATTCGTCAATATCAGCAGTGAAGTCAAAGACAAACATCTATGGAGCAAAGAAATAACCGTAGACGTTCGAACGGGAATTGACGATCTGACGGAATCGGAATTTCCAGAGGTCAAAGTCGCCTTCTGGAATAAACATGATGACGCCCATATAGGTTTCACCCTTTCATTGGGAGAAACCTACGCATTGGGCAACGAGCTGTTACGCGCCTATCTGGAAGGTGCCGCTCAAGCAAGTAATGCCTGGAAGAAAGTTTCCATGGCCGACCACGCAAGACAACTTATCAATAAGCAAGGAGAAGCAGCATGAGAGCAGCAATTCGCATGGACAAACGGAATTACACCATCACCTCTGAAGGGTATGTGCCTTCCTACAGCTACAAAGGCATCGATTGCCCGGTAAAGGTGGTAACAGACAAACGCAACGCCAATGACTATCCCGTCCCTGTCCGCACGATGGACAACAAATATGTCTACGCATTGCCGGGTGGGTTATCCATTACGCCCGATCATCCCCAGGCACCTGTCATTGAGTTCGCACCCAAGGAATTCAACGGTACTTACAGGAGGACCCTGCGATGAGTCAGCTCTACAGTCCTGCAATCGAACAGATGGCAAAAGAGATTGCCATTGCCGGTGACAAACGGCCAGTGCCTACCGACTCTGATTTAGGTTGGCAAACGGCAAATTCCGTAAGGCGCCGACGCGAATGGCGTTATTACAAGCGTCCAAGTGCCATGCAACGTGCATTTGAGATCGCCCTGAAAGGAGGAAAGTAATGACTGAAATGATCATGATAGGAATCGCCAGCGCCCTTGGAATATTAATCCTACTGGCAAAGATGGATCTGTGGAAACTGTTGGGCTTTGATGTACTGATCGACATTCTTGCCACCGCTACCCTGATGGTTATGTATGCGGGGACGCTTGGTGGAATGGTCGCAGCCATGATTGGCGGCTTATTTATAAGCATTGCTTTATTGGTAATCAAGAAACTCTTTGGTTACCTGAAACCCAACGTGACCTGGAACCAGTTCAAACCTGAAGTGACCTGGGAAACCGTTCCGGGTCTGCTGTTCAACAACCAGATGCAGACCAAAGGTTACTACAACAACGTGACTTATAACGTGGAGGCGGCATGAACCTAAGACACATAAAACCCATAAACATCAAAACCATCCTCGATGACGAACCACCCCAGATCGTTCACATCTCTGCAACTGCAGTTGATCTGGCAGAGAAACCGAATGGTGTCACAGCCGTACCGTTCGAAGTCGAGTGGGACGATGCACTCAAGCGCAGCTGGAAAGTCGGCATGGAAGCAATTAATGCCGAGGACGCCATCAGCGTTGTCATGTCCTTCTGGCACGGAAAAGAGCCGGTGAGTTATGAACATCGCTGATCCATACGAAGTAATGACGGCAAATGGCAAACGACCCTTTCACACGCCGGGTGTGCAGTTCAAGAATGGCGCACCCATCCGTGAAATACCGGAAGGCTCAGACGCCAGTCATTTAATCAACAAATTCCATCTGTACGGACGCATTCGTATATGCGTTAAAGCCGCTTTTGAAGAAGCACAGAAAGAGCGAGCAAAAATTGAACGTGAAAAAGAAATCCGTAAAGAGGAATGGAAACTCCTGACTGACAGTTAACCTCCTCGGCGGCAGGGCGTCGTCAAAACTGATCAAAACTGTCAGTGCTTATGAATGCTTGATCAGCCTACCCCTGCAATCTTTTAAAAGGACGCAGTGCTTGGTCGCTCCGCTCCCCCACCTTTCTTCTTTTGCCTAAGAAAAATAGGAGAGAACCGATGGCAAAACTGAAAACACCTTTGAACTTTGAACACAGTGACAAGGTTGACCTTGAACTGACTTACTCAGAACGGATGCTGTTTGCTGATCGCATGCCAAGTAAGTCGCTAACCCCGGAAGATCTGGTAAGTCTTGCGGAATCCAATGACCTCAACATAAACGACATCATCAATTTACGACAAAAGGAAAGCTACGACTATGACTGATGAAAACGATGTAACCAAAACACCTGAATACACCATTGAAACGATCCGCAAATGGGACAGTAATGATGCCAAAAACATGGGCTTTTCTCTAAGCGGTAAAGCCAACGGACGATGTGTAAGTCTGTCCATGTCAATTGTCCAGGAACCCACTGAAGAAAGCACTGGCGTTTTTGGGTGGAATGATTGGATGGCTCATCTCGCTGATGAGGAATCCAAAATGGATTCTCTTGAAGATGCAGGTCTTGGCTATTACAACGAAGTTGAACAGGCTAATGGTGAGCGCACCACGCAGTTCCTCACCAGAGAGGACAAACAGACAGAGCTGGAAGGCTGGCTGGGTGTTCGGCTTGAAGTAATGGGAAGAAATGTCAACGTCCCGAAAATCTCAGAGACTTTCAAGTTTATTCTGGCTAAAGCAGCAGAAAAACCTCTGCCAACTGCTGACGAGGCATTGAAGTTGTCCGAAATGATGCCGAAGAAAACACGCATGACACCAGAGGCAATCATCGACCGTTTCAAACTGAAACGTGATGAAGATGTCGCTCGCTCCATGGATGTAATGAAGAAAGCAATGACACACATCAAGAGCACCGTGCCTAATCCGAACTATACCCCCACGGATTTTGCAGAGATATATTCCGGAGCCATTGATTCATCCGCACCATCTGTTGTGAAAACCGCCAATTCCGTCGAGGAGGCGTTCGCCAACCTCGGAATGCTTGGACAGTTGGAAGGACGCGCTTAATGCCTTCAAGGGAGACAGGAATAGTTGCCTGTCTCCCTTTTTTTGAGGGCCCGCCGAGAACGAGAACCGGAACGATACAGAGGGACACAACATGCACAAAGAAGTTTCGCTTTATTTCAAAGAAGGATCATCCGACAAGATTTATCAAGCCAGTATTGAGAATGTCGCAGACGGTTATATGGTCAATTTTGCATATGGCCGACGGGGACAGGCCCTCAATCTTGGGTCTAAAACCAAAGCACCTGTCGATCTGGCAAAAGCCGAAAAGATCTACACCAAATTAGTAAGTTCAAAACTTGGAAAGGGTTATCGAGAACAAGGTCGAACTGTCCCTATCCAAAGTACCGGACAAGATGGCGAAGACAGCGGGATACGCTGCCAATTACTGAATTTTATTTCTGATGAGGCACACAGAGATCAGTTAATCGCCAGCGATGAATGGCTCGCACAAGAAAAGAAAGACGGCGAACGGCGCCTGATTCAGTACGAGATAGATTCAACTCCGAAAGGAATCAACAGACGAGGGAAATATGTCCCGCTGCCTAAACGTCTCAGCGACATTATTGTTCGCCACTCTCCCCATGGTTTCATTATTGATGGAGAAATTATTGGGGAAGAATATTTTGTTTTTGACATTCTTGAGATAAACGGAAACTCCGTTAGACACCTCCCCTTTTCTGAAAGATTCAATCTCTACACTGACCTTGTTGAAGATTATTGGGGAGATCAAAAAGAAAGAAAAGCACGATTCAAGAAGGTGTACTGTGACGGAAAAACCGCTGGCTATTGGTCTTCCCAACAATGGGAAGGCGTAGTCTTCAAGAAAGCCGACGCGCCTTATACACCAGGGCGACCTGCATCTGGCGGGACACAACTGAAGTATAAATTCTGGAACTCCGCTACCGTGATGGTAAGCGGTCACTCAGAAGATCGCCGTAGCGTTTCCATGGTCGTTTTTGAAGACGAAGGCGGTCATTGTGATGTCGGCAACGTCACCATTCCCCCCAATCACCAAGTCCCTGCTGTCGGAAGCATCATCGAAGTCCGTTACCTCTACATCAAAGGCGCAGGAGGCAGTCTGTTCCAACCTGTCTATTTAGGTATACGACCTGATATGGACAGAGACAACTGCAGAACCGGCCAATTAGTTTATCAGCCATGAACATAGTAGACCCCTGCGTTTATTGCGGTGAATCCACAGCATTTGGCAGTGGACGCTTTGTGAATCGAGTTCCAGCAGATGCTGATGGTGATTCTTCCTATTCCGGGAAATACGAAGACGGCTACGCCTGTTCAGATTGCCTTTGTTATGAATGCGACAGGTGTAAACAAATGATCGGCTTTGACGAAGACATCCACGCGGATCAATGCGGACTTGAAGAATTTTCAGACGGAGCAGATCGCATTTGCCAAGAGTGCATGACTCCTACAGAAATCAAACAACAAGAGGCTAATGACGAATGACAAAGAAAAAACAAACTGAAAAGAAAACAGACTGGTTCGACGACCACGTTAAAGTTGACGGTGTTGGCTTATCAGGCAAACAACTATCGCAACTTCAAAAAGACCTCAAAAAACAATTTGAGAAATACATCATTGACCAAGGCGACAAGGCAAACGGCAAATGACCTCGCACAAACTCGCCAATCTGGATCCATGGGATTCAGCAATAGGCATCGAACTTCAAGAGCTGATGCACGGTGATACTGAACTTTACAAAGAAGTTAACCGAATCTTTGCGGGATATTTCCACCCTGACACAACTGATGAATGGCGAGCAGTCGCTGACGAAATTGCGATTGCCATCTTTGGCTATTCATTCCAAACCATCCTGGACCGAGTGGGGTACTTATGACTGACAACTGGCACGAATATGCGATCCAAACCGTCGATGACTTTAGCGGGAAAACTTTCTGGTCCAGAAATCAATTTCCTACCATGGGTGAAGCCATGACCTATATCCAGAAACGCTGCAACGAAGGTAGGCGGATTCTGATCTGGCGTGAGAGTAACCAGGATCACACAATTGATCTCATTGGCTACATGAAAGACAAACATTCCGATGTGGTCGAGGTGAAGTCATGAACAAATACAGAGTCACTGGATGGCGCCGGATTGATCTGGAATACGAAGCTGTAGTCGAAGCGAAAAACGCGGAAGCCGCCGAACGATACGTCGAAGAAGACTATGAAGAATACCGAACCCAGGAAAATACTGATGGTTACGAATGGGTATCCACAGAAATTTGGAATGGCAAATGGCAAATACTTCGTAACTCCAACGAGAAACAAAAAGAAAGATTAGCCAGCGAATTAATTGATTTCGTACTGTGGAATGCAGAAATACGAAGGAGGTATCTGATGGATTGGGTTAAAGAAAGATGCGCCGAGCTAAGAAAAGACCATGAATACGCGGAAAGACATTTAGCCGCTGAACTAATAGAGATGGTTGGCGAAGAAGTAGTCCCCCACAAAATAGACTTCGTACTGTGGGCGGCTGAGTGTTCTTGGAACAATCAGGCGGATGTCGAGGCTTTTTTAGAATCTAGGAAGGATTAATCATGTTCATGACCGCTAAAGAAATTGCTGAAACTTTCTCAAAGAAAGACCCGAACGAAGGCATCCTTATTTATTGGTGGGAGGCCGAGCACTACCTTGACCCAGAAGACGAACTTACCCAAGAGGTATGGGATAAAAAGGCGCCGGATTACAGAATGGCATACGTCGTTGAAGAGAGTGACATTATCGGTGAGTATCTTCGTGAGGATTTATGATGACAGGTCAACAAAATTCACCCCATTGGAAAATGTTCTGGTTCAGCCAGAATTGGCAATACGTCACATTAGAAGGCGATAGGAGAGGTAATTCCCTAATCCCCTGGATTGGAACAACCGAAAAAATTGCTCAAGACACCCTCGAAGAATGGAGTTGTATTACTGCATACGCTGAAGTTTTAGAAGACAGTTGCATACCTGAAGAATTTGAGGATCTTCGATACGACATTAATAACATCAGATTTTACAGTGCTAAACGTCGTGAAGAAGTACGACAAGATATTGAAAAAGACGACAGCAGCTATTTAGACCATGGCGGATGGTATACCTGGGAT
>Ga0208919_1000711_pt1 | contig 21088 bp, 23 predicted proteins | sample 4_EtaG_FD_184076 | JGI IMG/M metagenome (GOLD analysis project Ga0208919, IMG submission 184076) | Marine viral communities from the Subarctic Pacific Ocean - 4_ETSP_OMZ_AT15127 metaG (SPAdes) (version 3) | ecosystem: Environmental > Aquatic > Marine > Oceanic | place: Pacific Ocean | collected...
ACGACAGCTACTCCGGCTGTGCATACCACACTCTTGAATTTGGCGAGGGCTTGCAGATATCGGGCGCTGATGCTGATTGTGGCACCTTGTCAATCGCTGCGATGACTCCAAAGATTAAAGATTCGGGATGCGCTTTTACCAGAGGGAACTACGCCCCATATAATAAACTTGTCATTTCTAGCGGATTGTTTCTTAGCTACCATGACGACTGTGAATTTTCTATACGTGGTCCTGAGTTTGGTTCAGATCCCTGCTCGGGAGACGCCATCGCTCCGCAGTCTTTTGAGGAAATTGTTTTTGGAAGCGGCTTGAGCGTTAGCGAGTCTGGCGATTGCGGTCTAGTTATTAGTGGTCCTAAAGCTGGAAGTACTGCTGACTGTGGTGCTACTGCGATTGAGCCCAAGCCCTTTGATGAGTTACTGTTTGCAAGTGGACTGACTGCTGAAGCATCTGGAGAGTGCGCAATAATAGTCAGTGGCCCCAAGTTTGATGCTACCGGATGCACTAATAGCGTGGAAGAAATGGGGCTGTCTAAGCTTAGCGTAACTACAGGTATCTGGGCAGAGTCGGAGGAGGACTGCGTCGTAACTCTCAGTGGTCCCAGAATAAGTGATTATGAATGCGACCACGCCTATGTTGAAGACATGGTACGCCTACCATTCCACTCCTTACTTCTAGGCACCGGCCTCACCCTGAACAAGGACGTAAGTAATGCCGAGACGCCCCCCGGACAGGACGATTTCGAGGAAGATTGCGATCTGTTTATACATACCAACCTGAAGGTTGTTGAGGAAACTTGTGATGGCTCGGACGGTGTTCAAGGTCAATTTGAGACGCTATACTTCAGCGGACTTCCAATGGAAGAGATGGACGGCTGCGGTGAATATAGAATAACTGGCCCGAAAATTCGAGGTACAGATTGTGGACACGATGAAGTCGATGAATTTGTTGCCTTCACTGGGCTTACGTTTGGCAGCGGGTTAGAGTTAATCGAAAACGAAGACTGTGATTATACTGTTTATGGCCCTAAAGTTGCGGGCGATGGGTCTTGTGGCTCAGATGCTGTTCAGGAAGAGTCGTTCTCTCTCCTTACTTTTTCCACTGGATTAGTCATATCTAAAACAGGAGATTGCGAGTATGTCGTTACTGGTCCGAAGGTGCAGGGGATTGACTGTGGTAATGACGTAGAGGCCACAGCATTTACAGGGCTTAAATTTGGGAGCGGACTGGAGCTTGTAAAGACAGCCGATTGCGACTATACCGTTTACGGTCCCAAAATAGGGATGGATAGCTGTGGTCGAACTCTGGAACTGAAATCCTTTACAGAAATTCAAATTACGAGCGGATTAAAACTTACTCCAAGCGGTGAATGCGGATACACTCTTGGGGGTCCACAGGTCGGAGGTGCTGATGATTGTGATAATTATCTCGAACCGGGGCCGTTTACCGGTTTATTCTTTGGTAGCGGCTTAGAGATAGTTAAGAATAAGGAATGCGACTATACGGTTTACGGTCCCAAGATAGGAATGGATAGCTGTGACCGAACTCTGGAAGCTGAGTCTTTTACGGTGCTTCAAATCACAAGCGGCCTCACACTTCATAAATCCGGTGACTGCGCGTACACTCTTGGTGGTCCTCAGATTATGGCAGTGGATTGTGACAGTGAGATGGACCCTGAGCCCTTCACGGGAATAAAGATTGGCAGCGGCCTAACCCTTAAAAAAGAATCTAATTGTGAATTCCATATCTCTGGTCCTAAGATTGAATTAGACAGTTGCGGCTTGGAGCTAGACGCTGAGCCGTTTGAAAAGCTGACATTCGTCAGTGGTCTGTCAATGACCAAGGTTGCAGGTGATGGATGCGACTATGAAGTTGGCGGCCCCATGATCCAGTCAGAATCTTGTGCGGGTTCTGAAGGAGACGTGAATGCTCTTAGGATACTGAAAATCAGCAGTGGTCTAACCATGACCTCCAAAGGAGATTGCGTCTACAGTATAGGTGGTCCGAAACTTGCAATGTCTAATTGCGGGGCCTCTATGGACGCTGACCATTTCGAAAAACTAACTATGAGCACTGGGATTACGCTCAACAAAAACTCCTCGTGCGATTATTCTATTGCTGGTCCCAAAGTTAAGGGTACGAGTCCAGTCGGAACGAATGTTGCCCTAAACCACTTTAACACCATTGAGTTTACAGACGGTCTAACTATCACTAAAGTGGGAGATTGTGACTATAAAGTTGCTGGCTCTGGCGCGACAGGTCTTGGGATGAAGATGGGTGCTGCCACCTGCGAAATCACTGAAGTGTGTACTGGTGTGGACTGCCTGACTATTGGTAGTGGCTTAACTTATACGAGACTAGACAAAGAAGTTACTGTTGTTGGGCCTAAACTCTATAGCACCGTAGATGGGCTGCCGATACCCACTACAGATAGTTTCTTTGACAAGCTTACCTTTGGTAGCGGCCTCATAGTTACGGGGACTAACTGTGACTGGACCGTTCATGCTAGCGGGGGAATGAAGATTGGCAGAAAAGATGACGTTTGTGAGCAGCCAGAATTAGAATGCGAAGAATACGATTGCATATATGTCTCAACTGGTCTTTGGTTTGATAAAGATACGACCGAGCTTAGGGGTGGTCCAAAGTGGAACCAGACAGACAACTATCACTGCACTGCTATTACCCCTGCTGACGGATTCGTGCCATGTGCAGTATCAGGAACTCACGGCCTCGATGTTCATATGACAGAAGAAGAAGTTGTCTTAATAGTAAACACCAACAAGCTCACTTCCGATGAAGATGTCTGTCATATTGAAGATGCGGCTCAGTACGATTCCGCTATCATAGCTAACGAGCCAACGCAAAACTTAGTAATGGGACTGGGTCTACAGAAGCGTGGCAGCTACCATACCACCGACCATAAGTGTAAAACGCTTTTGACCACTCAGTTTGATGTTGGCCCTATGGCCAACGTCGCTGGCTGTAGCAGCAAACCGTGCACAAGTCCCATTACGTATGGTGACAATGTTGTCAAAATTGGGAGCCTTTCGTGTGGTGGTAAGTTCACGATGAAGGCCAGCGCCACCGAATGCCACGATGGAATTTACAGCCAAGTTCTGATAGGACCCAACGGAATAGATGCTGGATTTACAGTTGTAACAGGAGTGATTTGCAGTGGGGATACGCTTGCGATTCAGACAATGAACTTATCATTTTGTGATGGACTATTAATGGGAACTGCACCAACAGTTCCAACAACGATTGCTTAAAAAGGAGTAGAAGATTGGGAGAAACTTATCTAAAAATGTCTGAGTGCTGCCTTTGCTGCCCAGATAATGAGTTTAGCGATAAATGTTTTTGTGGCTGTTGCCCGTGTCCACCCACTGGAAACCTGTGTTTTTCGTTTACCCATTGCGGTGTCCACGCATCTCCTTCTCCGGGGATGCCTATAGGAGACATGATGGATTGCAGTTGTATGGACTGCTGGCAAGACATTCCTCTTACCAGAGACCTTGGCTACAAAGTTTGTGAAAGAAATGCCGAAAATGTCGGCGGCTTTAGCCCCGCTTGCGGCTATGAATATGGAGACGAGTCAGCTTCGGGGATCTATAATGAAGCATGGGGCTTCTCGGGAAAGCTTCCGCATCCCGATCCAACAGACTGTGGTCCTTGGGGCGACCCCTATATTGGAACCGACTGTGGGGGCATGTGCTGCACTATCGGATTGTGCTGCCAAAGAACTGGTATTCATACGCTCATGCAGCCCGATGACGATCCTCCTCCCGGCCACCCATGTCCGCAATACCAAGAAGCGCAATGTAAACTGGGAGAAGTTCCAGCGGGGCAACCTACGAGCGAGTTGCTTGGCGACCACGCATGCCTCATTGATTGTTTTTGCTTTAGAATACTTCCTTATAATTGCTATGAATGCGATACGGATGGAAATCCAGCAACTCCCCCGGTTCCTACGCCCTGCTCCTCTTGCTCTAGCTCAGAAACCGAGGACGGGTCAACCATAAGTTGCGGATCGTGGAGTACGACTTACGGTGCTGGCTATGAACCATATATAATTAGCGGCCAATGCGCCAATCCTAATGTGGATCGTAAGTTTATGCTTCAGCTTACTGGTAAAATGATGATTGATTGTGATTGCCAAACGGGAATAATCACGCCCCCTCCGGGCGGTGGTCCCACGCCATCACTGCCACTGCCAACCCCAGCGATTCTAACGTGGACTGGGGTGATTGTAGAATGCGATTGATAAGGAATAGAATATATGAGTTGTGAAACTTGCCCTGAAGAAAACTTGCCACCAGACGAAGGCTGCCAATGCGACGGTCATGGATACTGTCCTGTGTATAATTTATATATGGGAAAAGCAAACCATGAAAAGTGCAAAACTAGCGCGACGTGGAGGAAAAATTTCAGAGAATTTTATGGCACTCCTTCAAACGAGGCAGATATGCAAGAAAGACAAAAAATCCACGACGAAGCAAGAGCAAAAAGAAAGAAGCAAGACGATATATACAAGGCTATGATGGAGATAGAGGCAGCCGGTATTACGGAGAAAGATATCAAAGAGGGTAAAGAGGGTGCTGGAGATGTTGTACATAATATTCTTCAGAAGTTTGGCATCACGCCAGATAGCGTAGAAGAGTGGATTGGTATTGATGGTGGATGCGGATGTGAAAAAAGGGCAAGTTTTTTAAATAAAATACTCCCATTTAAGAAAAGAAAGTGAAACATTGGCTCGTAAAAAAAAGTTTAATAATAGCTCCAACAAACAAAATAAAAGTCCTCAATGGAGCAAGGCATCACTTAAACCCAAAACAATAAATCAATCAAAATATATACGTGCGATGGCCGAATCAGATATTATCTTTTGCTCTGGACCGGCTGGTTCAGGAAAAACAGCGGTTGCCGTTGGCTTGGCTTGCGAACATTTACTTAGCGGAAAGATCAACAAGATAGTTATTGCTCGCCCTACAGTTGAATCTGGTAGGGGTCTTGGCTATTTACCGGGAACTTATAACGCTAAAATACAGCCTTACCTAATACCAGTCCTAGAAGAGATAGGTAAGTACATACCAAAGGAGACCCTTGGGTCTTTTCGGGCGGATCACACCATTGAGATGTGTCCGCTGGAGTATATGAGAGGGAGAAATTTTCACGGTTCTTTTATGATTCTGGACGAAACCCAAAATGCAACTCTTGAACAAATCAAGATGTTTCTAACCAGAATAGGCAGAGACTCTACTGCGGTCTTAAATGGAGACCCAGAACAAAGTGATCTGGAGAACAGGCTGAGAGGTGGCTTTCAGACCTGCATGGACAAACTTGATGGACTAGAAGGAGTATCTATCTGTAAATTAGATGGAACAGATATTATCCGCAATGACATCATTGCGAAAGTTCTAGCAAAATTAAATAGCTGAGGTGAATTATGCATGAAGTTCATATGCTAACTAATCAAGATGTTGACAGATTATTATCCGTATCAGAATGTATTCCCGTTATAGAGAATCTTTTTGAAAATTTAAAAGACACTCAAATGCCACCAAAGGTATATATGAATGTTCCCAAGGGGGACTTTAGATCAATGCCAGCCGTGGTGGGAAATACCGCTGGTATTAAATGGGCCGGTCTTAATATGGGCGAGCCGGGAAAGATTAATATCTTTGCCAAAGTTCTTATTAACGATATCGAAACGGGCGACTTACTTGCCATTTTAGATGGAGAAACCTTAACTGCAATCAGAACTGCCGCTGTAACAGGAGTTGCAACAAAGCATTTAGCTAGAGTCAACTCCACCACCGCTGCTTTTATTGGATGTGGACATCAAACCAGAAGGCAAATTGAAGCCGTTGCTGCCGTTAGGGATCTGGAAGCGATTTTCCTTTACGACTTGGATCGAGAGAGAGCAGAAGCTCTTGCTTCAGAGCTTGATAACGCCATAGTCTTTGATAGTCTTGAAGAGTGCTTACGTGATGCAGATATTGTTACTACTCTAACGCCCTCCAGAAAAGGTTTTATTAAATATGACTGGCTCAAGGATGCTGCGCATGTTAATGCCGTTGGGGCAGACGCAGAAGGCAAACAAGAACTAGAGCTTTGCGTGATGCGACATACCGGTATTCTGGTATATGATGAATGGGAGCAGTGTTCTCACTCGGGTGAGCTTCAATATGTGGATGGCTGTGGAAGAAGACCAACAATGTTTTCTTTAGGTGAAATTGTTAGCGGTCATCGAGGCTATAATAATATTGATCGTCTGATGATTACTATGTTTGATGCCACAGGTCTAGCGATAGAAGATGTGGCTACGGCACGCTATATCTATGAGAAAATAAAATGAAAAATGGGTCGAGAAGTCCTAACGGTCCCCCAGATGAGATAGCTGATATTGAATATTTGATTCGCAGAAGCCAGAGAGGACTGGCTATTCTCTTGAGGGATAAGGATATAGTCACCCGAAAGACGGATCATCAAACGGCAAATCTAGAGGCGTCTGTAAGGCACCACACAGAGGAAATTATCAGTCTCAAGAAAAGACTAAGAGATCTAACGGGTCGGTCTACCCCGAGAACACCTAAATGGCCTATTTAGAAAAGGCTATCTAGAGATTTATTAAATTCCTTGACTCTGAGGTCGCCATATTTTAAAACATTCTGTGAGGGAGGCTCTGAGAGCACGCTATGGGCTGCTGCGGCTATAGGAAAGGCCGTTGCTTTTTGCATAGCTGAGAACTTCTGGTCCGACTTGATGATATTTTCAAACTTGCTATGATCTACGTCCACTTTAATGATGACTAAATCATCTTGGGGAGGGCAAGTTCTCTTGAAAACCTCAGCTACTGTTTCATCACTCATTTTGCTTTCGTGAATGAGAAAGTTAACTAGGTCTCGATGGCCTTTATATCTCAAAGTTTTGTATGAGCAATTCTGAACCCCTTTACGCTGGAGCGAGGGGATAGTGTGTGCGGCACCACCACTAGTGTAGAAAGCCTCCAAGTCCCCTATTTGCGTTTCAATAGGATACTCATATCCCCCCAGACCCCTAGCCAGATCCTGCATCCCATTAATTAAAACAATGCAGTTATCTTTATACTCATTGATTAGTCCGTCATAAGACCAAGTGCATGTGTACTTCAATGTGTTTTGTGGGCTTTGCGGTAGACCACCTACCATCATACGCACAGACTGAGGTGCGTCTCCGGTTTTCTCCAATATCTTCTCTACCATATGCTCAGTTATTATATTAACCCATCCCGGCGCTAATCCCAAGTCGGTAAGTACGGGTCTTTTGGCGCGAGACTTAGCGTAGTCGTTAATTTTATCGCTAGTACCCACGCTTCCACCTAGATCGAAATACGCAATACTATTGTCTATGCAAAACTTAGCGAGTTCGTAGTTTTGATGATAAGGCAAGGATGAGACAACAGCGTCACATGTATCAATACTAGTATATGAAGTGCCGCGAATAAACTTACTAGTATCATTGCAACCTATAGTTTTCTGACACGCCCTTATTGATCGCTCGCTTTGATCTAACACCACGAGGTCATAACCTAAAGACTGCATTGCCCAAGCGATTGCTTGACCCATATTTCCCGCACCAACGATACCAATTTTTTTACTCATTGCACACCCTTATTAAAATAACCCAACCAAATGTAACCAATATTAGCCAATGTATAGCAGAAGAATATTAATGCCAGTGGATACTCTTTCTTTATTGCAAAATCAATAGTAACAACAGCATAAAGAATGCTAGATATAATAAGTGCCCAATAACCCAATGGTTTCTCCTAATTATTAAAATCAATAGGCGGAACAATTGAATTAAACTGTTCGCCCTCTGTTGCTAGACTACATCTCTCCGACATATGCAGCATGCAATTTTGAGAATGCTGCGGCTTTCCGTAGCCAAAGTACCTTAATGACTGTCCCTGTAGAGTTCTTCCAAAAGAGAACGACATCGTCCACGGCAAATAGAACTCCTCATTCATTGCTGCTAGATTGTTAATAGCATCTTTGTCGTCCTGCCCACCGCTTAAAAATGCCACTGCGGGAACAGCAGCGGGAACAAACCTTCTAAAACAGGACAGGGTGTGATGGGCTGTCTGTGAGGGGTGGTTTACACGCTCGGAAGCGTACCCATTAATCACCATATTTGGCTTGAGTATTATGTGTTCTAAGCTGACATTCTGACGATAAAGCTCATGAAATACATAGCACAGCACTTTACTAGTGATATCAAGCGAGTCTTCTATGTCCTGACTTCCGTCCATTAATACCTCTGGCTCTACAATCGGAACTATATTGTTTGCCTGACACTTTTTAGCGTAGACAGCAAGAGCTTGGGCGTTGGCGCTAATTGAAGAGTCTGGGTCTCCGGGCCGTATAACAGCACGCCATTTAGCAAACTCTGCCCCCAACTCCCGGTACTCACTCAGCCTACTGCCTAATCCGTCGAGACCTTCCGTTAGTCTTGCTGAGCCTTGTCCGAATAAATGAGCGCCCTTGTCAACCTTAATTCCAAGAACTATATCCTTATCTTTTAAGGGCTGAATTGTTTCTACATTTCTGATGGTCTCATCATACAGGATAACCCCACCTATATAGTTCTCTAGATTGGGCGTCGAGAAGATTAGGTGTCTATAGATATGGCGATTTAAAATCGTTGACGCAACTCGCACACCGTCAAACCTCTTTGTCATTGTCGGAGTACTTTCGTCAGCAGCTAGGATTCCCTTGCTGTTTTCGAAAATTTTAGATATAACCTGTTCCATACTTCTCATAATTAACTAGTCCCTTAAGTCGTGGATAATTTTGCAGCTTGGTATAACCCGTTTGATACGGCAAATAATGGTTGTTCTGCATGTTTGATTTCTGAAATTGGAACTGGGAAGTCAGTAGACGTAAGCTCCCTTAGTCGTTCCGTAAATCCTGTCACTAATGATGTTCCACCAGCTATGACTATAGGCATTTCGGTAGTGACATTCGGAAGCTCTTTACGAGGTGTTCTTTCGTATAGCTCCTTAAATTGTTCTACCACATAACTTAACAGTGATTCATAATAAATAGAGATGGCTTTTTGGATTCCATTGGTCGTGTCATAAAGGCTGAAATCAGCTTTCTCTTTTATTGCAGTGACTACATTGCTAGTTTCATCGGTATGCTTAGCTGCATGTGTGTCTATCCAATCCCCTCCTCGACTTAAACTAAAGGAGAACACGGGTATTCCCATAAACGCATATACTATATTGCACATCCCCGCACCAAAGCTCATGCCAATACCAGTGTATTGTGTATCCGCAAGCTCGGAATAAATCACCGCTAAGCCTTCCGTCATTACATTTATATTTTTATATCCCAAGTCCTTGAAAACGCCGCTGAGAATCTGCTTGTGATACTCTACATCAAAATCAGCATCGATTGGATCTGCTGGCACGCAGTAATACAGCACGTCGTCTTCAGATGCAGGAGGCCCCGCAATAGCCTTGACCAATTCTCCGACCATAAGATTAGAAACGGGCTGCTTGGGGTTTAACACGCCCTTAGACATGGGCCTTAAGCATTCCTGATGAAAAAGGTTGGCGAACTTGAATGCGTCATCTCCCAGCACATATAGCACATCATCTACCTTTACATAGTGTGCTCCCGCATTTTTGAGCATACTCTCACCGAATTGGTTGGCTGACCCTTCTAGAAACTTAGAGGGGTTGAGCTTAAAGAAAGCATCTCTAATCTTGCGAAATTTGATTAAGCCATCCTCTCTTTCAGCACAAGATATAAATCCCGTCCCAATATCTACGCCTACGGCACGGTTAGTATGGGCAAACTCTGGATTAGTATCGTTCATTTTAAATACCTCGTATACTTTAGGATGATGTGATTGCACCGTTGCACCGTGCTCACTTTCGATGTATTGTGTTTCAGGCTCGCCCGGTGCTTGGGGAGGGGCTTCAAATTCTCTACCACTGTCTAATTCGATAAACGTTTCTTGAAGTCCTACAACTCGCTTAATCCTTCTCTTCATAATTATGGACCTCACCGATCCTACTGTCGCCAAAAGATGTTTCTATCTTAGGGGGTTTAAAGTTAATTGCCTTGCCAGCCAGATCTTCCATTTCCATTTTGTCAATCTTCTTTTTCTTTTTCTGAATAGATCTCTGTTTGCGATCAGCGGGGTTCAAGCGTTTATATATCAGCAATAGACATAAAATGAAAACAAAAGGCCATACCGAATAGGCTAGGCTGTATAAAAATATTTCAAAAGCCTTAACAAACATTTACTGCATTCCTTGTGGGAAGGTTAATGTATCGTCATGGTTCACGGTCCACGCCACCTCATGGGTAACAGCGCGAAATGTCCTTGCGGCAGAAGGATATCCGTTTCCAGATTTCTTTACTCCCCCAAACCCCATGTGAGACTCAGCAGCGATAGAGCCACCATTCCAATAGCACATACCATAATCACAGTTGTCACGACAAATTCTCGCTTTTTTGAAGTCTTCAGTAACGACCCCTACGGCTAAACCGTAGTCGGTATCGTTATAAATTCTAACAGCATCGTCGATAGTATCAAAAGGAATAAGGGCAACGTGTGGTCCAAATACCTCATTTTTCAAATACGGCACGTCGCGCCACTCTGTTTTATACACCATCGGGTTGACGTAGTAGCCCGGTGTGTTATACGTAGGCTCTATGAGTACTTCTGCTTCTGGATCTTCTAGAACCATATTGTTATACCGAGTAACCCTATCTAGTTGCTGGGCATTAATAAGCGGTCCCATATAGGCGTTTTTATTAGGAGATACCGATCCTCCTACTACATAGCCATTATCGACCAAAGGAGGACCTGAAGAGACGGTAGAGGCTCTAGAAACAAAGGCTTCGCAGAACTTATCGTAAATATTCCTCTGGATCAGAATCCTGCCGGAAGAGACGCATCTCTGACCGGAAAGCTTAAATGCACTAGCTACGGCTGAATAAACTCCCAAATCAAAATTTGCGTCTTCAAATACGATAACTGCTGACTTGCTTCCAAGCTCGCACGAACACGTCTTGTGCCAACTGTCCGCACAAACTCTACGAATATGCTGACCAACCTCTGCGCTTCCGGTAAAGCAAATGTGGTCTACATCCAGTCGAGCAAGACGATCCCCAATGTAGCCATCCCCATGTATTAGATTGATCACACCAGCAGGAATTCCCGCATCGTGATATAGCTCCATTGCTACCTGAGAGGTATATGGTGCATCCTCGCTGGGTTTAATAACGACAGTGTTGCCTTCAACAAGAGCAGGAGCAGCGCACCAAAAAGCACCAATGGCAAGAGGAAAGTTCCAAGGGCTAATAACGGCAACAACACCTTTAGGCTTACGCAGCATATAGGCGTCTTTTTCAGGGATTTCGGACGCAATAGATTCTCCTTGTGGGGTTCTGCCGGAGCCGAAAGCGTACTGGGCCATATGCAAGGCTTCGTTGACTTCAGCAATCGACTCGTTATAATTTTTACCTGTCTCAAGCGAAACGATACGTGCTAGATCTTCACGTCTTTCTTCGATCAACTGGGCTACTCTATACAAGTACTCTGCTCTTTGCACCCTACTTTTAGATCTCCACTCCGCCAAAGCCTCGCGTGCTACAGCGTAAGCCCCATCGACTTCATCGTTTCGAGAATTAAAAAATGTCCCTAGAGATCCACCATCGCAGGGATTGGTGTTATGAAAAAAAGAATCCGACGCACTATCTACAAACTCACCATCAATATAATTTTTAGCAATCCACATTTTATAACCCCTTAGTACTTTTCATTAAATCTTTAACTGAATTTTTACAAAAACCCTTGTCGCCTCGCTCTATCAATTCGATAATGACACCGCCTATCCAAGACATGGGCTTTGTAAATATTTGCCTCAAGTCATCTTCGGGGCACTCAATCACATCCTCTGTTAAGAATAGAGTCCCTTTGTCTTTCCAGTCTTCCACAATATCATCTAAGTTATCAACCTGATAGGCCATGTGATGAATGCCGCCCCCTCCTCGATCTGCAACCCAATCACCAACGATAGAGCCCGGAGTTCCGTCACTAACAAAAATTTCTGGAGCCATATGGAACTGGAGCGGCTGGCCAACGCCCGGAGTGTTTATTGACCACGGTATGTCTAGTACACTTTTGATCCCGTTGTTTGCTTCTGGCGGCACCAAGGCCAAGCAGTCTGCAAAAGAACCGTCTTCAAAAGCGATTTGAAATTCTTCGCCAATCGTATAGTCAAATAGATCCTTAAACGTGCGAGCGCCATCGTGCCTATTCGTTACTCTGTATGCGATATGGTCAAGTCTCATTATCTCCCTCTATATATTACAGTAAAAACAAATAGCCCTGCAAGGACTGCTGCTTTTTAGTTTTTGGTTTCATTGCATCTCTTAAGGACTTCTTTGGATTACTGGGGTCCAGTTTATTCTTCTTAATGCGAGACGTGGGAATTCGTGGATCGTTCAGTCCTGCTCTCTTCACTAGGGTGTTTTCAATCCTTAGTAGCTTTGTGTCGCAGAATCCTTGCTTGTGGGCTAATAACTTTAGCTCATCCCAATCTTTTAGACCCCCATAAAAATCAGTCCCTTCTAGTATCTTTTTTTCTTGTTCCTGAAACCAACACTCCATGTCTTCTGGAAAGCAAAGATAATGCTCTCCTGTAAGGTTGAAGCCATCTTGGGTTTTGGAATATTCAGAAAATAGCCAGTTTACCTTTCTCCATTCGCTAATTTTATGCATGGTAACATTTCTTGCGGTAGAGACAAGTTGCTTTTCTTTATCATAAGTCTTTAACTCAAATGTATATACGTTAAAGTCTGAAACAAGCTCAGCGTCTGGGATGTATTTGTTAGACCTACCCTTAAGCGCGGTAAGGCCAAAAACTCTGATCTGTTCATTTTCCCTACCGTCATCTTGAGTAGTTCTCATGTTTACTTATTAGCCTTATAGATGTACCATCCCCTGTCCGGTAAGTATCCTCTATTTTTATCTGCATACGCCTTTTCGTTAATGCGTTGCTCTTGTTGCTTCTCGGAAAGCTGATCCCATCTAATCTTGGGAAACACAAGGCCGCCCTTCTTCGTCCTTCCAAACACTAGCTTGGCGCGACACTCCTGACAAGTCACTTCCAGCCAGTCGTTACTGGAGCTATCCAGTCGGCATACAAACTTGACATTAGGAGAGTTGCAGTGACCACACCCCTTGTGTTGAAACACCTCTTGCACTCTAGCTATTTGTTTGAAAAGTTCGTCTTCCTGCTCCGCCTCTACGTCAAACCAGAGACTGTCGGTTGCTTTGATTCTCGCCTTCATTTAGAACTCCCGTAAAATGTTTCTCTCCAGTTCTCGTCATACCCAACGCAAGGCTCTGGGATAGTGTCTGGCGATCTCTGGAACTCTGATAAATTTCCGATTAGTAATCTAGCTTCTAAATTTCTAAGATCACCAATACTCTTAGCTGTATTATATTGTGACTTAACCAAGTCTTCCACTGAAATATTTAATCTCTTGCAAAGTTGGTTTATTGCAAGCACCTGCTGATCGTTTACTGCTTCGTCGGAAGAGAGGGCTTCTGCCTCGTCTTCATGCTGAAGTTCTTCTGCTGTAATCACTCTAATTTTTAAGGCCCTCCTCAAGGCTTTCCCTTCCGCTCGCGTATCTGCGGTTGCAACCAGATGATCCTTGAACGGGTATGGGGTTTTATGGTAGACTACATCTACGCAGCCGTCTATGTGGACACGTTGTCCGTTACGATATTTGACAATATGTAGCGTATGTTGTACAGTGCACCTTTGACCGTTCTCTGAGGACGGGGTTTCTACTACATGACTACGCGATTCCAATATCTCTCCGAAGCATTTTTCTGTGATCCGGCGCAGGCCGTCAACCGTAGGCGCTCCGTTGATTAGTTCATGATCAGATAACTGATCAAGCAGGTACTCGGACCAGTCTGGGTCTGAGTCTGATGGGCCTTCGTATTCCTTTTCTACATAGACCATCTGTTCTTCACTAGTAGGTGTTTTGCCAATCATTTCTTCGAACTCAGTTGTGTCAGTGCTCATATTTCAAAATACCTCTTATGTTCCTTGGGATAATTTTCCTTGATTTCCTTTAGCAATTCCAGCAGGGTAACTAAGGTGTTTCTCATATACCTTTGAGTTAGGGACTGGTCTTGTCTAATACGAATCATCACTAAGCCTCCGGCAAGAATCAGTCCTGTCTTTTGCTGGTCTGCTTTGATGTTTTTTTCTAAGTTTTCCTCCCCCCACACCGGCTTGAAATGCGAAGGTCCGTCTACTTCTATGGCTGCCCGATACTCGGGAAGGTACAGGTCCACTTGTAGATTTTGATTTTGAAGCCAGTGATCCTTATGGAATTCTACCCTAATTTTCTCCTGAGTAAGCTCATTTAAAAGGAAATGTTCCATTTTTGACCCAAGCCTACCGCTCTCCCTTACCGCCTTTTGAGCCTCGGCAATCAACAAGGCTTTTTCTTTATCTGTTTTTTGATCCCAAGCCTTCCTGCCTATTTCTGAACGGTATTCTTTTTCTTCTTCATTTAAAGAGTCCCATACGCGACCTTGAGATTCACTTATCTTTAGCTTGGTGCTATCAGACATCTCAGTCCCCTCCGTGGGGTGCGTTGCGCGGCCCTTCTTGAGAGCATTTTTTTGAGCATTGCTTCTGCTGCGGATATCAACCCCGTGTTTTTTTAAGATTCTCCTAATCTTATTGGGGTATGTTCCCAGCTTCTCTGCAATCTCGTAAGTACTCCATTGCTCTTTTTGGTAAAGATCTAAAACGCTTTTTTCTTGATTACTCATTATTATCTATCTCTACTAATACTTTATAGTCCCATTCTTCCATTATATACTTTGGTTTTTTAAATAGTGATTCAATTAACTCAGCATGCGATTCGCTGCGCGCTATCAGTTCTATAGAGTCGTTTAGCATCACGGTCTTTATGTGCGCAAATTTAATGTCGTTGATAAACGGCCAGTCTAAATGATAGCAGTATAAGAATCTCTTTTTGGCATATGTGGCATGCAGTAAGTCCTGACACCTAACTAGGTTATCTGTAATTAGAATTCCGTCATAGCTAAACGCATGTATTCTTTGCAATACGTTTGTCTCCACAGGCAACTGAAAATTGCCGTGATTATATTCGCAGAACAGGGTTCCCATTGTGCTGGTTTTGGTTAATTGATTGAGGGCGTTAACAGCAAAGAAATCGCGATCAGCATGCACTAACTCCCCCTTAAGTATTCCGATCATCAATTAGCTCCTTGATACGCTGTTTAAGAGACTGGGCTATGTCGGGTTCACCAATCTTGTCAAAAATTTCTGAAACTACATGAAAGTAAGTATTGCCGTCGCATACGTTTGCAAAGCAGGCATCTGTGTATTGCTGGTAGGCCATTGGCTTTTTGAGTAAGGAATCTACACTGGTACTGAGTGATGCTATGTCGCGAAAGGTGACTATCATCGGGCTTACGTTCTGAGCACATACAGGGGCGGTTCTGAGATACTGTGCGTCCCAGCATTGTGCGCCTAAAAAATCTATTAGAACTTTAGAGGACCTAATGAAGTCTGCTCTTTCGAAAATGCTTACGTCTCCAAGGTAATGATGCGACAAAATACCATTAGAACCTATGATTTTTGTGCGATAGTTAGATGTTAGAAAATGACACACTGTCTCTATGTCGCCCTTCATCTCTACACCCGAAGTTATCACTAGCACTTCAGACTCAAGCTTCGGATCAAATTTAGCGTTATGTATTTGCGCTACTCTTGCCCCATGTCTAGGCGACAAGGTGGGCCACTGCGCGGGAAAGTTTTTACTTGTCATTGGAGAGGTCATTACAAGCGATGGATTTTTTGGAAGCGATACAAAATTCTCCTCTGCGTCACGAATCCAAGAGTCTCCAATAATAATAAATTTAAAATTAAATTCTTGGCAGGCGACTACAAAGCTCTGGTCTATTTGTGCGGGATGAATAAAAACAAGGTCGGGTTGCAACTCATCAAACATGTCTAGAGTCGGCTTATACTGGGGATTCCACAGTGCAGTGCTCACTCCCAACTTGCTGTCGAGACTTTCGAGGGACTGCGCTATATCGTTTAAAAGATCAATATTTATTTGAGGAACTACTATTTTCATAATAAAATCTCTTTTGCCTTTTGTATGTCTTTTGAACTGTCTATGTCTACCATCTTAATTTTATCATTTGAAATGCAAAGAAACTTACCGCCCTTATCTATGATCTGATTCATAACTTCGAAGCCAAACCTGCATGCGTTTTTATCCTCCCAGCAAAATTGTCTCAAATACTCCAGTTCTTTTCCTGTGAATACGGCTATCTGCCCCCACTTGTCTGGCAAGTCATACATCAGGTGTGTCAAGTAATTATGCTTATCGACAATGCAACCCACTTCGTTATCCCCCATTCCTGCGTCAGTGACTACGACGCACGATTCTCCGGGCAAGTTCTTCACGGCCTCGGAATTAAAAACTAGGTCTCCGTATACTACAATAACCCTTGTTGACTGAGCGCACACCCTTAGACCCATTCCTATACTTCTAACGACATTTGTCGTAGCATATTTCTCATTTTCTATTTTTAAAATATAATCTGGGGTTTCGTTCATTAGCCTGTCTGCCTTGAAACCACAAACCAATACTATCTGTGAATCCGGTATGTACGCTCGTAACAGGCTGATTTGATTTTTAATGATAGTGGAGTCGCCAACTTTAATTAGAGGCTTTGGTCCATAAGATTTCATCCTACGGCCCGCCCCAGCGGCTGGTATTATTATACTAGTTTGTTGATTATCATTTTTCATTAAAACTATTTCTTTAAAATTAATAATGGCTTAGCGATGTGAAATATTATGTGTCCGCTTTGCTTTAGGGTTTCTAATTGATTCTTAAAAATGGAATCTTGACCGCCCTCAAAGTTAAGCTGGTCAACAACGCTTTTGTTAACGAAAAATGGGATATTGTTAGCGGATTCGGGGTGAATGTATCTATAAGATTTAAAGCCTCCATAGTCCAGTAACATGTCGCACACCACTACTCCCACAAGAGGGTGTCGGTCAAAAAAATTCACTATGACAGACACGCTGTCGCTATTAGAATATGAACAGCCCCCCGGAAGAAAGCCATATATATCGAACTCATCAACGCCCTCCATAGCCCGCTTGGACTTCACGGAGTTGTAGAATTGGGCATCGGGAACCGGAGTTCCAGCAATGTTATATTCAGTAAAAATTCTTTCGTAGTTTTGCCTTGGGAGCTTGGCCTCACCAGCGCCCGCTGCAACTAAGATGTTTTGAGGCTTGGACATATTTCCCCCACATCTTTAATTAAATTAGCACCATCATCATAGTGGGCCAGCTTGTCTTCTAATGTTATTCCAAATGAATTCCCGTTATATTTTTCATGAGCAACCTTTAAAACTGTTCTTCCAGTTGAATTATCATTGGCTTGTAGGATGACAAAAGACTTCATCTCATCATGCAGAGACCTATGTATCTCTTCAGAAAATGATATGGGTATGCTATGACTATCTTCAAAGACTGAGTAGAACATAAACTTGTGCTTTTTTGTCGAGTCGTAAACTAGATCTATACAGTCGAGATCGCTTACGTCTGGTGCTGTCATAGTTTTTACGATCCAGTGGGCAAACCCCGAGCCCTGCATTTCCTGCATAATCTCCAAGCTTCGATGCTCCTGTCCTTCCACAACATGAGAGCGGTCTATGATGGCCACCAGTTTAGGGGGTACTTTTTGGTTTTGTAATTCATGTACGCGAGCACGCAGAAGGTCGATGTCTCCTCTGAATATAATTATCGCTTGATAGGGTATTCTAAGCTCTTTCTTTACGGCCTCTAGAGTATCGTCTAGAGTGCCCGTATAATAATCTTCTGCAAATTCAACGCCTCGATAATACACGCACATTTTTCCATTAATAAGTAGGGACGCTCCCCCAGTCCCGTCGTCATGTTCAATCGTAATGACTTCTACCCCAGCCTTTTCGTAAAGCTCCAAGCGATTAGCAAAGCACCCAATCTGTCTCTCGTCTTCATATATTGCGAACGTGCAATTTTGACATGCGGTGGATGCTATACTTACCTGCCGGTCCTCTGGAGCATTCTCTGTATCTTTTTTATCTTTACTCATGGTCTACGAGCCTCTACATGAAACATTAGGTCATTTACGGTAGCTGAAGATATCTGGTATCCATTATTTTGAAGAAAGGACATGGTTTCTTCCAGTGTCCTAGACCTTAGTCTGTTCGCAGTCATTTCCGAGAACTTCATCAAGTCGATTCGACCAAGACAGAAAGAGTGCGCAACCTGCATGGCGTCAGGGCACGTTATAGAGACAGCGCCCCCATGTCTTAACTTTGACAATAATGCAAGAATCTGCTCGTCATTTAAAAAGTTCAGCGTGCCGCTTAGGATGATGCTGCGACATATACTGTTAGGAACTTGTCCTAAGTTCGGTATAGATATATTCTCATGCCCCTCTAGGGACGGAGAATCATCTGAAATTACAACGTTAATATTCATTTGTCCACCTATATTGAAGGGCTATAAAAATTAGACCGCACCAATTGAAAGATATTGTTCCACTGGGACGTAAAGCCATCGATATCTTGCATGCTGATTGCCTGCTCATGCGCATTCTCAGCAATAGAGTCTCTTAATCCAGTATCATTATTAAGCATATTTATAGTCTCTGGTATCTCTGGCAAATCATCGATTAGAATTCCCGTTTTCTTATGTTCTATAAGGCTCTCGGCATCGGGTGTTCTTAGGCAGATCACAATATTCTTGCAAAACATTGCCTCTATGAGCTTGATGGTTATATTCTTTTTAGTGTTTATAAAATATGTGCTCTTCAGTATTGCCCTGTCCTCATGATTGTCTGTATCTGTGGGTAATATTTGGTATTGATTATTTAAAACTGCCGATAGGGCCGTGCCCACTTCCGGGGAAACATTATTATCTATTGTGATTATTATTTCTTCAGGCTTTGTGTGGGATGCGTTGAGTTGGCGAGCGTCAAATGTTAATGGTATTATATGAGGACTGTTTCCACCCCAAGACTCTGCTATGATTTCGCTAGAGTATACGGTTGTAGTGGGTGTTCTTAGCAATTCCTCTGGGTTGCGAGGAGTTAGGGTTTCTAGAATGTGATGCGGTCGAACCAATGAGGCAGAACACAGGTCGGCTAGAATAACCGGAAGATGTAGTTGTCGTGCTATTTGTTGGGCCTCTATATACTGCTCCGCCCTGTCGTAGCATATTAGAAAGTCAAGTGGGGGAGAATGCATACCCAATATGTAGACGTTGTCTGGCTTTGGGGCTATCATGTTATTCCACGGGTGCTCTATGGGAATATAAAAGTTATGCCCTGTCTGCGCTAAGAGAGATATATAACGTTCGTTGTTTCTACATGAAGTTAGGATGTTTAATTTATCGTCTCCACTCACAGGCTTTGTAGCAGATCGAATAAGGTTGCGTACTGGTATCATTTACTCACCCCTTCGTCCTCAAGAGGATCTTTCCCTTTTTCAGCAAAGCTTGCTCGTAGTTTCTGGTTGTGGGATCTTTTCTCCTCTCTTTTAAACTTATTAGTATACGCCTCCCGCATCTTTTTCGCGATGGACATAACAGTAGGCTTGAACCATGTTTCATTTGATGTGAACCTGTGGAATGCATCGGGTCGGCTGGGCGTTAGGCAGTACTCTTCGTGGCATTCGACCCCCCATGCATTGTCTTCCCCCAAGACTTCATAGGCCCCATTATGGCTATTGATTATGGGCATGCTTTCATATACCGCCGCCTCTAAGGCTGCGTGACTAGCAGCAAGGCTATACGAAGTGCATAGCAAGCAGTCTCCAGACTTATGTAGCGATATACGATTTTCGGCGTCCGATATGGAATCAACAAGACGCATCACGGGACGTTTGTTGAGATTCTCTAGTCTAGAACCGCCAACCATGTACAGATCATTAGCGCACCGCTGTAGCATCTCATTAAAGTCTGCTTCTTTCAGGGGGGTGTCTGGAGCTACCACAAGAGCGACGGGATCGCTTTCTGAAAAACTGTGCATGTATGCCGAGTAAGCTTCCCTGAACCCCCCGTTAACGTCCGCAGGGTTTCCCATGTAGTAGAATACAAATTTCTCCCTGAGTCCTTCGTCTGCCAATGTTATTGAGGACACAGGAGGGAGCTTGCTGATGTCTACGCTCGGGGGAACATATTTAACTCTGACGCTAGAATCAAGGCTTTGCAGGTTCTTATTAAGCCCCTTGTATGTCGCGGTTGAATCTACCCAGATCTCATCCATCATCATCTCTTTCTGAAGTTGTGGTTTGAGAAGCGACTGAGGCACTGTTTCATTATTGAAAATACCTATGGTTTTCTTAAAGTTTCCATCGTAGACGGCGTAGGGTTGTAAGGCAAACTGTATTAGGACATCATATTCGTCAAGACCAGTGAGTTCGCAAGGCTCATTATATGCATCATAATGAACGTTGCTGGATAAATAAATAGGTCGAGAACACACCCTATGTCCGTGTTTTTGCAGCGTCCCAAGAAGGGATCGGCTCTTGTGTCCCCATTCATCAGTCTGCCTATATGGTCCTATGAATAATATATTCATGATAGTTCTCCATGATGCTTGCGTGCCTCTATGATAAAGCTATCTACTGTAAACTGTGCTTTCCCAGAACGCATTAGCTCGAACTGGTTTTTATTGTTAGCTCTATTGAAGTGTTGCTGATAAAGCTTTTGCTGGTTCATTGGTTCAAGCACGCCCTGATTGATTTCCGCTCCGAGAAACAAATCCCTTGCTGCTCGTGCGCCGATAGCTTGGTGTTCTAGTTCGGGTTGGCCTACGACCGAGCCGAATAAAAATTTTATGAAGTCTGCGTGCGACAGATTTGGAGGGACTTCTGGCGGTAGGTTTCGAACAGAAGGGGGAGCGTCCCACCTTCCCTGTTGTCCCGTAGCGACATGGGAGTCTATATAGTC
>Ga0208919_1000712_pt1 | contig 21078 bp, 21 predicted proteins | sample 4_EtaG_FD_184076 | JGI IMG/M metagenome (GOLD analysis project Ga0208919, IMG submission 184076) | Marine viral communities from the Subarctic Pacific Ocean - 4_ETSP_OMZ_AT15127 metaG (SPAdes) (version 3) | ecosystem: Environmental > Aquatic > Marine > Oceanic | place: Pacific Ocean | collected...
TTGTCCTATTAAATGTCCTAGTGATGCATCTATTATTTCCATAGCTGTATCTTGTTCATAAAAAATAGTTCGACCATCTTTTGTTTTACCACCTCTTATAGTTAAGTCAGCTATAGCTCCTGCACCAATAGACTCTGAAACAAAAGGAGTAATAAATTCTGTAATAGCACCTGGAGTATCGTTTAATGTATCATAAAACAAAGCGTTGTAGACAATTCTACTTGCGTTTTGATTAGTTAATGTTCCATTACCGTATGCATTTAATACAGCATTAACAGGTCTAATCATTGAGTCGTATGGATTAGTGTATGAAAAATTAAAATATTTAAAGTTACCTTTTTCGTCTGATTCGGTTAATGGAATTAGTGTAGAGTTTTTTTGATATTCAGGAGCTACTGATCTTTTAAACGCATCCATTTTTTCTTGAGACACACCTGTAATTTTTTCTGCAGCTGCTGCAATAATACTACCTGTGCCACCAAATACTGAAGCCGCACCTATCAATCTTCTTGCACCCATTTGTCTAATTAAAGGATTATTACTAGTAAGTTCTCTTGCACCTATTTCAATTAAGTGTGCACTTGTTCTTAAAATTTCTGCAGGAAAAGCAATGAAATTACCAAGCGGCAAGTTTCGAATATTTTTAATAATTTGAGGAACCATACTATATGTTGGAATAGTATTAGTAACTAGGTATGCAGAAATGTCTTTTACATTTTTAAAATTTTGAACAAGAGCTTCTTTTTGATTTAATAAAGATTGTTTAGTCGCGTCGTCCGCGGTTCGTAATGCATCATCAATTCTAGCTATATCATCATTAGCTTTAACTAATTGTGCTGCAACATCGTCTTGTTTACCTACAGTTTTATACCAATCTATAATGTTATCTCTGATAGCAGCATCACCTTTTAAACCTTTAGAACTATATTGAAATGCTTGGCCTAACGCATCCTGATAAAAATCATCTGCATAAATTTTCCAAACGTTGTCACCTCCTTGATACAAGTCAAAAGCTTTTTTAACTGTAGGGTTTTGCATCAATGCTGATAAAGTAAATTTTCCATTCTTAGCTTTTTCTAAGATTGCTTTAATTTCATTAACCTCTATGTTTTGATCAACAACACCTCGAGCTATTCTATCTTCCATTTTTTTAGCTACATCTGCAGCAGAAACATATTTACCGGGAAAAATATCATCAGCTAAAAGTTTAAAAGAATCTGTTAAGCTAACTCTGCCACCAATTAATCCACTAGCTAAAGCAAAGAAAGAAGCGGTTGACACGTTTCTTATTTGCGTCATAGGTGAGAAAACTGTTTTACCAATTTGACCTGCTGCCTTAACAGACATCAATGCACTGTATAATGGTATATCATACATACGTGTTAGATATTCTTCTGTGCCTTTAACAGCATTTGCTATTTCTGGTGTAGTATAAAGACCTTTACCTTGTGCACCACCATTAAATAACTTACTTTCAAACAAATCAAAATTTTTACTACCAGGATTCATGTCTGCTTTAACAGACGTTAAATTATTGGTAGGTTTATTTAAAGCTCTTGCTTCTTCTAATGATCTAAAAGCATAACCATTAGCTAATGCGCTATCTGCAAACTTATCAAAGAAAGCCTTTTTGTGTACTTGTTTAGCTGTTTGTAAAAATGTATCAGTAACAGCTGCTCTATAATCTTTTAATGGTTCTAAGAATGCACCAGTTACTTTTTCTAGTCCCTCATCATCCATAACTTTTTTCATAATGGTAGGAACATCGCCACCTGCTTTGACTAGTTTTCCTTCTGATGTAAATACTTGAACTTCTTTTCCTTCTTGTATTACTTTTTTAGTAACATCTAAAAGCTCACCTCGTTTACCTATTTTAAATGTATCTGCTATTAATCTAAATAGAGACTCAGGACTTCTATTACTTTCAATTAAAGATTTTTGTAATTGAGTCATACTATTATCAGCCAACAATTCAATTGCTTCTGCTTGCGTAATATTTTTAGTCTTCATTAAATTTTCTATGGTCTCAGGTTGTTCGTTTAATATTTTAGGAACCGCATTCTTTTTAAAAAATTCTTTTGCACCAGCTACTTTTTGTGGATCAAATTGATATGCTTTGTTTTTCATTACACTAAATACTTGTTTTAAATATGCACCACCATTAGCAACAATACTTGCACCCAAATCTGCTAATGCATCATCCGTGTTTTCTGATAAAAGTCTGCCGTATTGTAAACCTAAATCATTAATTCTTTTTTTTAATTCTTTAGCATTTTTTTGTGTGCCTTTTGGTAACTGTTCTAAAAATCCTAATGCTTCATCAGAATCTTTAAACAATGGTTTACCGTCAACAGTAGTTCTTACTCTTCTTGCTTGAAGATAATTATATAATAAATCATTATTTCTTAAATACATTGCATCGTCTACTGCAGTAATGGGTTTAGGATATTTAAGTTTAGCGTCTTGTAAATATTTAGGTAGCTCTAATACATCTGCGCCTTTAGCTATTTCTTTAAATTGATCGTCGATTTGATTCATTATTTTAACCAAACCTTTTTCATCTTTTTGTACTAAGTTTTCATACTTTCGTAATTCTACTGCCATACTATCACTTAATGGACCTGGAGATCTAAAAGCATTTTTTATATTATCTAATCTTTTTAAAAGTCTTTCTTTAAGTGGTGCGTTCGCATCTGTAGAATAAAACTTCCAATCTTTTACTGGTGGTAAACCTAATCCTTCTCTTATCTTTGTAGATGAATTACCTAAAAATTTTTGTAAACCAATAGCTCCTTTTTGTCCTGTTTCACCAGCAATTAATTTAGAAGCTGGATTAAATACTGCAAAGTCCACTGCACGCAAAGCTTTGCCTCCAACATACGCTCCTACTTTAGCAGCAGGTATAAGACCGTACTTAACACCTAAAGTTCCTACTACAGGTAATGCAGCAGTTACTCCACCACCAATAACAGCACCTTCAGCACCGAATCTTATTTTTTCTTTAAAAAATTCTGCGGCCTTAGCTGATCCTTTTAACTCGTCACCTTTATAAGCTTCACCAAATCCTAACGTTTCAGCAAAGGTAGGTAGATCACCAGGCGTTGATACAGCAAAATCTGTAACACCACCTATACTTCCATAGTATCCTGCACGTTTTGCAAGCTCTGCACTTTTAGCTCCAATAGTTGGAAGACTGTTAAGTCTTACAATCTGACTAGCTTTATTTAATTTTAAAACACCATTTGCTATTTTAACTGCAACACCTGCAGGTAATGCAAATTGACCTAAGATAGCTGTAATATCTCCAACAGCTGTATCTGTTTCAGGAGTTATCTTTTCAAAAATATTATCGATTGCACTAATTAAATTAGTGTCAGCCAGATAGTCTACAGGCAGAGCTCCTAATTGTAATAAACCTTGAACGGCCTGACTAATACCTTTAACGGCACCTACAGGAATGTCTGTAAGATAATCAAGAGCACCTACTCTTTCAGGACTAATGTTTTCTTCAGGGGGGTCAAAAAAACCGCCGAATATATCTTTTTCTTCAGCCATTCAACCTCCTATGCTGTTTGTGCTGGTAATACTAAATTGACTCCATACTTGGTATTAAATTTTACTACGTCGCCTTGAGTTCTAATGTATGCAAAGTCTTGTAAAGCTTCATTGCTATTAGCAATTAATCTAATTACATCATCTGTAATTTCTTTTGGTAGTCTATTTCTTAATTCATCATAAGATAATTTTTGTACTTGAGCTGTTGGTGTTTCTCCTTGACCTACTGTCTCTGATACTTGAACAGATTCTTCTATAGGTGTGCCTTGAGCAAAACCTATTCTGCCACCATCTTTAGCTCCAGGAAAATTACCTGCTGCTTTTAAAATAGCATCTACTGTAGCAATTCCACTATTTAAACCTACGTTATCAAATCCTATTGCAAAATTACGAAGAGCCATATACTCTTGAAGCTTTTCATTATATTTAGTAGAACCTTTTTCTTGTTTATTAATTATTTTAGCAAGTTTATTTAATTTAGATACTAGTTCTCCTGCTTGATTAAAACCTGTTAAACTACCTTCTGTTTTCTTACCACCAATACTACCAATTACTTTTTCAGCAATATCATATTCTGATTGAGCTGCTTTCTTCTGTGCTTCACTGTAAGTTCCAGTTGTATCACTTATAATTTTTTGAAGTTCAACCATTCTTTTAAAATTTTTTTCACTAAAACCTTCTTTGCCTGCAGCAATTTTAGCTTTTTCTATTTCTTTAGTTGCAGTGTATGCTAGTTTAGCAATTTCTTTTTTATCTTTTTTCTTACCGGCCATAATTTGAGCTAGAGATTTATTTAAGACTGCAGCTTTGTCTGCAATAGTTCCTGGTGTACCAATTGCTTCAGATAAAGCAATAGCTGCCATACCTTTACTATCATCATCACCAATTAATTTTTGTATTCGATCAAATTCTGTTTGATAAATATCTTCAAAACTTTTTTCTTTTTCTTCTGGTTCATCTGTTTTTTTATCTTTATTAGAAACAACCTTATCTACAATCTCATCCATATTATAAGCATCGTCTGTAGTCATTGCTTTTTTAGCAGCTGCAGCATCCATTGAAGATATTTTAGTTCTACCTTCATCTTTAATTTTTTCTAATGTTTCATCACTCGCAAAGTTTTCTGTAAAACTAATAGGTGTTCCATTTTCATTTAAGTAATTAAATACTTTTGTATATTCTTCAAAATCTCCTGGTCCAGCAGTTTCATCAAAGACTCCACTTTGATTCATAGATTTCATATATTCTAATGCTTCCACAGTTTTAGCTTTGTTCATTTGCATTAAACCAAATGTGGTTGCTGCTGGCACTGCTAAAGCCGTTGTTGCTGGAGCAGCCGCTGCGCCTGTTCTTAGAACATTAAATATACCTGTTGTTTTTGGTACCTTACTGTAAAGATTTTTTAATTGATTAATAAAAAAAGGATTAGATGAACCTGGATTAGGATTTTTAAATAAACTAGTTCCTCGTTTTAAAATATTTTTAGCCTTATCCATTTTAGTAAGTTCAGGTTTTACAGGTTGACCACCGCCCATATTAACAAATGCAGGTTTAATTGTTTGAAAGCCTGTTCTAGATCCTAAATTGGAACCTGTAAATATTCCTCCACCAATGAAATTGGAACCTGTAAATATTCCTCCACCAATGTTTCCACCACCGGCATACATTTGTCTATTAGAACTTAATTGAGCTATTCCAGTTGCTCCACCTCTTCTAAATGATGCTCTTTTTAAATACATTATTTTCCTCCAAAAATACTACCTAAGCCATAAGCACTTAATCCAGCGGATAGAGCTTGTGATAATGGTCCAACTGTTCCTGCTCCACCCATGGTTTGTTGAGTTGTTGTCATTGGTGATCCGCTAGCTTGTGATGCAATACCTGAGCCAAAAGCCTGTATCCTACTTAATGGTTCGTTATAAGCTAACTGCGCTTGTTGTTGTGCTGCATCTAACTGCGCTTGTTGGAAAGCTAAGTTTCCTGTGCCGGCTGCACCTAGTTGTTGTACACCACTTGCAGCTAATGATGGCTGCAATGATGCTAAATTTCTTTGTTGTTCAAATGCACTTTGTGCTAATTGATTTGCTTGAGTAAATCCTTGACCTAATAACTGAGCTTGTAATGCTGCTCTGTTTCTTGCTGCAGTGTTAGCGTACTCTGCTTGAGCTATACCTTCTCTACCACCACCAAAAGCACCTTGTTGAATAGCGTTTGCCGCAAGTTGTGGTACACCTTTTGCAGTTTGCACATCGAATTCTTGTAACGTTGTATCAATCACTTGTTGTTGATAAGGCGACATGAAAGATTGAAAAGCTTGTGGACCTGAATACGTTGCGGCTTGATCTAGGAAAGGTTGGTATCCAGCAACTCCTGTTCCAGCACCCACTCCCGTAACAGCTCCACTCGCATCAAATTGTAACTGACCTAATCCTGCTTGGGTCGCTGCTTGTTGTTGAGCAGCTTGAGTTAAAACATTTTGACCTGCAACTTGTGGTCCAAGTTCCGATAACGTTGGTACACCAGCAGAGCCCGGAGCTCTACCAACTTGTTGTGTTAGTAAATCAATATAATTTTCTTGAGCAGCTTCTAAAAAGGGTGCTCGTCTTACCGTTTGTGTATAATCTGTTGCCATTATGCTTTACCTACTTTTTCTGCTTGTTTCATTGTGTTGTATAATTTTTTAGATCCTTTTTCAACGTCTCCTCCACCAATGCCTCTAACAGCATCAGCAGTCATAACAAATTCGTTTTTACTTAACATAGCTGGTACATCATCAGCTCTTTCTTTAATACCGACTGGTACAAAACCGCCTTCGTCTCTATAGTCTCTTTCAATTACACCAGCATTGTTTTTTCTTATTTGACCTGTTGGTATTTTAACATCCATAACACCACCTTCAGATTTCATTTTATATCCAAGAGATGCTAATTCTGCATCAATATAAGAAACGTCTTCATCTTTAGAAAGTAAATAATCTCTTTCTAAAATTAATTGTGCTATTCTATTAGAAGAACCTGATCCACCTGCAAACCCTATTCTTCCGCCATCTGCTCTTGGTTCAGCTGTAGGTAAAAACTTTCGTGGTCTATTATAATCTCCATAAATGTCAGGATTAGACTCTCTTAATTTAAATAAAAAATCTTCTATTACACCTGATTCTCCATCAGGTCTAAAACTATAAGCTTGTTGAGGTGCATCTAATTTTTTACCCCCTATTTCATCTAACATTATTGAGTCAACTCCGGTGTAATCTCTTAATAATAATTCTTCAAATAATTCAGGTGTAGACCTTCCAGAGTTAATAACTGCAATAATTTCTTCTGTAGTCATGTTTCGTGGGTCATTTGGATTGTTAGAAATAGTCATGTCTGTTGCTAAAATTTCTTCTAACTCTTTGTCTGGAGTTCCTTCGGCAAACCCTATTCTTCCGCCGTCTTTTTTACCAAGACCCATAACAGCAATCTCTTTTAATATTGCTGCATCGCTGGGATATCTGTTAGGATTACTTAATATTCTATATAAATTAGGCATCGTGTAAGATCTACTTGATCCACCGCCTCCAGCTAATCTTCTAAATAAATATGATTTTTCTGCAGAACTAAACGTAATGCCTGCCATTAAATCATCTATGTTGTCTTCGTCATCACCCGCTTCAACGTCAATTGCCATAATACCTATTTCTGCTTCTTCTGGTTCTGAACCAAATTTAAATCCTATTCTACCGCCGTCTTTTTTACCAGCAAAGAAGTTAGTTAGATAACCTGCATATTCATCTTTTTTTTCTGCTTTAGTTAATTCATCATACTCTGCTTCAGTTAAGTCTTCATCAATTCCAGTTTCAGCGGCTAGTGCTTTAGCTTCTGCATATGAGGCTGTAAAAGCTAATGCCCCTAACACTGCTGGTTTGTCAATCGTAGTTCCGCCTTTACCATCTGGTTTAGTAAACGCTGCTTTACCTGTTCTTTTTAAAAGATTTAAAGTTTCAGTTCCTCGTTCAGTTAAAGTGCTATTAGGACTTAAAATTTTTTGTATGGATTCTGTAATTGTCATTTGTTTTGGTGAACCTGTACTTGCAACAACTTGCTCAGTTACTTTTTCTTTTAGTTTTTCAGGTGTGTTTTTAAAAACCATATTATCTGAAAACGTGTCTGATCCTAAATCAACATCAGTTTTACTAATTAATTTATCACTAAATCTATCTGATCCTAAATCGTCCACAGGAAATTCATCTCCTACTTGAACACCTTGAACTGCTTCAGTTCCTCGGTTCGAAAAGAACTTACCAAGACCAGTATCGCTACCTATAGGGGAACTAAATCCTGATGTAAAACCACTAGGTGTAAATGCACCGCCTGATGCAAAAGGGTTGCCTTGAAATCCTGCACCACCAATATATCTAGCAGCTTGTCCGCCACCATAGGTTAATGCACCGCTTTTTAAAGAGTCACCAATACTACCGGTTTGATCAAAGGTACCTATACCAGCCATAGCACCTGCAAGAGCAGGGTTAAATGGTGCAACGAAGGGTGCTGCTTTAACAGCTATATCGGCTACTTCATTTGGTATAATTTTTCTTGCAAATTTTTTTAATTTACTTCCTAAACCAAAATTTTCTCTAGGTGTAACTTGCATTATTCCACCATCTGCTTGTAATTGTCTGTTCATTAAAGATCTAGATATCGCCATAATTTAATTAAATTTATACTGTTAAGCAGGCATAGATATCCTGAAAATACTATACTTTATTTGATTTTTGTAGGCTCGTCAACAGATTTGAGGGGCCGACTGCCTTGCCACAAATCATCTCTAAAACGACCGCAATAAGAATACTCACCCACATGGGTAATAAAATCATTAATATATGCATATACTTTACCACCTAGATTTCGCCATCTTTGACAAAAACCAAAATCTTCTCCAAAATATCTTTTGGTTTCAGGGTCATGTAAAGTGTCAAATAAATTATACATATTAGGTTGTTTAACTTCTTTACCGTTTATTATAGTCGGTTGAAATATTTCAAGATCTGGGTTAGCTTCTATTAAATCCGTTAACACTTTTCTTTTAATTAACATACATCCTGTAGGAATATGGGTAAGTTCTACTACACCATCATGAGCCTCTACCTCATTAGGGTTATCTGTTTTAACTGGATAAGTATAACCAGAATTCATTAAATCATCGGGCCCTTGTATAGCATCTTTTTTTTCATGCAGTCTTCTCCACATTTTATCCCAACTTAAAGTCTTCATAGGATAAGGAACACCTATAATGTCTTTATCTTTTTCTAACATTTTAAATACAGTTTGTGGATTAAAATCAATATCAGAATCTACAAATAATAAATGAGTATAGTTATCTTCATGATTTAACATACTAGCAACACATATATTTCTACCTTGTGTAACTAAAGAAGATTTTAATAAAGTAAAACTTACTAATATATTTTTTCTTAAACAAGCTTGTTGAAATTTTAAAACAGCTTGAGTGTAATGCATAGTAACTTCACTATGGCATGGCGTGCATACCATAATTTTGTACGGAGATACATTTCCTATATTGATTTCTGTAACTTCAGAATCTACTTTGTTAGTCTTTATAGTTTGATAAGTATCTTTATTGTGTTCTACAATTTTGCTCGAATCTGTTTTATTAAACCAAATGGGCTCATTGTTTTTGCCCGAGGGCGTATTACTTTTTTGCATTAATTGCTCCTTGTAAAAATCGGGCCCAAGACGTAGCTTGTTTGGTCCAGTTGTAGTAATTATTAACATACTTAGATTGATCTTCTAAATGACGATGAATAGTAGGGTCATGCAAAGTGATAGCAGCTGCGTCAATACCATAAGCAAATTTTTCAGATAAATTTCTGTAGTTAGTGTCATAGGGTATATACATAGGAAACTCTGCGCCTGTTTCAAACAAAGCTCCATAATTAGTTGTAATACAGTAAAGACCCGCAGACATAGCTTCTAATAAAGATATACATGATGTTTCTTCAAAGATACTTGGATACACATACATATTATAATTATGAATGTTTTCTCTAATATACTCATTAGGTTTATAACCAATATAATTTACATTAGGTAATTCTTTTGCTTGTTTATAAAGTGCGGTATAATTATAATCATTTTGTTCATAAAATTGTTTTCCATATATCTCACAAGATGAATATACATCTAAACTAATAAGTGGATTCTTTACTAATTGCATTGCACCTAATAATACACTTAACCCTCTCCAAGGAGTATTTTGATGAATAATTTTTATAGGTTTGTTTTGTTCATAAGGTTTAGCTTTTTCTATTTTTTCTATTCCGTTTTTAATTACTAAACATTTGTGACAAGGTAAACCAAACATCATTCTAAATTTTTCATGGTTCCAATGTGAATTAAATACATACCAATCATACTTGTGATGATTAGCTTTATTTTTAAACCAAGGATATAGGTTAGGTTGGTCCCAAGAATTTTTTTGCCAAAGTATGTTTACCTTATTAGGGTCAATAGGTATTTTACCTGGAACACTAGTGCAAATTTGCACTTGATCTAATAACTCTTTTTTAACGTACTTATTTAAAAACTCTAACTGTAACTCAGTTCCGCCTTTAGGGTTTTGGTTTTTCATTTTGTTTCTGCATCACTTTCTGAAGAACCTCTAGTCCTTTAGGAGATACTTGAACAGTTACATCCTGCGCAATATCAGGTCCTTCTTTTTTATCTTTATATATTTCACCTGTCTTTGTATTACGCCACGTTGTTATTGTAGTGCAATCTATTTTTGTCAAATTATCCGTTTTCATTCTCTCTGTTTATTAAAGCATAACTTATTAGGCCTTGTATTTTATTACTGCCTGTAGCTGCTTGCACAGTTATAGCATCTCCTGCTTCTAAATTCAAGCCTTGAGGTGAAGCATTTACTTGCGTCTTAGCGGCCACTTCATCTCTAAAAAATTCATACTCAGTGCTAGAATCTGATGAGTCAACAAAATTCATGTTTACTAAAATAGCTGATGACGCATCATTGTTAACACAATAGACACTTTTAACTATGATTGCTCCAGTAGTAGGACAAGTAAGCACCGTAGCTTTACTTGTATCAGCTTGTTTAAAACCTTGATTTTTATATTGTATTGTCATGATAAAAAATAATTAAAAGCATCCTGTTCGTTTTTTAAATCTTCTTGAAAAGCAAAATTTAGTTGTTGTTTCATAGTTGTCATAGACTCAATAATTTGTCTTTGATTTTCTACATCATAATCTTGTTTTGGTTCTGGTATATAATTAGTTAACTTAGCCATTATCTTCTACCGTCTGGTTGAGCATCCATTCTAAAACTACCATAACGCCATGTTTGTCCTGCAGCATCATTTTCTACTTTTAATGATAGTAATCTTCCTCGTGCTCTAGTGTCTACTTTTTCTGTAGTGCTGGTTATTGTAAAAGGTCCAAGTGGTGACCCTGTTTGAATATCAGAAGGAAAATCCGAAATAAACAAAGTTACTTTTGAATCACCAACTAAAAATTTATAGTCAGGCATAAATCTTCTCATAGACATAAATAATTCTCCATCATCTATATCAAAGTCTCCTGATCTAATAAATGCTGCAATTGCTGTAGTTCCTGAACTATTAACTTGATCAGTTCCTATTTCATGAGCGTAATATATTGATGCTCCGTATTTATTTGTAATGCCGGATATTTCAGAAAAAACTGGAGTGCTTGTTGTTTCATAATCTGTTGCATAAGGTAAATTAAAAACACCTTGATCTTGATAAGTAGTTCTGTCTAAAGAACTAGTGGTCCAACAATTTTCTTGATAATTATAAGTTACACATCGATCTATTTGTAAAGATCCTGCTTTAGGATAAAACCAATTTACCTCTGTGTATAAAGTGTTGGGTGCTGAAAAAACTGTAGCAGCTGCATCGTAGTTAATTCCTAAATCTCCATTACGTGTAGTAAATACAAAATCTTCTACAAGACATGGTAAAGCTTTAACTGTACCATCGTACATAAAAAATCCACCTTCACCCGACATCCAATATACCGCGCCATTAACATAACTAGCTGCATGTTGAGCAATGCATCCACAATTAGTTCCAACTTGTCTAACACTAAATGTAAATGGTGGACCAACAAATTGAATAACATAAGCGGCTAAGTCAGTTAATACAAATACATAATCTTTACCTTGTAAAGCTGCAGTAATTTTATTTCCCGTATCTAATCTAAATGTTCCGGCAGTATTGGTAGCTTTGGGTAAATAAGTGTTAAGGTCTTCCTGATTAGAAAATCTTACAAACATTGGATCTTGTGTTGATGAATTACCAATCGTTGTTTCTGTTCCAAAATGGAATAAATGTCTGTCTCTATCTGAAACCAATGTAAATCTAGTTGCAGTTGGATTTGCAGAAGTAGAAAAACCAGATGTTGATTGTGAAGCTCTAATTGTTCGTGGATTAGTTGCTCCTGCATCCCACGTAAAAGTTTTGCCATTAAATACTGTTGCAACCAATACTTCTCCAAAATTATCTAAAGACCAATTACCAGGATCTAAAATTACATTACTTGTTCCACGTTCCGTTCCCCATGTAGAATCGCCCCACAAGTACGTGCTCCAACCATAACCTTTTGTTTGAAATGTTGGTCCTACTTCGACGTATGGATTAATACTTGCTGATCCTGAAGCAGAGGCAGCGCCCGAGGCATTAACTCTCATTTGAATTGTAAATGTATTATTGTTAGGTACAGTTAATACTTCAAAAGCCCCTGTAGTAAAATCTGATGCTACATATCCTGTAGGTGGAGTTACAGATGTAAACGTTACGTATCTTCCGACTTCTAATCCATGACTTGTTTTATTGACTGTTACATTATTTTGACTAGAAAAAGTATCAAATGTAGCTCCAGTAATAGCCGTGTCTAAAGGAGTAATATCGTAAAAAGCTTCCCCGTAATATAAAAATAAACCTTGAGATGTTCCAATAGCCGTATATCGTTCACCTTTTAAACTAGTAAACGCTAATTGAGCTCTAGCTACACCAGGCAAAGTTTCATTGGCTTGTGTAAGTTGTGTCCAACCGCCTATTTTTTCTGGTGCTGTATATCTAAAACGTACAAAATCGCCGTCTACCCATTGTCCTGGAAGAGCTGAGGGTACGCTTTGTTTATTAAAACCTGCTGCAAATTTGACTTTTTTAAGTGCCATAGCCTCAAATATATAGGTTTATGTGGAGGTTGCAACCTAAACTAACTAGGTTACATATATGTTCCAAGCCACAGATATACGTTTTTTAACGCTATCTTTTATTTGTTTGTGTATACCATGTTTGAGTATAGATGGCCATATTAAAACGTCGTCTTCTTCTGCAGTGTAACTATAGGCAGGTAAAATCCAAGAATTTAAAGAGTTTTTTTGATTTAACATTTGTTTATATAATTTAGGTTTAAGCACTCTAGCAAATGTAGCATTTCCTTCTGAAGGATTAGTAAACAAAGTAGACAAATGTTTTGCTGAATCAAAAAATATATAATGTGAACCTACAAAATCTGCATGAACATGAACATGTGGATCCATGTAATTATTTTTATCTACTACAGAATAATTTATAATTTTAATAGTTATATTTCCTTGAATGCCCAAAGAAGAAACATATTGTTTTGACATGTCTAAATATATTTTTTCTAAAAGCTTGTAGTTAGGTGTTTTAAAAAAAGTATTATGTTCGTCATCAACACTATGATGAAGGTGACTATTGGGTTCCCATTCGTTTCTTTCTTTGTCTAACTTATAATTATTAAGAATAGTATTAACGATTTCTTTTTTGTTATAGTCTTTAGGATTGACTTTGTATTTTACAATTGGAAAACCAAACAATCTATCCATTAATAAGTTGTTTGGGAAAAGCTTGAAGATTAAAATGAATAAATCTAAATGGAGTTTTACCTGAATCAACTACAAAACTATGAGGTAAATATCCATTAAATATAACCATGTCTCCTGGTTCTGGTTTGTATTGTATTGTAGATATAGCATCTGTCATTTGGTTTTTGTCTTTTTCTTTTAGCTTTGTCATTAAAGCGCCAGGTCTGGGATCGTGAAATAAAGGAAATGAAGAATCTTTACCACACTTTAAAAAATAAAAACCAGATACATGTTGATTATAATGAACGTGAGTTTCATGAGCTCCTCCACCTTTTTCAGTAAACTCTTGAACCCACAGTTCAGTAAACATCATAGTATACGCACTCATATCAAAACCTTGATTATCTAAATACCATAAAGCATTGTTTCCTACAGCATCGGTTAGTGGTTTAAAATTATTGTCCATAGTTAAACTTGTTGAATGATTAACTTCTCCAAACTTATTACCAGTTTCTTTTTTTGCTTTTTTAATGTAAGCATCACAATGTTTATTGAGATATAATAACTCTGGATAATTTTTATGCCAGATTGAAGATGAAAAAATTTTTATTTGTTTATAGTTATTGTCCATTCTAATTCCTTTAGTAAGTCTTTCATATCAACTATTTTAAGTTTTTTATTCTTAACATATTGAATTAATTCTTCAACATCTAATACAACATATTTATCTTTATATTCAAACACCATTTTATCGGCTCTTTTTTTAAAATCTCCTTTTTTACCTATAACACCTTTTATTTTCTGTATAGGTTTTAAATCAAATTTAAAAGGTTGATTTGTTCTATCTTTTATAATTCCTTCTATGTCCCATCCCAAATGTGGAGTTTTAGGTTTTTTTATATCAATTAAATAATCTTTAAAATCCATAACCAAAAGATAAACTTATTCTTGGATCTAGTCCAATACCTTGATGAATCTCTCCTCTTTTATAAGATATTAAATCTCCTGGATTAAGAATATGAATGCCATCTGCATCTCTAAAACAAGTTTGTCCTAAAACACTTAGTATTGCAACTTCATAGTCGTCTACATGAGTTGCACCACTTGAACCTGGTGCAAACGCTAAAAACATATCTAGATCCCAATGATTATTTACTTTTAAATCTTTTTTTATTTTATCACAAAATTCGTGAAAGATAGGGTGTTGATGTATATGTTTTATTTGAAATACTTCATTTAGTATTTTTCCTTCTTTGTAATCGCTTTTGTAATAACTTGTTACATTTAAGTTGATTAATATTTCAGGTAAAATATTAAATGTTATAGGTCTGTCAAACTTATAGTAATTTCTAATTATCTTGCTCATTTTTAAAAAAACTAGGAAGACCTAAATAAGGTCTTGTATCGTATAATAAATTTGTATTTTTATCTTTAGTATAGTGTAAAAACAATTGTACACATTTTTCACCTTTAAAAGGCTCTCTCCAATGTTCTAATGTACACCCTTGATACATTAAAAGATCGCCAGGTTTTAAAATTATTTCTTTACCTTTTTTATTTTTTTTACCTGATGGCTCTATAAATATAGGCCAAGAATCTCCTCCTACATTAAGCGTAGCAGAAACAGCGCAACTTGGTCTGTCTGTATGACGTCTTAGTTCATTACCTCTTCTATAATTTCTAGAATAAGAATACGTAGGAATTAATTTTAATTTAGTTTGTTTTTCAATAACCTGTTGTAATCTTAATAAAATAGTATCTCCTACAGGGTCTCCATATAAACACATACCACTATCAGGTACCTGAGGGTCCCCAATAATTCCAAACCCTGTTTCAAAAGGTGATATGTATTTTTCATTTAAAAGTTTTATTAAAACTTCTTCTTTCATCAATAAATAATTATATAAGAAATCAATTAAATCTTTATCTAAAGAATTTTTTATAACTTTAATTTTATTTTTTTTATAATTTAACTTTTTCATTAACTATATTTTTATGCTTTAATAGAGGAACATCTTTATATTTTAATTTTAAATCGGAGTCAAAGTAATGATTCATCATGTGTTTAAAAGTGTCTGGAACAAATTTATATTGTTGTTTTATGTCTGTGTTATCTTTGTAAAAACCTATTCCATACAATACTTGGATAAAGTTTTTAGACCAAAAAAGTTTATAATCACCCCCTTCAATATCTTGATCAATAGGTAATCTTCTTTTTGCTATAGACAATAATTTTTTTAGACTAGGTGGGGCATTGTTTGCAGTATAACTTTTCCAAAATTTATTATTTTTATCGTGCGGTAGATAATGTAAAAATACAAAATCTCTTATATTATTCATAATCCCTTCAACTCTATTATTATATTCTTTTCTTATACTTTCAGAATTACTTTGCAAATCGTGCATTAATAAAAAAGTTTGTTGTATTGTAGTGCCTATGGACGTAGCTTCAAGGGGTTCAATAAAGTTACCTGCTAACCCAATAGCTACACAGTTTTTAATCCAAACTTTATCTAATCTACCTGGATCAAACTTTATATGTTTTCCTATTGTTACTTCATGACCTATATCTTTTTCTATTTCTGCCTTAGCCTTGTCAACTGTAATAGACTTATCAGAAAATATATAACCATTACCATGTCTTCCTTGTACTGGTATTTTAAATCTCCACCCATGATCTAACGCTTTAGCTAATGTCCATATGTTATAGTTATCCTCATCGGGTGTTTGAAAAGTTATGGCTGAATTTACTTTTAAATATTTTTTATAAGATACCCATTTAGCCCCTAACTTATTTATTAGGACTCTTTTAAATCCCGTACAATCTATAAAAAAATCTGCTTTATATTCTTTGTTTTTACTTTTTATTAAATTAATACCTTTTTTGTTCACTTTTACTTCAGTGATAATATCATCTATTACTGTGATACCTCGTTGTTTAGATGTCTTTTCAAGAAAAATATTTAATTTATGTGTATCAAAATGATATTGATTAGGTGCAAAATTAAAAGGCATCATATTTTTATAAAAAAAACTATGGTTTAATTTTTTATTTTCTAATATTAATTTTAAATAACCAATCTGTTCTTGTCCTTTTTTTATTTCAAAATCAGGATCTAAACTATGAAAGTATTTTTGACATCCCCAGTTTTCAAACATAACGCCAAACTTAAAAGTAGCTCCACATTCTTTTACCATTAACTCTGGGTCTAAATTTATAAAATTTAGAAAATCACTCCAATGTTCAGTTGAACCCTCTCCAACTCCTATGATTCCTATGTCTTTAGATTTAATTACTTTTATATTTATAGTTTCTCTAAATTTTTCTTTTAATATTAAAGCAGTTACATAACCTGCTGTGCCACCTCCTAAAATAATTATTTCCATGGTTCTCCTAACGTCCATATAACTAAACTATATCTAGTTCCACTTAACACAGGAGTTACTCGATGATAAACATAAGAAGGAAAAACAATAACACTACCTTGTTTTCTTGTAAAATTACAAAACTCATTTTTTGGATTTTCATAATCTCTATATTGAAATTCTAAATTACCGCCTTTATATTCAGTGCCGTCATTTAATGCACAAGTTACAGATAATTTTCTGACACAATTAGATTCTTTATTTTTTTCGTCCCATTCATCTTTGTGCCATCCATAATATTGATTGTTTGAATATTTTGTAAATTGCATATTTTCTTGACTATTAAAAGTATAATTCCATTCAGCTTTTTGATTTGCTAATTTAATAAAAGGTAATATTTCTTTATATATCCAAGGATCATCTAACCACGCAACTTTTGAATCTCTTATTTGTAAATTAACATTACCTGTTGTTTTACCTACAGCACCCAATAAATGTTTTTGTTGATTCCCATATTCTATTACTTCATTACAAAATTTTTTAGATAAAACACTTTCAAATGCCCACCATGAATTTTTATTAGATAACATATCAACCTTTATTAAAAAACATTACTATTTTTGTGCTTTCTTCTAAATTAAAATCATAACAAGTAGAATGATATCTTCGACCAGAATACAAAAGTAATCTGTTAGGATATGCACCTACTTCCATGTAAGGAGCTCTATGAAATTGATGTTCATAAAAAGCTGTTCCATTATTTACAGATTCATCTAAAGGTAAAACGCATGCAAAGTCCATGTTATCTTGATGAACAAGTCCGTATTTACCATTTCCTTGAGGACTCTTTTTTAATTCTTTACCAATTAATTTTCTAGCAAAACAATTAAAATCTTTTATTTCACAACCTAAAAGATCTCTTAACTTTAAAAGTATAAATCTATCGTATTTAGTCCATCTATATTCATGAGAAGGATATGCTTCTAATCTATTATAATATAAAGTTTGAGACGGTTGATAACATGCACTAAAGTTAACTTGTTTTAAATTAAAATATGTGTCTTTATATATTTCATCAGTAAAAAATTTATCTTCTATATGTATAGCGCCCCTTTGTATGGCTTCATGTAACTGCATTATAATTTTTCATAGTTAGTAATTAATAATTGTCTATTAATATTATCGTCATAGTTTTTATCTGTGAAATAATTTAAATCACTGTTAAATACAAATATCTCTCCTGGTTCCATTTCTAAAACAGAAAAGTCATTTTCTTGTTTGTAAGTTGGGTGCTCTAATATAAGTCTACCAGTGCCTTTAACAACAAATATAGATGTATAATGAGGTGATCGTTTATAATCATAATGATTTATATGATTTCTTTTATATGAAGATTCTAAATATCCATTTACTTGCGCTAAACGATTTATAACATCTAGTGCAATAAAGTTATTAATTTGTCCTATTTTTTCTCTAATATAATTTTCAATCCAATCTATATGTTGGTTTGGAGTTTTTATTATGATGTCTCTGTAATTATTATCTGAGGTAAATTTAAAATTAATATAAGTATTTAAAATAAAAGCAGAAAGTTTGTCATTATCCATTTTAGAGGCTTTAAATGGAAATTTAAAATTAAATAGATCTTTACTAATTAAATTATATTTCATACCTTTTTCTTTCTTATATATTGATTATTTAAATAATCAATTACTCTGTACTATATGGACGCCACTCTTGATTATCTTCATCCCAATGTTGTTCAGGAAGATTATCAGGGTTTGCAACGGGTGCTTCCCAATCTGTTCCATCAGCTTTTAAAGTCCAACTTGTATAAGGTTTTGGTCTTAAAAACTTACCTGTTTCACTGTTATAAGTAGATCCTATTCTAATATGCAATTCAGCTTCCTGATCACTTTCAGGGTGAGCAATCCAATTTTCTTTTAACCAACCTGTTGACTTTTCTAATTTAGTTCTAATGTCTAAATCATTATCACCTTCGCCTACAACTGATGTAAGAACTGTGTTTGTATCAGGGTCCATTTTTGCGTAGTGTTTAATCATTATTGATATTTATACCTTATAATAACTGTTCCAGAGCCACCTGATGTAGGTGCAGGAAATACAGGATAACTAGCATTACCGCCGCCTCCGCCTCCGCCTCGCCCAGCCGTTCCCGCGCTCCCGCCAGACAAACTACTTCCTCCTCCTGCTCCCGATGTAGCAGGAGCGGGGCCTCCCGCAAGTTTTGCAGGCGTTCCTGGTTGAGTTTGAAATTGAGGTGCACCAGCTGCTCCAGCTCCAAAAATTGTGCTTGTACCGTTAATATTGAAAGTTCCGCCGTTTCCGCCGTCTCCTCCTTGACCATTGTGCCCACCAGAAGCTGCTTGACCAGTTCCAGTTAAGCCTCCTCCGCCAGCGCCACCAAAGTTACCGTGAATACCATTTCCAATTGGTCCGCCACCGTTACTTCCTTCAGGTGGACTAAAGCCTCCTTCATTTCCAGATCCTGATCCGGCTCTGTGGCCTCCGCCACCTCCCGATCCTCCAGGGAATGCTCCGTGACCGCCGTTTCCGCCGCCACCTTCTCCGCCTCCAGTCGTACTAATTCCACCAAAACTTGAAGGGCCTCCTCTAGTTCCTGATGGAGAACCTACTACGATTGGATAAGTTCCTGGAGATGCTGAAACTTGCACTCCAGCTGTTGCGCCTGTTCCTGATGACTCAGATGCTTGAGTATAAGTTCTATTAGAAGATCTCGTTCCGCCTCCGCCGCCGCCAGAATTTCCTGGGCCATTTCCGCCAGAAGCAACGACTAAATAATCTACGTAAGATCCATCTCCACCACAGCCTGTTGGAAAACCAGCAGAAGAAACTACAAAACATCCTGATGATGTAAATGTATGGATTTTATAGTCACCGTCAGTAGTTTCTGTTCCACCCGTAGCTACAATAAATAAACTTCCTGAATCACTTGTTTGACCAAATCCTTTTGATGATCCTGCTCCGAATGTTCCTAATAGTGGCATAATCTTTCTCCTCCTAATTTATTATGCAAACTGTGTTTGAGACGCTAATACTGTAAACGCCGCTGAACCAGTTTTAATAACAGTGTATGAATAAACATCTAATGAACTTGCATTACCAGAAGTTGGCGCAGATCCACCTTGATATTCTGGAGTAACACTTGATCCATCAATTTGAACTGCAGAATTGTAATAAGGTGTACTACCTTGTTTTACAATGTGAGCTATAGTAATTGATTCACCTGTATCCATAATTGAATCTAAAGATGTTGATCCATCTCCTCTAATATTTAGAGTCCAGTTAGCTGCAGCGTCTGACGTAAAATTTAAAACTGCTTGAGTAAGTACGTCGTAAGCAATAGTGCCTGTAGCTGCTGTAGCTGCAGTTGTAACTTTTTCTGCAACACTTTGAATTTTACCTTGGCCATTGAAAGTTGCTCTTCCATAACCTTTTGGTGTAATGTTTAAATCTATATTAGAATCTCCACCAGTAGCAGATATTGCTGGAGCATTACCTGTAGCCGCGTTACCTATTGTAAATTCGTTAACCGCAGAACCCGTTGTTGAAAATTTAATTTGTTCATTTGAGTTTTCATCTAAAATAGCTTTTGTATTATCAATAATAATATTTTGTGCGTTAGTGTCTAAGTTTGCTGAAAGTTGTGGTGAGAAGTCAGATGATAATTCAGTGAACGCTGTATCAACTACATTTGTACCATCTGAGTAAACCATTTTTGTGCCTTTGTCAGCTGCTGCCCAAGTTACTCCAGTTCCTGAAGAAGTTTTAAACGTTACTGTGTGAGCACCTGTAGTTGCATTATCAACTACAAAAGTTTTTTCAATCGAATCAGGAATAGTTACGTTAACTGCTCCTCCGATTGTTCCTGTTAATTTTAAAACAGCGTTTTTACCATTAGATAAAGCACCGTTTGAAAAAGTTAAAGTTGCACCTGATGTGATACCTACGGCATCATAACCACCAATTGCTTGTTCTAAAATTAATAAGTTTGTATTTGTAATTTGTCCCCAAGTTCCTGAGTTTTCTCCAGTAGCTTGAACTGTAAGTTTTAAACTTGCTGATGTCGAATTCGCCATATTTTTATTCTCCGATTTTCTTAATTTATTAAAAATTTTTTATAGTGTCAAACTATAATTATGCAGCGTTTGTATCGACTTCCTGCCATCCTGGAGGATCAACTGGTGCTGTGCCAGTGTTGACTTCGTTCCAAATCAATACATTTGTAGCTGTACCTAAGCTAAA